>Ga0137433_1000374_pt1 | contig 25024 bp, 20 predicted proteins | sample EasRivERMZT840_2_FD_102335 | JGI IMG/M metagenome (GOLD analysis project Ga0137433, IMG submission 102335) | Soil microbial communities from meander-bound floodplain in the East River, Colorado, USA - East River MetaG ERMZT840_2 | ecosystem: Environmental > Terrestrial > Soil > Floodplain ...
CGAACGGTGGTGAAAGGGCGGAGGGGAAAAAGGTCGAGGGACGGGACGCCGCGTGAGGCGGTCGACCACGGAGCTGCTGCGAGTCGTATTCGAATGCGCCGAGCGCAGCGAGCCCCCCGTCCAACTTTGGTTTGGGGCGAGCGTGTCCCGTCCATCGAGCCTTTTTCCCCTCCGCCCTCTCGACCCGCTCCCGCCCGTCGCGCGTTCAACCACGCCCCCTTCTCCCCGCGCCCGCTTCACCCGCGCCCTCGACGTCCGCTCCAGTTTCAAGCCGCGGTGCGCCGCACGATTCGGATCCGCCTACTGGAACAGGCTCGAAGACCGGATTGCGACGACGACGCCGGTCGCCCCGGTCGCGAGCGCGGCGACGTCGAGCGCGAGCGGACCGTGCCGCCAGCGGGCGAGCGCCGCCGCGAGCAGCGCCGCGAGCGCGGCCGCCGTCGCGAGCTTCCCCGCCGCGAAGGCGCCCGCCGCGAGCGCGCCGCCGATGCGGCCGACCGCCTCCATCTCGGGGGCGAGCGCCATCCCGTGCACGAGCCCGAAGAGGAGCGCCGTCGCGACGCGCAGGTCGAGCCGGCGGCTGCGCCGGTTCTCGACGGCGAGGTAGACCGGCGCGAAGGCCGCCGCGGCGCGCGCGGCCCACGGCGCCGGCTCGATCCAGCCGGCGCGCGCCGCCGCGAAGGCGAGCGCCGCCGCGCCGAGCGCGGCGCCCGCGGCCGTCGCGCGCGCGCGCGCCGCCGCCGGCGCCGCGGCGAGCGCGACCAGGAACGCGAGCAGCCACGGCTCCGCGACCGCCGCGCGCGCCCCCGCCCACAAGCGCGCGCGCAGCCGCCGCGCGGCCGCCCCCTCGCCCGAGTCGGGCAGGACGAAGCGGCACGGCACGGCGCCGAGCACGCCGAAGTCGGCGAGCGGCGGCTCGCTCCCGTCGCTCAGCACGACGAAGTGGCGGTGCGACGGCTCGAGCTCCTCGAAGAGCTTCTCGGTCAGCTCGAGAGCGGCGTCGCGCGGCGCCTCGAAGCGGAAGCGCAGCTCGACGCGCCGCGGCGCTTCACGTCCGGTGACGGGGTTTTTCGCCGGTGCCGGCCCGATCGACTCGGGGGCGAGCGCGACGGCGCGCCCCTCGGAGCGCAGCCGCCAGCGGCCGGCGACGTAGGCGTAGGCGCGCGCCGCCACCTCCTCGATCTCGGTGCGCGTCCACTCCTCGCCGAGCGGCGGCGGCGAGCCGCAGACCTCCATCAGCCGGTCGGCGTCGACCACCAGCGAGAGGCGCACGGCGTCGCGCCCGATCGTGAGGGTCGCCACCGAGACGGTGTCGGCGTGCGCGGCGGAGAGCGCCAGGACGGCGGCGAAGGCCACGGCGAGCATGGGAGGGGTGGCGCACCCAGGGATCGGGGCGCGGCACCATAACATCGGCGCCGGCGCGGACCGGACGGTCCGGAGGGGAGAGGAGCAGCCATGGCTCGGACGATCGGAGGGCTGGGCGTCGCGCTCGCGGCGCTGTGCGCGGGCTGCGGCGGCCCGACGCCGACCACGCACGAGGGCGGCTTCTGGGTCCCCGACGAGGGGCGCATCGTCGATCTGAGCCGCGCGAGCGAGGGCGCGACGACGACGATCGCCGCGCAGGGCTCCGTCGCGCAGCTCGAGCCGGGCCGCCTCGTCGTGCCGATCGTCGTGATCGACGTCGTGCTGCGCCGCAAGGAGTCCGCCGAGTTCGCCTTCTCGGCCGACGACCTCGCCGAATACGAGGGGCGCGAGCGGCCGATCCCGGCCGGCTCCTTCGTCGTGCTGCGCACCGGCGCCGGCGCGCCCGTGAAGACGGGTCGGCCCGAGGAGGCCCACCGCCACCCCGGTTTCAGCGCGGCGGTCGTCGACCTGCTCGCGCGCCAGCGGGGGGCGGTCGGCTTCGGCAGCGACGCGGCCGCGCTCGACCCGACCTCCGCGGCGGCTCCGATCGCGCATGACGCCGCGCTGAGCGCCGGCCGCTTCGTGGTGACCGGGCTCGCCGGGCTCGACCAGGTCGTCGGAGGGCGCGCACTCGCCTTCCTCGGCGCCCCGCTCGACGCCAAGGGGTCGGCGCCGCTGCGCGTGCTCGCTCTCGTGCCTCGTACCGTCGGGTCGTCGCCGAAGTAGGCGCCGCAGGACCTTCCCGCAAGCCATTGCGCCGTTCGCCGACGACGCGGAGACTGGGCGGCCGAGGTTCCTTGCGCCGAGTCTTTTTCCGCCTCGAGGCGCGCGCTAACCTCCCGCGCCCGTTTTTCGGCGGCGACGCTTTTCCACGGAGAGGCCCCATGCCCAAGGTGCTCAAGGCCCAGATCCGGTCGTTCCTGCACGACTACAAGAGGCGCGTCTTCGAGATCGAGCACGACCCCAAGCTGGTCGAGCAGCGCAAGACGCAGGTGCACAAGGTGGTCTCGCAGATCCTCGACGAGAAGTCGCGCTTCCACCTGCACCAGAAGGTCGACGCGTCGAACGCCGCGACGCTCGACCTGATCTACGACTTCTGCCATGAGGCGCTGCTGCCGCCGGTCGTCGGCAAGATCGCCGACCGGATCCTTTCGCTCGAGGCGCGCCAGGCGGCGTGCCTCGAAATGGTGCACAAGATGCTCGACGCGTTCGCGGCGGACGAGACGACCTGAGCGCGCCAAGCGCCGCGCCACGACCACGGGACGAGACCGGGAGAGATCGAGAGATGTCCAAGCCCCGCCGCCGGACCAAGAAAGCCAACCACGGCAAACGACCCGCGAATCCGCGCCGCTCCAAGCGGATGAGGAAGCACTTCAAGAACTAGGCGCGGCTCGCGGCGAGGCCGCAGGTCTGCGCATGAAAGTCACGCCTCGGTGGCGGCCACGGTCCTCGCACGACGTCCGACGTCATTGCTGCGCCATCGGGCGTGGAACCGAACCGGAGTGGGCGTGACGTCATCGGGGCGTGCGGAGTCTCCAGAGGGTGGTGGAGACGGCGTTCGAGACCGAAACGGTTTCGCGCTACGAGCTGGGAGTCAGCGGCGTCCTCTGCGGGACTTCGTTCGAGCGGAGCGTCCGTCGTCGAAGCCGCGTTCGCGGAGCGGCTCGCCGGTGCTCGGCGGCGCCGGTTCTTCGGAGTCGTCGGCGTCGAGCGCGTGCATCTCGCCGAGGAAGGCGTCGCGGAGTTCGGCGAAGCGCGACTGTTCGATCGACTCGCGGATGCGTTCCATCATGCGCTGGTAGAAGCGCAGGTTGTGGATCGTCGCGAGCGTCTCTCCCAGCGGCTCGCGCGCCGTGAAGAGGTGCTGCAGGTAGGCGCGCGGGAAGGTCGCGCAGGTGTAGCAGTCGCAGCTCTTGTCGACCGGGTAGCCGTCGCGGCGGTACTTGCGGTGGTTGATGCGGATCCGGCCGCGCACGGTGAAGAGCGTGCCGCCGCGCCCGTAGCGGGTCGGGATCACGCAGTCGAACATGTCGATGCCGCGCTCGACCGCCGCGAAGATGTCCTCCGGCAGGCCGACGCCCATCAGGTAGCGCGCGCGGTCGGCGGGCAGGTGGGGCGCGGTCACGCTCACGATCTTCTTCAGCAGCTCGAGCCCCTCGCCGACGCTCACGCCGCCGATCGCGTAGCCGTCGAAGCCGAGCGAGACGATCTGCTGCGCGCTCCGCTTGCGCAGCGCAGGGAAGGTCGAGCCCTGCACGATTCCGAACAGGAGCTGGTCGGCGCGCTTGTGGGCGGCGAGGCTGCGCTTCTCCCAGCGGTACGTCCGCTCGATCGACTCGGCGGCGCGCGCCTCCGTGCACGGGTACTCGATGCACTCGTCGAAGACCATCGCGATGTCGGAGCCGAGCTGCTCCTGGATCTCGATCGAGCGCTCCGGCGACAGCTTCATCGGCGCGTCGCCCTTCTCGAAGGTGAAGGTGACGCCCTCCTCGTTCACCTCGCGCTTGGGCAGCGAGAAGACCTGGAAGCCGCCGCTGTCGGTGAGGATCGGCCGCTTCCACCCCATGAAGGCGTGGAGCCCGCCGAGCTTGGCGATCTTGTCGGCGCCCGGCTGCAGCGCGAGGTGATAGGTGTTGGCGAGGCAGATCCCGGCGCCGGTCTCCGCCACCTGGACCGGCGTCACGCCCTTCACGGCCGCGAGCGTGCCGACCGGCATGAAGGTCGGGGTCGGGACGGTACCGCGCGCGAGCGCGAGCTCGCCGAGACGGGCGCCGGACGGGTCCTGCTTCAGGAGTCGGAAGGGGTTGGGCACGGCTCGACGATAGCGGTGTCGGCCGGATCGAGGCGCGCGAGCGCGACCAGCAGCAGCAGCACGAACGCCGCCGGCGCGAGGAAGAGGCCGAGCAGCAGCGGGCGCGGCACGTCGACGAACTCGACCACGTGGTCGCCGGCCGGGACGACGACGCCGCGCAGCGCGTGGTCGACGCGCAGCAGCGGGACCTCGCGGCCGTCGACGCGCGCGCGCCACGTCGGGTACCACGCGTCGCTCTGCACGAGCAGCCCGCCGCCGCCCTCGGTCGCGAAGCGCAGCGCGGCCGGCCGCAGCTCGAGCGGCGTCGCGCGCGCGGCGCGGGCCGGCGCCGCGGAATCGCCCGGCCACGCCAGCCGGCGCGCCTCCCCCGGACCGGCCGGCGCGTCGACGAAGCCGCTCGCGAGCAGCGGCGCCGCGGCCGCCTCGCTCGCGCAGCATTCGCGCTCGGGATCGAGCGAATCGTCGACGAGGCGGCGCACCACCTCGTCCTCGTCGGAAAAGAGGCGCACGGTCGCGACGAAGCTCGCGCGCCCCAACGGCGCCGCCGCCTTCCACCAGTGCAGCCGCGGCTCCGCCGGATCGTCCGGCTCGGTCGCGCCGGGAATCGCGACCTCGGACCAGCCGGCGACGCTCGGCGGCGCGGCGCCGGCCGGCAGCTCGACCAGCGCGTACTCGACGTCGAGCCGGCGGAAGAGCGGGAGCGCGAGCTTCGCGGGGTCCTTCAGGGGCAGGATCCCGACCGAGAGCGTCGAGCCCGGCTCGATCGCCTCGAACAGATCCTGCCAGCTCCGCAGGAACGCCGCGACGTAGCCGTGGGCGTCGCGCACGCCGTAGAGCATCGGCAGCTTGGGCGGGAGCGCCGGCAATGACCCCGCGGTGTTCACGTGGATCATCCGCCCGCGCGGCGGCTCCTTCAGCAGGTGGTCGACGAGCGGCGGCCGCGCGTCGAGCCCCGCCGTCGGGATCGGCGTCGTCGCGTCGCGCCAGAAGAGCCAGAGCGGGAGCGCCATCGCGCCGAAGAGCGCGAGCGTCGGCGCGAGCGGCCGCGCGCGCCAGCGCTGCCGCCACGCGAGCGCGAGCGCCGCGAGCGCGGAGAAGAGTCCGGCGCCGGCGAGCTCCAGGAGCAGCAGGTCGCGGCCGCGCCCGACCACGACCGCCGGCAGGCCGGCGCGCACCTCCGCTTCGGGAAGGCCGAGGCTCGCGGCGATGCGCGGCGCCGCCCACTCCGCGAGCCGCTCCGGCGTCGCGAGGAATCCGGCCGCCGCCGCCAGCGTGAAGAAGAGCAGCGTGCACGCGAAGAGCAGTGCAGTCGCCCGCCGGCCGGAGCGCTCGTCGGCGAAGGCGCGCTCGAGCCCGAGCGCGGCGAGGACGCCGAGCGCCGCCTGCGCGAGGAAGAGCGCGCGCTTGGGGTCGCCGATGTCGAGCCCGGGCAGCGCGACGCTCGCGTGGAGCAGCGGACCGGGCAGCGCGAGCGCGAAGCCGAGCGCCGCGAGCAGCGCGAAGAAGAGGCGCGCGCCGCGCCGACCGCAGCACGCGCCGAAGAGCGCGAGCGCGAGCGCCGCCGGCCCGAGCGCGCAGCCGATCTCGAAGGGGTTGTTGCGGACGTCGGAACGCGCCGTGTCGGCGAGCGCGAGACCGAAGAGCGACTCGAGGCGCGGCAGGCGCTTTTCGTTCTGCGCGACCTTCGCTTCCGTCTCGATCTCGGCCTGCGTCGGCGCGCGGCCGAGCAGTCCCGGAAAGACGAAGCCGAGCAGCGCGCTCGGAGGCAGCGTTTGGCGCTCGACCACCGACGCATCGAGCGCGCGGCGCGACGAGAGGCGGACGAACTCCGCGGTCGAGAGGAGCTGCGGCGAGGCGATCCCGAGCCCGCCGACCGCCGCGAAGGCGCCGGCCGCGACGATCCGGCCCGCCCTCCGCAGCGAGCACGTCCGCCGCGCGAGCCCGACGAGCAGCGAGAGCCCGATCCAGAGCCCGGCGACGAGCAGCGCGTAGACGGCGATCTGCGGGAAGCCCGACAGGAAGGCGCCGCCGATCGCGACGCCGAGCGCGAAGACGCCGCGCCACGGCCGCTCGACATTGGCGTCGGGGGCGTCGGCGATCCGCTTCGCGCCGCAGAGCGCGAGCGGCAGCCAGATCGCCGCGCCCGTGAGCTGGAAGTACTCCTGGTGGATCGACATCCAGCCCGAGCCGGCGAAGAGCAGCGCGCCGAACGCCGCCGCCGCCGGCGCGACGCCGAACGCGCGCAGCATCAGGAACGCGAACCAGCCGCCGAGCGCGGTCATCACGGCCGCGATGACGGCGTAGCAGCGCGGCGGCTCGACCGCGGCCGCGATCCACATCCACGGCGCGAGCGACGAGGAGAGCCCGGTCGCGAGGTGGGGCACGCCGCCCAGCACCTGCGGATTCCAGGTCGGCGGCAGCGGATCGCCGCGCCGCATCCAGCTGTAGCGCACCTCGGGATCGTGCTGCAGCATCTTGTCGCCGTAGAGCGGCCGCGCCGCGCGCGCGATCTCCTCGCGCTGCGCCGCCGGGAGCAGGTCGCGCGCGGAGGAAAACGGCCGGTAGAGCAGCGGATGGGTGCCGAGCAGCGCGCGGCCGGGCGCGAGGAAGGGCGCGAACCAGGCGAGCGCCCCGAGGAGCGCGAGGATCGCGGCCAGGAGTGCGGCGCGCACCGGTCGACTCTCCGCGGGACGCGAGGAAGCGCGACGACGAGGCGTCGCGGCCCGGGATGGTAGCGCGCGCGCCGGCTCGGCCGACGAAGCCGTGCGTCGGCTCAGCGGCCGGAATGGACGCGGCGGACCTCGGCGAGCCCCTCGCTCAGGACGAGGTTCTTCCGCCAGCAGGTCTCGATCAGGTCGGCCGCCTCTTCGAGGTCGTCGGTGACGTGGAAGAGGTCGAGGTCGCCGTGGCTCACGTTGCGCTGCAGCAGCATCGTCTGCTTGATCCACTCGACGAGGCCGCTCCAGTACCGCTTGCCGATCAGCACCACCGGCAGCTCGCGCACCTTCTCGGTCTGGATCAGCGTCAGCGCCTCGAACATCTCGTCCATCGTCCCGAAGCCGCCCGGGAAGTTGACGAACGCGGTCGAGTGCTTCACGAAGTGGAACTTGCGCACGAAGAAGTACCGGAAGTGCAGCGCGACGTCCTGGTGGGGGTTGGGCTTCTGCTCGTGGGGGAGGTTGATGTTGAGCCCGATCGAGCGGCCGCCGCCGTCCTTCGCGCCGCGGTTGGCCGCCTCCATGATCCCGGGCCCGCCGCCCGTCACGATCGAGAAGCCGCGCCGGGCCAGGTCGCGCGCCAATCGGCGCGCCGCGCGGTAGTTCGCGTGGCTGCGGGGCGTGCGCGCGCTGCCGAAGATCGAGACGGCCGGCTTCACGTCGCGCATCTCGTCGATCCCGTCCACGAACTCCGACAGGATGCGGAAGATCCGCCACGGCTCCTTCACGAACTCGGCCGAGCGGCGGTCGGCGCCGTGCGCGGGCAGGTCGAAGGAATCGACCGCGAAGATCGGATCGGCGCGTCCCGACGGCGCGTGGCCGTTGGTCTCCGGCGCGTGCGGCGCGAGGCCGATGCGGCCGGGCGCGTGGCGGGCGTTCTTCTCGTCGGACCGGCGGGACATGGGTCAGGGATATCGGACGGAAACGGCACGCCGCCTGAAGTAAGGTGGCCTCCTTCGCCCCGCCTCGCGAACAAAAGAGCGGAGGAAGTCGCGGGATGAACCGTCCGTCCGGTCTCACGGCCGCTGGCTGCATCCTTTTTTCCCTCGCGAGCGTTCCGGACGGGCTCGCCCGCCCGCTCCCGCAGGCGCGGCCGGCCGCCGACCTCTTCGCGTCGACGCGCCCCGACGGCTTCACCTTCACGCCGGCGCCGGGCTACCGCGGCGACGTCCCCCGGCTCGAGAAGCTGCTCGGCGCGCCGCTCGGCGCCCGCTTCACCGAGCACCGCGACCTGATCGCGGTGGTACGCGCTCTTTCCAAGGCGACCGACCGCGTGCGCGTCGTCGACTACGGCGTCACGACGGAGGGGCGGCCGCTGCTGCTCTGCTTCGTGAGCAGCCCGGCCAACCTGGCGCGCATCGACGCGAGCGCGCGCGGGCTGCGCGAACTCGCGGATGCGAGGATCGTCCCCGACGAGGCGGCCGCGCGCGCCCGCATCGCGGAGCAGCTCCCGGTCGTCTGGCTCTCCTACAACGTGCACGGCAACGAGCCGTCCTCGAGCGAGGCGGCGCTCGCCGTGCTCTGGCACCTCGCGGCGGGCGAGGGCGACGCGGTGGCGCGCACGCTCGAGCAGACGCTGGTCGTGATCGACCCGTGCCTCAACCCCGACGGGCGCGACCGCTACGTCCACTGGTTCTCGTCGGTGGTCGGCGCCGAGCCCGACCCCGAGCCCGCGGCGCGCGAGCACGACGAGCCCTCCCCCGGCGGCCGCGTCAACCACTACTACTTCGACATGAACCGCGACTGGTGCTTCGCGACGCAGGACGAGACGCGCGCGCGGCTCGCGTGGCTGGCGCGCTGCCCGCCGCAGGTGCACGTCGACTTCCACGAGATGTACGCCAACTCGTCCTACTTCTTCTTCCCGGCCGACCTGCCGCGCAACGCCAACCTGCCGCGCAGCACGCTGGAGTGGGGCGAGCGGTTCGGGCGGGGCAACGCGCGGGCGTTCGACCGCTTCGGCTGGTCCTACTACACGGGCGAGCAGTTCGACCTGCTCTACCCCGGTTACGGCGACAGCTTCCCGTCGCTGCGCGGCGCGATCGGGATGACCTACGAGCAGGCGGGCCACGCGGCGGGCGGGCTCGCCTTCAAGCGCGAGGACGGCGCGCTCCTCACGCTCGAGGACCGCGTCGCGCACCACTTCATCGCGTCGCTCGCGACGATCGAGACGGCGCGCGCGGGGAGGGAGCAGCTCCTGCTCGACTGGTGGAGCTTCTTCGCGGATGCGCTGCGCGAAGGACGGGAAGGCTCGCTGCGCGAGGTCGCGCTCCTGCCGTCCGAGGACCGCGCGACGCTGCGCCGGCTGGTGCGCCTCCTCTTGCTGCACGGCATCGAGGTCGACGTGGCGAACGCCGCCTTCGTCGGGCGCGGCGTGCACGGCTTCGACGGGCGCGACGCCGCCGAGCGCGTGCTGCCCGAGGGGACGGTGCTCGTCCCGATGGCGCAGCCGATGAAGCGGCTCGCGAAGGCGCTGCTCGAGCCGCGTGCCACCGTCGAGCGCACCACCTTCTACGACATCTCGGCGTGGTCGCTGCCCTACGCCTTCGGCGTCGACGCGTGCTGGCTCGAGCAGCCGGCCGACACGGCGCGCACGCGCGTCGACGACGCGGCGCTCGCGCCCGAAGGCGCGGCGGCGACGCTGCGCGACGAGGGGCGCTTCACCCCCGCGAGCGACAACGTCGGCTGGATCCTGCCGTGGGGCGACGGCAACGCGCCGGCGGCGCTGCTCGACCTGCTGGCGAACGACGCGGGCGCGCGCATGGTCCCGCGCGCCTTCTCGACCGCGACGCGCGCCTTCGCGCCGGGCGCGATCCTCGTCCCGCGCCGGCTCGGCGACAAGAACCGCGAGCGCCGCCTCGAGGAGCTGCTGTCCGAGGTCGCCGGCGAGCGTTCGGTCGAGTTCACGCCGATCGCGAGCTTCAAGTCGGCGTCCGGCATCGACCTCGGCTCCGAGCGGGTGGTCGCGCTGAAACCCCCGCGCATCGTCGTCGTCGCCTCCGACGGCGCCGGCTTCGGCGAGCTGCGCTTCCTGCTCGAGCGCGACCTCGAGGTCCCCTTCACGTGCGTGCCGCCCGACCGCCTCGGCCAGCTCAAGGCGCGCGACCACAATCTCGTCGTGATCCCCGACGACGCGCGCGGGCTCGAGCCGGCCAAGGGGGCGCTCGAACAGTTCCTGCGCACGGGCGGTACGGTCGTCGCGTTCGGGAGCTCCGCCCTCTTCTTCACCAAGGAGCGGTCGGGGCTGACCGACGTCACCGCGAAGCTCGACGACGACGCGGCGAAGGAGCAGGAGAAGAAGGCGGCGGAGAAGAAGAAGGTGTGGCGCAAGGCGGCGCAGAACGAGCGCGAGGCGACGCTCGAGCAGATGCCGGGCGCGCTCTTCGAGGTCGAGCTCGACCCCGACCATCCGCTCGCGTTCGGCCTGCCGCCGCGCATCCCGCTGCTCGCGACCGGGGGCGACGGCTTCAAGCTCCACGGCGGCGGGACGAAGGTCGGCCGCTTCGTCCAGGGCGGCCGCGTGTCGGGCTTCTCGGGCGAGGAGGCGGCGAAGGACCTGGGTGGGCAGTTCTGGCTGGTCGAGGCGCGGGTCGGAACGGGGCGGGCGCTGCTCTTCAGCGAGAGCCCGACGTTCCGCCTCGGCTTCCGCGGGCCGATGCGCGTCTTGATGAACGCGCTCGCCTTCTACAGTCGCTGACGGACGGGGAGGAGCGATGGCACGCATCACGATTCTGGGACGGGACGGGTCGCGGCAGTTGCCGGGCGCGCGCTGGATCGCGCCGGTGCTGGTCGCCGCGACGGGGCTCGTCCTCGCGCTCACGAGCTGGTTCCAGATCGAGTCCGACGCGGTCGGCGTGGTGACCCGGCTGGGGAAGTTCGTCCGGATCGTCGAGCCGGGGCTGCACTGGAAGGCGCCGCTCGGCGTCGAGCGCGTCGACGAGGTCGCGGTCAAGCACGTGAACAAGGCCGAGTTCGGCTTCCGGACCGCGGCGTCCCGCGCTCCACGCACGCGCTACGACGAGCGCAGCTTCCCCGACGAGAGCCTGCTGCTCACCGGCGACCTCAACGCCGCCGACGTCGAGTGGATCGTGCAGTACCGCATCAGCGACCCGAAGAACTACCTCTTCCGCGTGCGCGACCCCGAGAACACGCTGCGCGACCTCGCCCGCGCGGTCATGAGCTCCGTGGTCGGCGACCACAGCGTCCTCGAGGTGCTGACCGAGGGGCGGCGCAGCGTGAACGAGGAGACCCACGCCGAGCTGCAGAAGCTGGTCGACCTCTACGAGATGGGGATGACCATCGAGACGGTGCAGCTCCAGAACGTGCTGCCGCCCGACAAGGTGCGCGCCTCTTTCAACGACGTGAACCAGGCCGAGCAGGAGCGCTCCCGCACCGAGAACGAGGCGTGGCAGGAGTACAACAAGACCATCCCGCTCGCCGAGGGCGAGGCGCTCAAGGTCAAGCAGCAGGCCGAGGGCTACGCCATCGACCGCGTGAACCGGGCGAGCGGCGAGACGGCGCGCTTCCTCGCGCTGCTCGCCGAGTACAAGAAGTCGCCCGAGGTGATGCGCCGGCGGCTCTGGCTCGAGATGGTGGCGCGCGTCCTGCCGGCGTTCGGCCGCAAGGTGGTGATCGACGACGACGTGAAGGGGGTGCTGCCGCTCTTCGGCGACGTGCTCGAGCTGCCGGCGGCGCCGGCGGGGGGGCGCAAGTGAGGGCGGGCTGGATCGCGCTCGGGCTGCTCGCGCTGGCCGGGCTGCTGGCCGGGTCGGGCTGCTTCTACACGCTCGCCGAGACCGAGCAGGCGATCGTCACCGAGTTCGGCCGGCCGGTCGGCGCGCCGGTCGTGCACGCCGGGCTCCACTTCAAGAAGCCGTTCGTGCAGGACGTGCGCCGCTTCGAGAAGCGCGTCCTGCGCTGGGACGGCGAGCCGCGCGAGATCTCGACGCGCGAGAAGAAGTTCATCTTCATCGACACGATGGCGCGCTGGCGCATCGCCGACCCGCTCGCGTTCCTGCAGTCGGTCGGCAACCTGGAGAACGCGCAGCAGCGGCTCGACAACATCATCGACGGCGTCGTGAAGGACACCATCAGCTCGACCGCGCTGATCGACGTGGTGCGCGCGAGCACCCGCCCGATGGCCGACGACGCCGACGCCGCGAGCGGCGGCGCGACGTCGCTGGCGGACGCCACGACCACGGTGACGATCGGCCGCCCGCGCCTCCTGCTGCAGATCACGACCGAGGCGGCGAAGCGGCTCACGTCGCTCGGCATCGAGCTGCTCGACGTGCGCATCACGCGGCTCAACTTCGTCGACAAGGTGCTCGAGGACGTCTACCGCCGCATGATCAGCGAGCGGCAGCGCATCGCGGAGCGTTTCCGCTCCGAGGGGCAGGGCGAGCGCGCGCGCATCCTCGGCCAGCTCGAGAAGGAGCAGAAGCGCATCTCCTCCGAGGCGTACCGCGACGCGGAGCTGACGCGCGGCGAGGCCGACGCGACCGCCGCGCGCACCTACGCCGAGGCGTACGCGCAGGACCCCGACTTCTACGCCTTCGTGAAGTCGCTCGAGACGCTCGAGGCGGTCGCCGACCGCTCGACGACGGCCGTGCTCTCGACGAAGGGGGAGCTGCTGCGCCTGCTCGAGGAGTCGGGGGCGCCGCGCAAGGCCGGCCAGTGAGCGGCGCTCACGTCCCGTCCTTCCCCTCGCCCGTGTCGATGTGGACGAACGCCTCGCCGACGCGCGGGTCGGCCTCGAGCGCGCGCTGGACGTCGACGCCGATGTCGTGGCTCTCCGCCGAGGAGCTCCCGGCCGCGACCAGCAGGTTGACCTGCACGTGGAGCACGCTGCCGACGTAGTGGGCGCGCAGCAGCGGGACGCTCTTCACGCCGCGCACCGCGGCCGCCTTGGCGCGCAGTTCCGCGCGCACCTCCGCGGGCGGGGCCTCGCCCATCAGGTAGCGCAGGCTCACGCGCGCCAGCCCCCAGCCGTTGCGGCCGATCGACGCCGCGATCGGCAGCGCGAGCAGCGCGTCGGCGCGCGCCCAGCCCGCCCCGACCAGCGCGATGCCGAGCAGCGAGCTGCCGCAGGTCAGCACGTCGTTCCAGGTGTCGATGCGGGTGGCGTCGACCGCCTGGCTCGCGGCGGCGGCGCGCCGCCGCAGCAGCGCGAAGAGCAGCACGAGTTTGCTCGCGAACTTCGCGGCGAGCACGCCCACCACGGCGGCGTCGACGCGCGGCGCGGCGTCGACGAGCAGCGCCGCGACCGCCGAGCGCGCCACCTCGACCGCGAGCACCGCCGCGAGCACCGCGGTCACGAGCGCGCCGATCGGCTCGGCGCGCTGGTGGCCGAAGGGGTGGTTCTCGTCGCTCGGCTGGGCGGCGACGCGCACCGTCACCACCAGGACCACGCCGACCGCGATGTCGAAGAGCGAGTCGGCCGCCTGCGCCAGCACGATCTGGCTGCCGGAGAGCCAGCCGACCACGAGGTGCGCCGCACAGAGCGCGACGTTGAGCGCGAGCGTGGTCGCGACGACGCGGAGCGAGGTCAACGGAGGTTGAGCCGCGCGGTGTCGACGTAGTGCTGCGCGTGGAGGCGCAGGCCGGCCGCCTCCTCGTCGGTCACCTGGCGCACGATCTTCCCCGGCATGCCGATCACGACGCTGCGGTCGGGGATGGTGCGCCCCTCGGGCACGAGCGCGCCCGCGCCGATGATGCACTCCTTCCCGATGTGGCTGTGGGCCAGCAGGATCGCCCCCATGCCGACCAGCGTCCCGCTGCCGAGCGTCCGCATGTGCAGCATCGCGCGGTGGCCGACGGTCACGCAGTCGCCGATCTCGACCGGCTCGTCGGTCTCGGGGTGGACCACCGTGAGGTCCTGGATGTTGGTGGTCGCCCCGATCGTGATCGACGCGACGTCGCCGCGCACGACGCAGCCGTACCAGATGCTCGACTCGCGGCCGATCCTCACGTCGTGGATCACGGCGGCGTTGGTCGCGACGAAGTAGCCGCCGCGGTCCTCGAGTCGGAAGTCCATGCGGGTCTCCAGCGGTCGCGGCGGCGCGCCGCTCATCCCGGGGGGTGCGTGATCAGCAGCAGCGTCAGCCCATTGTGCACGACGTGGAAGCAGATCGGAGCGGCGATCGAGCGCGTGCGCGCCATGAGCCACGCCAGGGCGGCGCCGAGGACGAAGACGGTCGAGAAGCCGCCGTTGTGGAAGGCGCAGAAGAGCGCGGCGTCGAGCGCGACCGCGACGCCGGCCGGCACGACCGCGAGCAGCCAGCGCAGCAGCACGCCGCGGAACACCATCTCCTCGTAGAGCGGCCCGGCGAGGGCGAGGCAGGCGACCACCCACGGATCGCGCAGGAGCCCGGGCTGGCTCGCGAGCGCGAGCACGAGTGACTGCTCCTGCGGCGTCCGGCGCAGCAGCTCGCAGACGCCGCTCTCGAGCGCCGTCGCGCCGAACTGGACCGGGAACCACGCGACGTAGAACGCGAGCGCCCCGAGCAGCGTCGCGCCGAGCCGGCGCGCCGTGAAGCCGAGGTCGGCGAGTCCGTCCCCGAAGCGGAGCGTCCAGACCCATAGGAAGGCAGCGATCGCGAGGGCGACCCATCCGATCTGGAGCACCTGCGGCCGCACCGGCAGCGGCGCTCCCGACTTCCGATCGAGGCCGAGCGCCGCCGTGCTCACGAGCGCCGCGCCGAAGAAGACGACGACCAGCAGCAGCGGCAGCTCGAACCGGAACGAGCGCGGCAGCTCGCGCGCGAGGCGCCGGCGGAATCGCAACAGCCGGTCGGGGAGCGGCGCGCCGGACGCCGGCGGATCGGGCGGCGCAGCCGGCGCCGCCGCATCGGGAGCGGGAGCGGGCAGGAGCCAGCGCGCGACGCCGAACGCGGCGAGCAGTCCGATCGCGATCGCGCCGGCCCCGAGCGCGCAGCGCGGCGCTGCGGAGAACGAGGAGATCCAGCGTTCGATCGCGTCGGTGGAGGTGGCGTCCGTCATGCGTCCGTCATTGCCGGCGCCGACCTCCCAGCGCGCGCGCCCGGCTCCCCGGACGCGCCCTTGCCTTCGGGCGCGCGGCCGGCGGTAATACCCGGCTGCCGTCGCCGCCCCGCAGCGAAGAATCGCCGCGCCCGCGCCGGCCGAGGAGCCCCGCTTGGACGTCGAGATCCGCTACTGCACGGTCTGAAACTACGAGCCGCGCGCCGTCGGTCTGACGGGCGAACTGCTCGCGAACTACAAGAGGAAGATCCAGAGCCTGAAGCTCGTGCCGTCCGACGGCGGCGCCTTCGAAGTGACGGTGAACGGCAAGGTCCTGTTCTCGAAGCTCGCGCTCCACCGCTTCCCGGAGGAGGGCGAGGTCGTCCAGCTGATCGGAGCCGCGCGCGCCTGAGCCGGGGTTCCACACCCGAAAATCCGTGCGAACTCCTCCGGCGGGCCGTCGTACCGTGCCCGTTCTGCGGAGCGTGCCGAAAAGACGAGCATCGCCCCTGCACCAACCCACGATGGCACCACGACAACGAATCGACCGCACGGCGGCGCTGCTCGTCGCCGCGGCCGCCGCCGGAGCGATGGCGGCCGCGGGGTGCTCGGCCGAGCAGTACAAGAAGGACGCCGACCACGAGGTCGCCGAGATCCTCGCCAAGAAGCAGAAGGACTTCCGCAGGTTCAGCGAGGACACCGGCTTCACCATCGAGCAGGCGCAAGACGCCCTGCGCGCGCAGCTCGAGGCGGCGCTCGCCGAGCTGCGCGCCGCGCGCCAGGGCGAGACGGCCGCCCGCTTCGAGCCGGGCGCCGCGGCCCCCGAGTCGGGCCTCGACGCGCCCGACGAGATGACGATCGAGAAGATGGACGAGATCCGGCAGGCGCGCGCCCGCCACCTCGCCGAGGTCGAGAAGGCGCACGCCGCCGACCTCGCCCCGTTCCAGGCGAACGACCCGGCGCTCCTCCAGGCGCGCAGGATCCGCCTGATCGACGCGGTCGCGATCGCCGCCGAGAACAACCGCGACTACCAGCGGCAGAAGGAGCAGGTCTACCTCTCGGCGCTCGACCTCACCTTCCAGCGCTACCAGTTCGAGAACCACTACGGCGTCACCTCCGACTACCAGTGGTCGAGCATCGACAACCCCGGCGACGCAGGCAGGACACGGCAGGGCTCGCTCACGACGTCGCTCTCGGTCACGCGCAAGCTCGAGACGGGCGGGCTGCTGGTGTTCGACTTCACCAACTCCCTGCTCAAGAACTTCACCGGCTTCGACTTCACGAACGGGAAGAGCAGCACCACCAGCTCGCTGATGGACATCACGTTCACGCAGCCGCTGCTGCGCGGCGCCGGCTTCACGATCGCGGAGGAGCCGCTCGTCCAGGCGGAGCGCGACGTCTACTACCAGATGCGCGACTACGAGCGCTTCCGGCAGGTCTTCGCGGTCCAGGTCGCGCGCGACTACATGAACCTGCTGGTGCTGCGCGACTCGATGGAGAACGCGCGCGTCTCCTACCTGCAGCTGATCGACGTGCAGGAGCAGTCGAAGGCGAGGGGCGTGCGCGGCCGCCTGCCGGAGATCCAGGTGTCGCAGGCGCGGCAGGCCGAGCTCTCCGCGCGCAACTCCTGGATCCAGCTGCAGCGCGGCTACGAAGACGCGGTCGACGCCTTCAAGGTCACGCTCGGCCTCCCCATGGAGGCGGAGTTCGTCCCCGACGCCGCCGACCTCGACGAGCTGCGCGCCGCCCTGCCCCAGCCGGCGCCGCTCGGCGACGCCGAGGGGTCGCAGATCGCGCTCGCCCACCGCTACGACCACCTGAACGAGCTGGCGCGCATGGACGACACCGAGCGGCGCGTGAAGGTGACCGAGGACGCGCTGCGCGCCGCGCTCGACGTGAACGGCGGCGTCTCGGTGCCGACCGAGCAGGACACCGTCTTCAAGACGCAGGCGGGCCACGCGACGTGGAACGCGGGCGTGAGCCTCGACCTGCCGCTCGACCGCCTGGCCGAGCGCAATGCCTACCGCGCGGCGCTGATCAACGTCGAGCTGCAGAGGCGCACCGCGTCACTCTCCGAGGACTCGGTGCGCCAGAGCGTGCGCGTCGACGTGCGCAGGCTGGCGCAGGCGATGGAGACGATCCGGCTGCAGCGGCTCGGCGTCGAGGTGGCGGAGCGGCGCGAGGCGTCGACCGCGCTGCAGCTCTCGATGGGCCGCTCGGAGATCCGCGACTACACCGACGCCGTCAACTCGCTGAACGACGCGCGCAACACGCTGACGCGCGCCCTGATCGACCACCACATCGGCGAGCTCGAGCTCTCCCGCGACCTCGGGCTGCTCGAGCTCAGGACGGACGGCATCCGGCCCCGCTTCCGGCCCGATCCGCCGCCGGCGGCGCCGACCGCGTCGGGCGAGGGGCAGGGGGCGGGGAGCGACGGGAACGAGAGGACCAAGGGATGAGCTCGAAGCAGCGGGGCGGTGCGTTCGTGTGGGTGATCGCGATCGTCGTGCTGATCGCGGCCGGCGGCGTGTGGCTGTGGAAGGGCCGCAGCACCGCGGAGGCGGGCGACGTCGCGGTCACGTGGAAGACGAAGAAGGAGAAACTGCGCATCTCCGTGATCGAGTCGGGCCAGCTCAAGGCGAGCAAGTCGAACGACATCTACAACGAGGTGAAGGGCGGCGCGACGATCCTCTACCTCTGCCCCGAGGGGACGCAGGTGAACGAGGGCGACCTGCTGGTGCGCCTCGACGCGAGCACGCTCGAGAACGACCTCACCGCACAGCGCATCAAGTGGGAGCAGGCGAACGCCGCCTGGATCCAGGCCGACAAGACCAAGGAGATCCAGGTCAGCCTCAACGCGAGCGCGGAGGAGAAGGCGCTGGTCGACCTCGCGATCGCGACCGCCGACGTCGAGAAGTTCAGGGAGGGCGACTGGAAGATCAAGCAGGAGCAGGCCGAGCAGGACATCAAGCTCGCCCAGTCCGAGCTCGCCATCGCCGAGCAGAAGCTGCTCGACACCCAGGAGCTCGTCGCGCTCGAGTTCGCCGCCAAGATGGACCTCGACGGCGACACCTTCGCGCGCGACCAGAAGAGCGTGAAGCTCACCATGACCAAGCGCCAGCTCGAGGTGATGATCAAGTACGAGTTCGACCGCCAGATGATGCAGCTGACGTCGACGATGAACCAGAACAAGGCCGAGCTCGAGCGCGTGAAGCTGCGCGCGGTGGCCGACATGGCGCAGAAGGAGGCCGACCTCCATTCCAAGGAGGCGACGCTCGACCTCGAGCGCAACAAGCTCGACGACCTCGAGGAGCAGCTCGCCAAGACGGTCATCAAGGCGCCGACGTCCGGCCTCGTGGTCTACCCCGGCAACCAGGGCGGGGGTGGCATGGGCCGCAGCGACCGCGACCGCGTCGAGGAGGGGGCGACGGTGCGCGAGCACCAGCTCCTGATCAGCCTGCCCGACACGAGCGAGATGACCGTCCTCGTCAGCGTGCACGAGTCGTCGATCGACAAGATCCGGCTCGGGCAGCCGGCCGAGGTCGGCATCGACGCGATCGGCGACCGGAGCTTCCTCGGCAAGGTCACCTTCATCGCGCCGCTGCCCGACTCGCAGAACCAATGGCTCAACCCCGACCTCAAGATCTACCGCTGCGAGATCACGCTCGGCGGCGACACCTCGGTGCTGCGGCCCGGCATGAGCGCGAGCACGGAGATCGTGATCGACGAGATCCAGGACGCGATCGCCGTCCCGATCCATGCGGTGCGCCGCCGCGGCGACCATTTCTTCTGCTATGTCGAGGACGCCGACGGAAAGCCGGAGATCCAGGAGGTCAAGATCGGGCTGCACAACGACCAGCACGTCGCCGTCACCGAGGGGTTGCGCGAGGGGCAGTCCGTCTTCCTCTCCGAGCCGCCCGGCGCGCCGCAGCCGAAGTTCGCCGACGCGGCGGAGGCCTCGAAGACGTCGGTCGAGGAGCTGCGCCAGAAGACCTCCGAAATCAACGCCCGCCCGAAGTCGGACGAGGGCAAGCGCACCGAGGGCCGTACCGCGCGCGGCGTGCCGCCCGGCATGACCGCCGAGCAGCTCGAGAAGTGGAACAAGATGTCGCCCGAGGAGAAGAGGAAGGCGCGCGAGGAGATGATGAAGAACCTCACGCCCGAGCAGCGCGCGCAGATGGAGGAGGCGGCGCGCAAGCGCTTCGGCGGAGGCGACGGGAATAGTGACGGGAAGTCCGACGGCAAGGGCGGCCCGAAGCCCGACGCGCCGGCGGACGCGAAAGCGGGGGAGAAGCCGGCCGCGAAGCCGGCCGAGCCGGCCGCAGCGCCCGCGGCGTCCGCCGTGCCCGTGCAGGGCGGCGGCCGCTGAGCCGCGCGGCGCCGGAGCCCGACTCGTGAGCGACGCGCCGGGCAGCCCCGAGATCGTCGTCGAGCTGCGCGACGTCCGCCGCCACTACGTGATGGGCGACCAGGTCGTGCGCGCGCTCGACGGCATCGACTTCAAGGTCGAGCGCGGCTCCTACTGGGCGATCATGGGGCCGTCGGGCTCGGGCAAGTCGACGCTGCTCAACGTGCTCGGCTGCCTCGACCGGCCGACGTCTGGCGCCTATTTCCTGGGCGACGTCGACGTGAGCCAGCTCGGCGACGACCGCCTCTCCGAGGTGCGCGGCGAGCGGCTCGGCTTCATCTTCCAGTCGTTCCAGCTCATCCCGCAGCTCACCGTCCTCGAGAACGTCGAGGTGCCGCTCTTCTACCAGGGGGTCGCGTCGCACCTGGCGCGCGAGCGCGCGGCGACGGTCCTGGAGAAGGTCGGGCTCGGCGACCGGCAGAAGCACCGGCCGACCGAGCTGTCGGGCGGGCAGCAGCAGCGCGCCGCGGTCGCGCGCGCGCTCGTGAACCAGCCGCTCGTCCTGCTCGCCGACGAGCCGACCGGCAACCTCGACAGCAAGACGGCGAAGGAGATCCTCGACCTCTTCGACGAGCTGCACGAGCAGGGGCGCACCATCATCCTCGTCACGCACGACCCGCTCGTGGCGTCGCGCGCCGAATGGGTGCTGCGCGTGCTCGACGGCAAGGTCCACCAGGTCGAGCGGGGCGGGCGCGTCGCGAGGCTGGTGATGCCGATGGAGCCGGGCGCTTGATCGCAGGGATCTTGCGCACCTTCCAGCTCGGCCTGCGGGGCGTGGCGCGGCACGGGCTGCGCTCGCTGCTCACCTGCCTCGGCGTGCTGTTCGGCGTGGCGAGCGTGATCGCGATGCTCTCGATCGGCGAGGGGCTCTCCCACGACGTGCAGAGCCGCATCCAGGCGCTCGGCTCGAACAACATCCTGGTGCGCAGCATGAAGCCGCCCGAGAGCACGTCGGCCAGCGCCGAGCGCAGCCGCCTATCCGTCTACGGCATCACCTACGAGGACGCCAAGCGGATCAAGAACACGCTCCCGAACGCGGAGGTCGTGGTGCCGGCGCGCGCGATCTACGTCGACGCGCGCTTCGGCGACAAGCGCGCCGACGCGCGCGTGATGGGTACGGTGCCGTGGTTCGGCACGACCAACCGCTTCTACCTGAACGACGGCCGCTTCCTGACCGACCTCGACCTCGAGGCGAAGAAGCCCGTCTGCGTGCTCGGCGCGACCGTCGCCGAGACGCTGTTCCCGCTGACCGAGCCGGTCGGCCAGCTGATCAAGCTCGGAACGCAGACGTTCCGCGTGGTCGGCGTGATGGAGCCCAGGACGGTCCTCACCGGCGACCAGCAGGGCACGCTCGAGGACCTCTCGAGCGACGTCTACGCGCCGATCACGACGGTCCGCCAGTTCTGGGGCGAGGTCGTCGTGAAGGTGAGCTCGGGCAGCCGCGACATGGAGCGCGTCGAGCTGCACCAGCTGCAGGTGCGCGTCGAGGAGCTCGGGCTGGTCGAGCCGACCGCGAGCGTGCTGAAGGAGATGCTCGAGCACGCCCACGCCAAGCGCGACTACGAGGTGGTCGTCCCGCTGTCGCTGCTGCGCGAGGCGGAGCGGCAGAAGCGGATCTTCAACCTCGTGCTCGGCTCGATCGCCTTCATCTCGCTGCTGGTCGGCGGCATCGGCATCCTGAACGTGATGCTCGCGACGGTCACGGAGCGGACGCGCGAGATCGGCGTCCGGCGCGCGCTCGGCGCCAAGCGGCGCCACATCGTCGCGCAGTTCCTGGTCGAGACGATCGTGCTCGCCGGCAGCGGCGGCGTCCTGGGCATCGGGGTCGGCGTGGCGATCCCGTTCCTGATCGAGCACTACTCGAACTTCAAGACGATCATCACGACGGCGTCGCTGGTGCTGAGCTTCGGGATCTCGGTCGCGATCGGCGTCGTGTTCGGGCTCTACCCCGCATGGCGCGCCGCGACCATGGACCCGGTCGAAGCACTCCGTCACGATTAGAGATTGCAGCTGACAGCGGGCGCGGCGGGGCGCGCGCGAGCGTCGGATGCGGGACGTGCGCCCGCTGCAGCTGATGCGGCCGGGTTTCGCGGGTGAAGGGGGAAGCAACGCACGGGTCGCAGCGGAGCTGCGACCCGTGCTCGCTTCGTCGTGAGTGCGAAGGCGGCGCGCCGCGGAAGAGGGTGCACGGAAGAAGAGGGAGTGAGGCGGAAGAAGGAGTGAGTCGGAAGTGGGCGAGGGAGGGACGTCGGGGCGGGGGAAAGAAAGAAGGGGTCGCAGCGGGAGCTGCGACCCCTTCTCGTCTTCGGAGGAAGAGTCGGGCGGGTCAGCCGGAGGCCTTGGGGGCGAGCTTCGACTCGTCGATCGCCAGCACGCCCGTCTTGTTGCCGAGCGAGATCTCGAGCTTCAGCCCGCTGCGCGTCTTGACCAGGTCGCACTTCATGCCGCTTCCGGTGCCGTCGTAGGCCTTGTCGGAGAACTTGACGTTGTCGGGGCGGTTGACCGACTCCTCGAGCATCACTTCGTTGCGCGCGGTCTTGCGCTTGATGGCCGTGATCTGCGGCGCGATCTGCGCCTCGGCCTGCTGGCCGAACTGCTGGATCGCGGCGTCGAGCAGCTTCTGCAGGTCGACCATCTTGGCGTTCTCGGCCTCCCACTGCTCGCGCTCGACGTTGCGCAGCTCGGCGACGATCTGGTCGCCCTGCATCGAGACGTAGACGGTCATCGTGCAGTCCTCGTCGTCGACCTGCAGCCCGATGCGCCCGGCGATCATCGGCTTCGCGAGGTCGGCGTCGGCGGGGAGCGGGTAGGAGTACCAGGTCGTCTCGGTCTCGTTCGAGTTGATCGAGACGTTGGCGCCGTGGATCGTGATCGGCGTGATCGGGGCGGAGACGCGCAACGGGCCCCACTGCAGCTCGCACTTGCCGCAGTGCTGGTCGCTCTTCACCTCGATGGTGAGCGCCTCGACGGAGGGCTGCGCGTCGGCGACGAACTTGGTCGCGATCACCGTGTTCTTCTCGTCGCCGCGCATCTGGAAGCCGGTCGGGTCGGCCTCGTGGATCGGCTCGAACAGGATGAAATTCCAGTCGTTGGCGCCGGCGCGCGCGAGGTTCACGCCGTAGCGGGCCGGCTGGACCACCTGGTTGCCGAAGAGCACCGGCGCGCCCTTGATCTCCAGCGTCGTCAGCCCCTCCGATCCCATCCGCCACGGGAAGCCGGGGGGGAGCTGCTGGATCGTGCCGAGGCGTTCCTCGGACCACGGCGGCTGGCCGTGCTCGACCGTGATCGTGGCCGCGTCGAACTTGTCGGTCGACGTGTGGCGCGGGGCCTGGGCCTGGGCGACGGCCGTCAGCGCGAGCAGGGCCGGGATCCCGGCGCGGAGCGAGCGAAACAGCATCGAGTTCCTCCTTGGATCGACCGGCGACGCGGCTCTTGGGGGCGCCGTTTTCCGTGTCGCACGGTCTCGCGGCCGACGCGCGGTCCGCCGCGGGGGCGTGGAGTGTATCCGTCACGAAGGGAGCCGGTTCGGGTTCCCGGTTCTCGGGATCAAATCGGACCGGTCAGGAGCTATATCGCAGCGCCTCTTCGAGAGGCCGCCATGCTCCAGCTCGACCCCGCCGCGCTCGCGACCCTCCTCGCCCAAGCGGCGAAGGCGCGCCCGCAGCCGGCGTGCGGGCTGCTCGTGGGGCGCGGCGGACTGGGGCGGCGCGAGGCGCTGGTCGCCGAGGCGGCGGCGGCGCTCCCGGCCGACCGAGCGCGCGGCCGCTTCGACCTCCATCCGGGCGATTGGCAGCGGATCGACCGCCTCGCGCGGTCGCGCGGCCAGGACGTGGTCGGCGTCTTCTGGGCGGGCGACGGCGCCGCGCTCTCCGTGCTGCCGACCGACGCGACGACCGCATTCGAGGGGTACAGCTACCTCGTCGTCGCCCCCGGTCCCGCGCCCCGGCTCTTCGCCTTCGAGCTGACGATCCACGGCACCGAGGTCGAGCCGGTCGAGGTCGCCGTCGTCGCCGACGGGGCGGCGACGCGCCCTCCGCCGATGGCGCCGATGCCGCGGGTCGACGACAAGAATGCGGGCGGGCACCAGCTCCACTGACTGCACTGAGACGTCGGTCCGCCGACAGAGGATGGGGGATGGCCGGGTCGGGAGAGAGCGAGGCGCCCTCCGCGGCGACCGCGCCGCCGCGCTGGCGCGAAGCGCTGCGCGCGGTGTTCGGGCTCGACGTGCGGTCGCTCGCGCTCTTCCGGGTGATTCTCGCGCTGCTGGTCTTGTGCGACGCCGCCGGAAGGTTCGGCGAACTCGAGGCGCACTACGGCGCGACCGGCGTGCTGCCGATCGAGCTCGTCCCGACGCCTGGCATGAAGCCGGGCGACGCGATGCTCCCCTTCTCGCTCCATCTGATCGGCGCGTCGGCCGCCTGGCAGGGGACGCTGCTCGCGCTGCAGGGACTCGCGGGGCTCGCGCTGCTGGTCGGCTGGAGGACGCGCCTTGTGACGGCGTTCGTGTGGTTTTTGATGCTTTTGGTCTACGCGCGCAACCCGCTGGTCTACCACGGGGGCGACCTGATCACGCGGCTGCTGCTCTTCTGGGGCATGTTCCTGCCGCTGGGGGCGTGCGCGTCGCTCGACGCGCGCGGCCGGCCGCCGGCGCAAAAGCGCGTCGCCTCGCTCGCGTCGGCGGCGCTGCTCTGGCAGATGTGCCTGCTCTTCTGGTTCGCGGCGCTCGACAAGTTCGACCCGGCGTGGCGCAGCGACGGCGACGCGGTCTACCGCGCGCTGATCATCGGCCACCTGCGCACGGCGGTCGGCGACTGGGTCCTGCAGTCCCGCCCACTGATGGAGTTCCTCACCGTCGCGACGCTCGTGCAGGAGGCGGTCGTCCCGTTCCTGCTCTTCTCGCCGTTCAAGAACGGGTGGTTCCGGTCGATCGTGGTCGTCTCGTTCCTGTTGTTCCATCTCGCGCTCGGGCTGTGCATGTCGCTCGGGAGCTTCTTCCCGGCCTGCGCGGCCGGCTGGCTGTCGCTGGCGCCGTCGGCGTGGTGGGACGGGCTCGCGGCGTGGCGCGCGCGGCGGGCAGCGGCGCGCGCGGCGCCCGTCGACGCGCCGCCGGCCGACGCTCCGCCGGCCGGCGCGCCGCTCGTGCGGCCGCTCGCGGCGACGACCAACGCGGCGCTCGCGTTCTGCGTCGCGTACGTGACGCTCTGGAACGTCGCCAACTGGAACGAGCCGCACGCGCCGGGCAAGAACGCGCTGCTCGAGGCGGGGCTGAAGCTGCGCGACGCGGTGCGCGCCCACGTCCATCCGCAGAACACGAACCTCGGCTACGTGCTCGGGCTCGACGAGAGCTTCTACTTCTTCGCCCCGCGCCCGCCGGCGACGCACGGCTGGCTGGTGGCGGACGGGACGCTCGCGAGCGGCGCCCACGTCGACCTGCTGCCGTGGTGCCTCGAGGGGCGCGAGGCGGAGACGAGCTTCCTCAAGCCGAAGCGGATCTCCGACGTCTACCCGAGCCTGCGCTGGCGCAAGTACCTCACGAACCTGATCGCCGTGCCCGACGACAAGCTGGTCTACTGCCACGCGTTCGCTGCGTACGCCGCGCGCCTCTGGAACCGCGACCACGCCGGCGACGCGGCGCGCCAGCTCAAGTCGCTCGACGTCGTCCTGATGCAGGAGACGACGCAGCCGAACTACCTGCCGGTGCGGCGCGAG
>Ga0137433_1000376_pt1 | contig 24965 bp, 24 predicted proteins | sample EasRivERMZT840_2_FD_102335 | JGI IMG/M metagenome (GOLD analysis project Ga0137433, IMG submission 102335) | Soil microbial communities from meander-bound floodplain in the East River, Colorado, USA - East River MetaG ERMZT840_2 | ecosystem: Environmental > Terrestrial > Soil > Floodplain ...
CCCGGTTGGCGTAGGCGATTAGGGCCGACACTACGATGCCCCGGCCGACTGCGGCCTTCAATCCCGCTTCCAGCTCGGCACGATCGAATCGGAAGATGACGATGTCTACACTCTTCCGAGCATTCCTGATCGCCGCAACCAGCGGGCCGACTCCATCAGCGGGTTGAATCAACAGTTTCAAGGGATGATGCTACGCCGAAGAATGCAAGGAGGTCTGAGCCATTGTGCACAGCGGATAAGGCACGGTTAGTCCTACGCTGGTTCCGATAGGTCCCATAGAAGAGAGAGTGACCCAATGCGAGTCTCCAGGCCAGTTGTCGCCTTTTCAGTTGTTGCCTTTATTGCCGCGCTGTTCTTAGCGCTGCCTATCCTGGCCCAGCAGGGCGGAAGCAGCCCTGTACTATGGCGCAATCGCGGCGATGTCTCCGTGCTCGACCTTGTGGCCGGCTCCGGTGGAAAGGATCACGAGCCGGGAACCAACTTCAAGTTCATCAGGGAATCCTCAGCGGGAAGCTCGCCCAAGTTCGAAGTCGAAGACGAACACGGGACCAGGTGGAAGGTGAAACTCGGGGCGGAAGTGAAGTCGGAAACTGCTGCGTCACGCCTCCTGTGGGCTGTGGGTTACTTCGTCGATGACGCCTATTACCGCACGCAAATCAATGTACAAGGGTTGCCGTCGCTTGCGCGCGGCCGGGAGTTTGTGTCCGGTGACAATGTCACGAGCGTGCGGTTGGAGCGCGACCACAAAAGGAACGATTCGAAAGACTGGAGCTGGTACGAGAACCCGTTTACCGGCACGCGGGAGTTCAACGGGCTCAAAGTGATGATGGCGCTCATCAACATCTGGGACTTGAAACAAGTCAATAATGGATCAGCAGACGGAGAGTATTGGGTCACCGACCTGGGCGCGTCATTCGGCCGTACGGGTAACAATTTCACTCGCAGCAAGGGGATAATGGAAGACTACGCGGCGTCAAAGTTTATCGAAAAGGTCACTCCAACTTACGTCGACTTCGTGATGCACAGCCGTCCCTTCCCCCTGTCCATTGTGAATTTTCCCTATTATCGAAGCCGGACGCGGATGGAGCGAGTCGTGAAGGGTATTCCGATCGCCCACGCTCGCTGGATTGGCAATCAGCTCGGACGATTGTCCACCCGGCAAATCCACGACTCCTTTCGTACTGCCGGCTTCTCGCCGGCCGAGGTCGACGGCTATTCCCGCGTCGTGATGCAACGCATCGCTGCATTGAAGAAGCTATAGCGGTTTGTAAATCGGCCCCTAAGAAATACGGAAAGAAGGCACACGCGTATGGCAAGTAAGGGACATGACATCATCGTTATCGGCGCCTCTGCCGGAGGTCTCGAGGCTCTCGATGCTCTTATCGGGCAATTGCCCACGGGTCTTCCAGCATCCATTTTTATCGTTCAACATATGGCAACTGAAAATACCGGAGCCGCCCTGTTGCACCGATTGAGCCGCCACCGAGCTTTCGGCTGTAAGTTCGCTAAAGACGGTGAGTCTATTAAGCCAGGGCGAATCTATATCGCTCCTCCTGACAACCACCTGTTGGTCAAGAAGAATAAAGTTCTGGTTACTAAAGGAGCCCGGGAAAATCGCAACAGGCCCGGAATAGATCCTCTATTTCGGTCCGCGGCGGTCACCCACACCTCGCGCGTTATCGGAGTAGTCCTGACGGGAATGCTTGACGATGGTACTGCAGGCCTTATAGCGATCAGGAAGTGCGGTGGAATCACGGTTGTCCAGGACCCGAAGGATGCTTCTTATCCCGGCATGCCGCAGAGCGCGCTGAATAATCTAAAGGTCGACCATTGTGTGCCGATCCGTGAAATGGGGCGTTTGCTCGAAACACTTACCAAAGAACGTCCGGGCAAGAGCACGCCCATCCCACAAGACATCAGGACCGAGGCAGAGATCGCGGAAAGAGTGTTGAGCGATGTAGCGGGAGTCGATACGCTTGGAAGCCAGGTACCGTATAACTGCCCCAACTGCGGTGGAGTTCTTTGGGAAATGGACAGCCCCGATGTGCCCAGATACCGGTGCCACACCGGCCATTCATTCACCCTTCCCGCACTCCTTGAAAGCCAATCTGAAAAAATCGAAGAAACGTTGTGGATATCCCTGAGAATGTTTGAAGAGCGCAAGAATTTGCTGAATAGCACACACGCGGCCTTCGCGGTACAACGCGCGAAAGAAACGCAAATTCATATCGAACGTATCAGGGCGATCTTACTGGACCCGCGAACCTGGCAACACACACTTGATCGCGTAAAGAGGAGTATGTCCGAGACCCCCAAGACCAGCTCGGTGCGACGAGAAGAAGAACGGCAGGAGAGGGTAAGCCACGAGTCCAATGCGAACAGATCTCGAAAAAGAATAAAGGCAAAGAGCATTCTCAATCGTGCAGGACGAGATCGGTCAACAGTTCCGTCCTGATCTTGAGTTCTCCGTTGTATTCGATCAACCCCATTGTTCTGAATTTGTTCATGAAATGCGTGATGCGGGACCGCGTCGTGCCCACCATTTCGGCCAGGGTCTCGTGACTCAGCACGGGGAGGGTGGCATCCAGCGAGAGATCATGTTCCCGTAACCGGGCAAGCTTCAGGAGAACTCGGGCCAGGCGTTTCTCGCTGTGATTGAAGAGTTGATCGCAAAGATCCGCTTCGAGGTCGATGTTGCGGGTCAACAATGAGGCCATGAATTTTTCAGAAAGCTCGGGTTGCTCGTGAAGTGCGCGAATCATCGCCAGCTTTTCGACGCGGTATATCGTTGATGATTCCAATGTTTCTGCCGTGCTTACCCGGAGAGATTGCTGGACAAGCGCCCCTTCGCCGAAAAAATCATGCGGACCCGGCATCGCCAGCACAGCTTCCTTCCCGGCGGCTGAAACGACCGTGATCTTAATTCTTCCGGTCTGGATGAAGTAGATGGAATCGGCAGGTTCGCCCTGACGATAGATCCTCTCTTTTTTTTGAAAAGTTAACTCCTGTTTGCCGGCTGTGATTCTTTCAAGGAGCGTCGAGACGTAGGGATCAAGGGCCGCACGTTTCGACGGTTGCAGCTTCCTTGCTTTTGCGCTTCCGCTCTTAGCCATGAAGGACATCCTACAACCGGATTGTTCAATTCTGCACATTCTTTCCAATCGCTTGACCGATCGACTTAATCACGTAAGATCGAATTGGTAAGCGCTTCGGCCATTATGATGATCTCTGTGTTGCCCTTCCCGTACTGGACCAGGCCGAGTTTCCTGAATCTTGTCATGAATAAATTGATGCGTGAACGGGTTGTGCCGACGATTTCGGCCAAGGTTGCCTGGTTCAATGTCGGCACTGTGACATTGGCCAGCGTATCGTGCGGACCGGAACGAGAGAGTTTCAGGAGGACTCGGGCAAGGCGCTTTTCGCTGTGGTTGAAAATCTGGTCGCATAGGTCTTCTTCCAGATTGACGTTGCGGGCTAACACAGCAGTCAGAAACGTTTTGGCAAACTGAGGTTCGGTTTCAAAGGCTTGAAGCATTGCTCGCTTCCCGATTCGGAATATTGTCGATGGTTCTAAGGTTGTGGCCGTGCTCGTCCGTGCAGAAGTTCCGCCGACCAGGCATCCTTCACCAAAGAAGTCACGAAGCCCAAGCAGGGCCAGCACCGCGGTTTTTCCGTGGGCAGAGGCGACAGTGACCTTCACCTTGCCTGTTCGAATGAAATACATGGAGTTCGCGGTTTCGCCTTGAGAAAACACTTTTGCGCCCCTCGAAAATCTCAATGGTCTCCTTCCCCCGAGAATGTTTTCGAGCAAGCTCGCGACGGAACCATCAATCTTTGCCGATTGATGCCTTGTTTTCTTCCTCAATCCTTGCAAAAGACCACTCCATGTGTCCGACCTGCAACTGAGTCCTTGGCCCGCAGAACTGAGAACATACAAGCTGCATTGGAGAGATATAGCCGATAGGGTGTTGCGAAGCCGAGCACAATCAGACAATGTGCTATTGTGCACAGTGAACGATCGGACAATGTACGATTGTGAACAGTGGTCGATGTAACGGCTGCGTCTATGTCGTCACTAACCTTCATCGGATCTCAGAAACCGCGGGACATCGACAGGTAAATCAGAGCGCCCTCATTACTGCGCCCGACTTCGAGTCTTGCGGCGAAACTCTGCGAGTGCCGGTACTGAATGCCGCCTCCCACTCCCGAGTGCCAGTTGCTGGAACTGAAATCCTGATTTGCGCGAATCAAGGGGTCGGTTGTGGAACGTGCATCGCCCCAAACCTGGCCTGAATCCGCGAAGCCGAACACGTCTACGCCTCGAGGACCTGTTTTCGAGTACACGGTCCGCCGCAACTCTGTCGAGAACAACAAAACGTTATTGCCGCGAAAGCGATATGGTTCATAGCCACGAACGTACTCCCGCCCTCCAAGCCATGACAGGTCGTAGAAGGGAATCTGGCTTCCGCCTTTTGGCTTCTTGAACTCCCCTCTTGAACGCAACGCCAGCGAAGTCGCGGGGCTGCCGAGCGGAAGATATCCCCGGATATCAAATTCGCCTTCGATCCAGCCGTAGTCCGCAAACGCCGCGTGATTGTCCAGTCCATCATCCGAGGCGACGCGGCCGTAGAGGTTGACTCCGCGAGGCAGACCGGCGGTGTTATCCCGCGTGTCGTATTCGATGAAGCCGCCGTACGACAGGATCTTTGCATTGGAAAGGAAACCGGGAATCCATAGCGCGAGCGTTTGATCCGGTGTGCTCGAAAAGCTCTGGACGATCGGTATGTCTGGATTGTTCTTGCCCTGCGAACCATGCGTATTCGTGACCTGCGCGTAGACGCCGCCCTGGAGGCGATCCGCGATATCGCGATAAAGGGATCCCTGATAACTACGTTGTTCGGTCGCGAAATTGGTTTTGAGATCCCTCGACGTGCGCGGCCCGATTCCGAAGAAATCCCGTTCGCGCCGCATATAGCTGAACCACACATCGGCGTGGTTCCGGCTGCCGCCGATATTGGGAAGATAACCTTCAAGATCGAAGCGCCGATAGAACCGGCTCGATGTCAAGGCCGTGGCCCGCAGTTCCAGCGACGGAATCGCATCGGCAGAGGTCAGTTGCACACCGCCTCCGATTCCGGCTCCCTGCTCGAAACCTCCGAGGATGCCCCGCAGGTACTTTGCGCCGAGCGGGATGGCGCTGAGCTTCTCTCGAAGAGGCGCATTGCGGCATGTCGATTCCAGACAACGTCCCGCTTCTTTGTCTTTCTCAATCGGGGTAACCGGCGCCAGAGAACTCTGAGCCGAAACCGCGGGTACGAACTCAGAGAATCCACAGAAGAACAGAATTCCCAGGGAACACGAAGCGAACGCCAGACCTTGTTTGCTCATGGCACAGTCTCATGCCTAACACCGGAAGGAGGCTGTGCCGCATTGCACAAGCTCGTGGATTGGTCGTTACCGTGTGCGTTTGTGACCAGATTTGTTTTGGATTACGCGTCACTCTGCAACAGAGGCAAAACCAAGTGTTACAAACAATAGCTGCAGTGTTGATCATTATGTGGCTACTCGGAATGGCGACGTCGTACACCTTGAGCGGGCTTATCCACATCCTGCTGATCCTGGCGGTGGTGTCGATTCTGGTCCAGTTAGTACAGGGTCGACGGGTCGTCTGACAGAATCTGTACGGCATTTGATGCCGGCGTACGTCCAAACACACAGTGCAACGGGAAAGCTTATTTTCGTGATGGCTGCGCCGCTTTTATCGGAGGTTAGCGATGACTGCCCAATTGTCACCCGTCCGAGTCGTTCTGGAACTGGAGAAGAAGAGTTCGACAGTTCGAGAGTTCGAGATGATCCTGCGGAGCAAGATTGTCGGACAAGACGAGGCTGTGTCCCAGCTTGTGAGCCTGTACCAGACGGTATTGGCCGGTATGGCTGTGCCGGAGCGTCCCATCGCGAATCTGCTCTTTCTCGGTCCGACCGGTTCCGGCAAAACACGCATTGTCGAAGCAGCGGCGGAAATCCTGTCTGGCAACTCGACCGCATTTATCAAGGTGGATTGTGCGGAGTTTCAGCACAGTCATGAGATTGGGAAACTCGTCGGTTCGCCTCCGGGATACATTGGCCACCGCGAAACCCAACCGGTGCTCACTCAACAGGCGATTGATGGATTCCAAACCGACAAGCTCAAACTGACCTTTGTGCTTTTCGATGAGATCGAAAAAGCCAACGAGGCACTGTGGCAATTGCTGCTGGGGATTCTGGATAAGGCGACGCTAACGCTTGGCGACAACCAAAAGGTAGATTTCTCACGGACCGTTGTGGTCATGACATCTAATTTGGGAACTGCTGAAATGAGCCGCATGATTTCCGGAGGTATTGGGTTTGTTGCACCGGCAGAGGGCCTTTCGAAAGCCAATCGCCTGGATGGAGAACTCCGGCGCATCGCCGTGGACGCGGCGAAGCGGCGGTTTTCAGCGGAATTCATGAATCGCATTGACAAGGTAATCGTATTCCGAACGCTCGAAGAAAATGATCTCCGGAAGATATTGGATATCGAGCTTAAACGGGTTCAGCATCGAATCATGGCTTCTCAGGGCGACAACAAATTCATCCTGAAGTGCACGCGGGAAACCAGGGATTTTCTGCTGAAAGAAGGAACGGATACCCAATATGGCGCTCGTCACCTGAAGCGCGCTATTGAGCACCATCTCGTAATTCCCCTCTCGAGCCTGATCGCCAGCGGACAGATTGCACCCGGCGACGATGTCGTTGTTGATTGTCCAGGGTCCGGGGAGGCACTCGTGTTTTCAAAGACTCTCCAAATTGAGCCACAAGCTGAGCCATCGGAAGCCGCCGGAAAGTTGCTCATGCGCCGGAATTGAACCGAAATCCATTCGATAATTTGAGCGTTTGTGCACAGACCGGCCTGGATGTCGCTTGCTACTGTTCCAACTATGCGAACCAGGCTAGTCTCAATCATTGTATTAATCACCGTGGCATCTACTGCCCTTGCCCAAATGAAGGACCTCAAGCCGGGGTTCAACCTCTTCTCTGCGGAGCAGGACATCCAGGTTGGGCGCGAAGCGGCCCTTCAGGTTGAGCGGGAGCAGCCGATAGTTCGCAACACCGAGCTTGCGAATTACGTCACCGGCCTGGTTCAGCGTCTCGCCAGGTCGCCGCACTCCGGCAAGGAGTTCCCTTTTTCCGTCCGCGTCATTTCAGACAAAAGCATTAATGCCTTCGCACTACCCGGTGGACCCATGTTCGTGCACACGGGTCTGATTACGATGGCGGACAACGAAGCGCAATTGATCGGTGTGCTCGCTCACGAGATGAGTCACGTTCGGTTGCGGCATGGCACCAACCAGGCATCGAAGGCAAATCTGTTCCAACTCCCGCTCATGTTGGCGGGAGGGCTCGGAGGCGACGGAATGCTGGGCCAGTTAACTCAACTGGGGATTGGCCTGGGCGCCGGTTCGGTGCTGATGAAGATGTCCAGAACCGCCGAGACTCAGGCCGACTATAACGGCGCGCAAATCATGGCTGAGGCCGGATACAACCCCATCGAAATGGCGCGCTTGTTTCAAAAGCTGGAAGCGCAAGACGGTCGGTCGCAATCGATTCAGTTTCTCTCGGACCATCCGAACCCGGGCAACCGTGTGAAAGCTGTCGAGGAGGAGATCAAGCAGATGCCGCGCAAGGCCTACACAACAGATACACGCCAGTTTGCGCGAATCCAGGATGTCGTCGCGCGCATGCCGCCCCCGGGTACATTGCGAGGCCAGTCCAACGATGGCCAAACGCCCGCGGCTGCGCCGGCGGCCCGCCCTTCCAAACAACTCAAGGTTTATCAGGGCCGGTCTTTTTCGTTCGGTTATCCGGACAATTGGCAAACCTTTGGAGATTCACAGTCGGCGATGCTGACGGTTGCGCCTTCGGATGGCGTGATTCGCGACCGGGATGGAAGGGTGTCCATCGGATATGGCGCGATCGTCAGTTACTACTTTACGCAGTCCGATGAAATTGAACTGCGACGGGATGGGGACAGCCTGCAGGTGGAGACCGGGGCGCTCATCCGTCAACTTGAACAGTCCAACCCCCGAATGCGAGCCGGCGAATCTCGCAGTCACAGGGTGAATGGCTTTCCTGCGTTGATCACGACGCTGCAGTCGAGTTCACCTTATCAGGGTGAAACGGAGATCGATCAATTAGTGACAGTGACCCGTCCTCAAGGGCTGTGGTACATGGTTCTCATTTCACCGGAGAGCGAGTCTCAGGAAGCCCAACCCGTGTTCAACCGCATGATCCAATCGATTCGCTTCCCGAACTAAACATGTAGAGCCATATCGGCTAACATTTCGGCTCTAACCACAATCTTTCCGTTGTAATGGTAGTGGACCAGCCCGAGTTTCCTAAACTTCTTAAGAAAGTACGCGACTCGCGACGGCGTGCTGCCCACCAAGTCAGCCAGGGTTTTATCACTCAATTGCGACAGTTTGGTATCCGGCAGAAAGTCGGGTTGGCCGTAACGACTCAGCTTCAGTAAAACACGGGCCAGCCGTTTCTCCGTCTGGTTGAAAAGCTGATTACCGATATCCCGTTCCATATCGATGTTGCGGATCAGCAAAGAGGCAACGAACTTCTCGGAAAGCTCGGTCTGATCATGAAGAGCCTGGAGCATAGCCGTCTTCTGAATTTCGAAAATTATCGAGGATTCTGTTGTGGTCGCCGTGCTTATCCGCAAAGATTGCCCGACCAGGCATCCTTCACCGAAAAACTCTCGATGACCAAGCATGGCCAGTACGGCTTCCTTGCCCAGGTCCGAGACGATCGTCAGCTTCACCCTGCCAGACTGAATAAAATAGATGGCGTTTGCCTCGGCTCCTTGAGAAAAGAGTCTGATGTCCTTCCGAAGTGTCAGTATCTTCTTACCATCGATGATGTTTGCGAGCATGCTCTCGACATAGGGATCGATTTCTGTGGATTTGAGCTTTGTGGTCTTTTTCAGTTCTTGCATAGTTGGTATGTCAATCGTGTAAGACAATGTCAATCACCAGTTCTTCTCTTACTGTAATGTCTCCCGTCCCTGCGTAGTCGATCAGTCCCAGCTTCCTAAACTTATTCATGAAAAAAGTGATTCGTGAACGCGTCGTGCCCACCATTTCGGCCAATGTCTCATGACTCAATCTCGGCATTTTGGCGTGCGGCATGTCTGCGTGCTGGCTCAAACGACTAAGTTTCAGGAGGATACGAGCCAGCCGTTTCTCGCTGTGGTTGAAGAGCTGATCGCAGAGATCTTCTTCTAAACCGATGTTGCGGGCCAACAACGCCGCCGTGAATTTTTCCGCAAGCTCGGGCTGACCATGCAGGCCCAGGAGCATGGCTTGTTTCTCGACTCGAAATACGGTGGACGATTCTGTGGTCATCGCCGTACTTACCCGGAAGACCTGGCCGACCAGGCATCCTTCGCCAAAAAATTCACGCGGCCCGAGCATGGCCAGCACCGCTTCTTTGCCTTGGCTCGAGACGACGGTCAGCTTCACCTTGCCCGACTGTATGAAGAAGATCGCGTCGGCCGGGTCTCCTTGAGAAAAGACGGGCGTCTTTTTCTGGATGTGCAGCACATGTTTGCCCGGCACAATGCTCTTGAGCAGACTCTCGACATGCGGATCGATTTCTGCTTTGAGCTTTGTGATCTTCTTCTTTGATTCTTCGACGACAGGCGGCACATGGATGGCAGGCAGGACACCTTCCCGCCTGGCTACCTCAGGAACCCCATTCGGCAATGCAGTTTTTCCGGGCATACTCTGGGCCTCGCTTCATCAGATCGATGATTATTTCCTGCCATTCCCGGAAATGTGCCGCCGGCCGGTTTTGACGGAGTCGTGTTTGCGGCTGCGGCCCATCTCGACTTCGTCGCGAGCGAGCGAATCTTCTCGCTGTTTGTCCTGGCTGATGATTCGCTGGATTCTGGTTTCCTCCGCAGAAAACTCGGCGCGCAAAACGGCGATCTGCCCTTCGAGCGCGTCATGCTTGCGCTTCAGCTCCAACTGCTGACGCTCGACTTCCTCGTTCCGGCTCACATGCTGCGCTCGCTCCCGCGCTTCCTGGGCCACCCGCGCTGAGCCCGTGAGCATTCCGCCCGGACCGATATAGATATCTTTCAACTCGATACCGCGTTCGCTCATGATGAATTCGCGGACCTGATTCGAGTGCGCCATGCCGCGCGATTTGAGGATGTGAAGGCCGCGATTGCGCTCACCGTTGAGTTCGATATCGCGCACAATCAGCCACGTGTCCACGAGTGAGGTGATTGCACTATCCGTCAGCGCGACCGTGCGCGTGTCGGATGTCAGATCCGTATACATCGTGGTGGCGCCTTTCATTTTCATGAAGTCGATCAACCGCATCATTCCAGCCTTGATTTCCATCGGTGCGCCGGTCGTCTCCAAAGCCGACATCTGATCGACGATTACAACTTGCGGATCGAATTCGGTGATGACCCTGATGGTCCGCGCAAGATGCATTTCCAACCCGTAGCGAAACGGGCGCACGGTCTGGAACTGGAGCAGCCCCTTTTTCACCCACTGCCGTAAATTGAGGCCGATCGAGCTCATATTGCGCATGATCTGGTCGGGCGATTCCTCGAACGAAATGAACTGGCAGCGCTCGCCGCGGCGGCAGGTGGAGTCGGCGAGAGTTGACGCCACGCTGGTCTTGCCGGTGCCCGCATTACCCGACAGGAGGATGCTGCTTCCGCGGAAGTAACCCTGGCCGCCGAGCATTGCATCAAGCCGTTCGATGCCGGTGGAGATGCGCTCGTCCGAGGTGTGGTGTTCCAGCTGCGCCTCGGTGACTGGCCAGATCGAGATGCCGTCCTTGTCGATGAGAAACGGATATTCGTTGGTGCCGTGGGTCGTGCCGCGATATTTGATCACGCGGAGCCGCCGGGTTGTGACCTGGTCCAAGACCCGATGATCGAGCGAGATCACGCAATCGGAGACGTATTCCTCCAGACCGTAGCGGGTCAGCATTCCTTCGCCGCGCTCGCCCGTCATGATGACCGTGACGCCTTTTTTCTTGAGCCAGCGGAAGAGCCCGTGGAGTGACTCGCGCACAATCGCCTGATTCGATATTCTGGTGAAAAGTACTTCGATCGTGTCGAGTACGACCCGCTTCGCCTTGATGGTATCAATCGCATCGCCAAGCCGGAGAAAGAGCGCGGCGAGATTGTATTCCCCCGTCTCCTCGAACTCGTAGCGCTCGACCTGGACGTAGTCGATCAGCAGAAGGTTACGGGCGATCAGGGACTTCAAATCGAATCCAAGCGAGGCGACATTCTCGGACAGTTCTCCGGCTGTCTCCTCAAACGCCATAAAGACGCCTGGCTCGCCACATTCGGATGCGCCATGCACCAGAAATTCCATCGCGAGCAATGTTTTGCCGCAGCCCGTGCCGCCACAAATCAGCGTGGGCCGCCCCGCGGGCAACCCGCCGCCGGTAATCTCATCGAGCCCGCGAATTCCGGTGGGAGATTTCCTTAACCCCTGGGGGCCAGGGATCGTTGCTGCTTTTTTCATAAGAGCTTCCTCGTTTGGAGGTTGTCTGAATTCTGAAACCGCTACATGAACTAAGAAATACGGTGGTCGAGGGGAGGTATACCCCATAGGGCATCAGCGAAGCTGTCTACAGTTGCACATAGGGCGATTTATTGCAGGGCGCGGCAAGTTTGGCTTCGAGCGCCAGGCAGGCGAGTATTAATCGGTGGCCCCCACGCCACCTGCAAGAAAAAAATTGATGCGCGCTTCCATCCCCCGGGGAAATTCCGGCGCAGGACCTGCCAGCCTTTCGGCGTACACCTTGAGCATGATTTCCCTGAACACCGGCAGCGCGACGCGGCCTCCGGTTTCCCGCGATCCCAGAGAGCGGTTATCGTCAAAACCTATGCGGACGGCGACAGTAATTCCCCCGGGGCCGTAGGTAGAACCGATGAAGAGCGCGTCTCTGAACTCATTTGTTGTGCCGGTTTTTCCCATGACCGCGATGGGGAACCCGGCAGAGTCCAGCGAATGAGCGGTGCCGGACGGCATGCGCACGACACCGCGGAGGCCTTCCTGGATAAGCAAGAGCGCACCGTTGCCGAAATAGGATGGCTCAGTCTCCCTCTGGTTACGCACCTCGACCTCGCCTGTTCTGCGAACAACCTTTCGAATCAAATACGGCTGTGCGGTTACACCCGATGCGATGTTGCGGTACGCATTAGCCAACTCCATAAGGTTCATTTCGGACGCGCCCAATGCTGTAGTCGGATAGGCGTGCAGCGCTGTCTTGACGCCCAGCAACCGGGCTGTTTGAATGACACTCTTGATCCCCACCTCCCCGGTGATCCAGATCGCGACGGCGTTTCTGGACTCCGCCAGGGCCTGCCGGACAGAAATCACCCCCTTGAATTTGCCGTCGTAGTTGGAAATCCACTTTGTCCCTTCCCCATCCGGAACGCCGATCGGCTCGTCCGGAACCATGGAGCCGAGGTCGAACACGCCCTCGCGAAACGCCGATAGATAAACGATAGGCTTCATTACGGAACCCGGTTGTCGCTGCGACTCGGTGGCCCGATTAAAGTCGCTGTACCGGGCAGAACGGCCGTTGTAAAAACGGCGGCCGCCAGTTTCGGCGAGTATCCCCGCGTCGCTGTTTCTGAGCACGACAACGGAACCCTGAATCAACCCTTTCGCGTCAGGATGCCGCTTCTCATAGAGATCCAGGCCGCTCTCCAGTTGCTCGGCGACGATGCGCTGCACTCTTGCATCAGCTATCGAGTAAACCTGAATGCTTCCCTGCAGGAGGTCTTCGAGGTTGAACTGGCCTCCTTTAAGCTCCTCAATGACGTTCTGTACCAGAGCGGCTGCCGGCGGTGGACGATCATTGTCCCGTACTACCTGAATAGTGCGCGCAGAGGCTTCGCGCGCGATATCTTGAGAAATGAACCCGTTCGCCACCATTAGTATCAGGATCTGATTTCTCCGCCGTAATACCGGATGGGTATCGCTGGCTGTTGGGGCATACATTCGGGCCGACTTTGCAATGCCCGCAAGCACTGCAGCCTTGTCAGCGTCATCGACAGTGAATGTGCCGATCGCGCGACCGAAATAGAACTGTGACGCCGTCGCAAAACCGTACTTGCCGTTTCCCATGTAGATGAAACTCGCGTATCGGGCGAGAATCTCTTCCTTGGCACGGCGTTTGGACCCGAACCGCTGTCGCATCTCTTTCTCGATCCACACGGAGAGCCGCATTTCCTCCAGCTTGCGAACAAGGTGATTCACACCGGGCGCGCCGATGATGTAAGACAGCGCCGTCGACAGAAAACCATTGCGCCAGAGTTTATTTCCGTATTGTTTGGCTGTCATGTCCCTCAGGAAGTAAGCCCGCACGAGCTGCTGGGTGATGGTTGAGCCGCCTTGCGGGAACATCGAAGGACTGTCGAACTCGAAGCGACCTTGCCGCCCCAGCCGTAGCAGACGTTCCGCCACCGTTCCTAATTTGATTTTCGCCACTACGCGCGGGACGACGGAATAGTCGAATCCGCTATGGAAAAAGAAATTCTTGTCCTCCGTGGCGATGATCGCATCACGAACAATCGCGGGAATGTCCGGGTATTGCACGATCTGCCGGTATTCTTTTGCGAACTCGAAGAGCACTTCGCCGTGAGCGTCGTATACATGGCCGATCGATGGGAACTCAAACCGGATGAATGGCCCCGCATCCGGCAGGCGGGCGTGATCAAAATAGACGTGATGGATTCCACCCGCGATGATGGCTGCCGTGATGACGAGTACACATGCGAAAACGTGGACAACGCGAAATCGCCGGCACAGGCGCACGAATCGGCTATCACGGAGCCATCGAACCGCCGCCGCTATTGAAGCTTTTGAAATTCTCTTCATGGCTGCCGGTCATGAGTTCAGAGGCCAACGCGGAACGAGCGCAGAGAACTGAACAGTCCAAAAGCATTCAGGAGCCACAGGACGACGCCGATAACCACGACGGCATTGAGGATCGACTTGATGGAACCGGCCATCGGAATGAATCGGTTAATCAGTCCAAGCAGAATACCAACCACGATCAACGTCAGAACGATGTCGATTAAAGGCATGTTTTGTTACCTCGACAGAATCCTAGTGGAGGCGAAGGTGAATAGCTGTGCAGTTGTACACATCTATCGTGCTGGGGTCACGCGCACACTTCTGTTCGAGCGTGAATCAGTCCGCATGGACGCCGCTTACAAAGAAATGAGGCACAAATCATGGTATCGAAAAGATTCCTTGTCGTTGGAGCGGCAGCGGTAATCGCTCTGACCTTTTTCGCGGCGGTGTCGGTGAGTCAGAATCGCACAAACAAGATCAAACCAACCGGCGAGGCCGTTCGTGCAGAACGTGCGGCCGCCGTTCTGAGCGAAATCATGGAGGCTCCAGATCACGGCATACCCGAGGCTCTTCTGAAGCGGGCTTACGGAATCGCCGTCATCCCACACGTTGTCAAAGGCGCCTTTGGATTTGGCGGGCGTTATGGCAAGGGCCTTGTGGCCCAAAGGAACGCCGATGGTGGCTGGGGAACGCCTCTATTCGTTCAAATCGGTGGTGGAAGTTTCGGCCTGCAGCTTGGAGTCGAGGCGACGGACCTGGTCATGGTCTTTACAAACCGTGACGGGATTCTACCCCTCCTCAAAGGAAAACTGAAGATCGGCGCCGACGCTTCCGCGACGGCTGGACCCGTGGGACGAAAGGCAGAAGCCGGAACCGACATCCTGTTGAATTCCGCAATCTATTCTTATTCGCGCTCCAAAGGTTTGTTTGCTGGAATAGCCCTGGATGGAGCCATCGTCCAACTGGACAACGAGGCCAATAGGAATGTTTACGGAAAGAAGTCCGTGGCTGTGGACGTATCGACACTTCAAGTCAGCGCTGCTGCGATGAACATTGTGCAGCCGTTCCTTCACGCTCTCCGGAAATACGCAGAAGCGCCCAAGACCACTCAGAAGCAGTAAGCAGGATGTGCGGAACGGTTGCGAAGCGCGATGTGCAATTGCGTACAGCTATCATCTTGGGTTGGGTCCACACTTCTGTTTAAGCGTGAGTCAGGCGGCGCGAACCCCAGTTGCGAAGGGCGATGGAATTGTCCAGCCGCTCTCCAGGTCATCTGAACTAAGTCGGGTTATCTGCCGGTCCCCAGTTCTTAGAAAGAATCAGGAGTTGTCTATGTATGCTCGAAATCTGTCGAAGCGTTTTTGCCGAGCTTCGATGTTTGCTTTCAGTATCGGCGTGATTTGCATGATGTTCTCAAGCGCTGCGTTGGGGCAGTCGTGGAACAAGAAAACCTCGGTAACGTTCAGCGGACCGGTAGAGATCCCGGGCGTGGGTGCTCAGGTTCTGCCTGCCGGCACGTACATTTTCAAGTTGCTGGATTCCCAGTCAGACCGGCATATCGTCCAGATCTTTAATAAGGATGAATCGCATGTTTATGCGACCATCCTGGCCATTCCGAACTACCGGTTGAAGGCAACCGACAAGACCGTTATCACCTTTTCGGAAAGAGCAGCCGGAGAGCCGCAAGCTATCAGGGCGTGGTTCTATCCTGGGGACAATTCAGGCCAGGAATTTGTATACCCAAAGAAGAGAGCCGTGGAACTGGCGAAGATAACAAAAACACCGGTCATCTACATACCCGACGAAGTGGCGCCGTTCATCGTTGCGCCAATAACGACAGCCACTGAAGCGCCGGTAGTTGCTCTGAGGGAAGCGCCTCTCAAAGTAATTACACCCACGGGAGAAGAAGTCGCATTAGCGGAAGTTGTTGAGCCGCCGCCCGTGCAGACTGCGAGTCTGCCGAAAACAGCCAGCGGCTTGCCGCTGCTGGCATTGATGGGTGTAATGTGCCTGGGTGTTGGCCTCTGGCTTCGGCCATTGTGCACTCGCTAACACTGCGGGCGCTTATCAGCCTGTCCATCAGCTTGTCTATCACGTTGTCGGGGGCTGCCCTCGCCACGGTCCAGGAAGGCCGTGGCGAGGGCCAATTCACGATCGGCGTGGATGTCGATCTCGTGGTTTTCAACGTAACGGTTACGGACGGCAAAGGCCGGCAGGTTTCCGGATTGAAGATGGGCGATTTTCAAATTCGAGAGGAAAATCGTTTGCAGAACATCAAACTGTTCAATGCCGAAGATGTCCCGGCCAGTGTCGGGCTCATCGTTGACAACAGCGGAAGCATGCACAACAAACGCACGGACGTCGTAAACGCCGCGCTCGCATTCGCGGGCGCGAGCAATTCGGAAGATGAAATCTTCGTCGTCAATTTCAATGAGCAGGCCTATTTCGGTTTACCGCCCGCGATCCGATTTACCAATGATTTGGCCCGAATCCGTTCAGCGCTTCTCCGAACGGCGCCCGCCGGCCTGACGGCCCTGTACGATGCCCTGGCCGCGGGTATCGACCATTTGAGAACCGGCACGCGAGAACGGAAGGCGCTCGTTGTGTTGAGTGACGGCGGGGACAACGCGAGCCGCCGTCGTCTGGATGATGTGCTACACATTGCACAACAGTCGAGTGCAACGATCTACACCATAGGCATCTATGACAAGACCGATCCCGACCGGAATCCGGGTGTGCTCCGGAGGATCGCGGAATCCAGCGGAGGGCGTGCGTACTTTCCGGATTCTGTCAAAGATCTGGAACAAGTCTGGCGCGAGATCGCCGGCGCGATTCGCAGCCAGTACACGATGGGATATCACTCCAGCAATCCAAATCATGACGGCAAGTTTCGAAAGGTGAAGATTACCGCGAGGCGCAACGGCGGCGGAGATCTGCGGGTTGCTGCCAGAGACGGGTACCTTGCTCCGGCCTATAAATAATTCAGCCGTCTAAGCCAGCGACAACCACAGCAACGCGACCACGCCCAACAAGCCAGCCAGAATCGCTATTACTTTCACACGACGTGCAAACTTTATTTTGTCTCGTTGCTCATTCTTTTTTAGCCAGGCCTGCCAAAGGCCCTCATCCAATTGCGGAACTTCTGTCCGTGGCGGAGCAGGCGTTTCCAACGTCTGCATTTTGGGGATTATCTGTCTTGTCATCGTTCTCCATTCCCAGTTACCACTCGGTCTCTTCCGCATCCATGCCGACGGGGACCATACGTGAAGAAGTGCGCTCCGCCTCCGTCGCTTCCTGGCAACGAATGCACATCGTGGCCCACGGCACCGCCTCGAGCCGTTTTACATCGATGTCGTTCCCGCAACGTCGGCATTCCCCGTATTGACTGTTGTCAATTGCCTTGATGGCTTCCTGAATGAATCGCAAGCGCTCGAAATCACCTTCGTTCAGGTTGTAGAGGAGATCTCTGTTGTGGCTGATCGCCGCGAGATCGCCTTCATCTTCGGTGTTCTCGACCTTGATTTCTGCCGCAGCGAGCCGGCCGCGATTTATCGACCTGACCAGGTTTTCCTGCTCGCCCGACAATCGCTGGCGGATGTCTCTAAGCTTCTTTGCGTCCACTTTCCCGTCCTCCGGTTCTTCAATCTGATAAGTTCGTACTGAGGTTCGTACTATCGCAGCCAGGTGACAAATAAGCTGTTCCGAATTGTACAAAGCGCGCAATCGAGCGATATCTGATCGCCCTCACGTGTGAATGTATGCCGGCTCACTGTGCAATTCTGTACAGCTCTTCCCACCGTCTTAGCATTAGTCTCGACTCAAAATATGTCAGCTATTATCGAGAGCAGCGTTCGCGAAAACCAAAGCAACCTGGCGCCTTCGCAGGTTGACTTCGAACTCGAGCGTTATCCGAGACGTGCGCACGAGGCGCTGCAGGCGTGGGATGCCGCTGACATACTCATTCTGCGGCAACTTGAGGATCACAGCGAGACCATTGGAGACGTGCTGGTAGTCAATGACAACTGGGGCGCGCTATCGACGGCTTTGGCGCATCGCCGGCCCTCGACACTCTCAGATTCATACCTGGCTCATGCGGCAGCCAGGGAGAACCTTAGGCGAAATCACATTGACCTCGCGGCTGTAAGTTTCCTGACGAGCTTCGATCCCCTGCCGGCCCGCATCGACACCCTGGTGATGAAAGTGCCGAAGAGCCTCGCCTTGCTGGAAGACCAACTCCATCGCATTGCGCCACACCTGCATGGCAAGTCAACCGTCCTGGCCGCTGCAATGACCAAAGACATTCACAGGTCGACGCTCGATCTGTTTACGAAGATCGTCGGACCGACGCGGCCGTCGCCCGCCGAGAAGAAGGCGCGGCTCATCTTCTGTGAGACCAATCCCAACCTCCAACTTCCACCAAATCCGTGGCCAAGGACGTATACCGTGATTCCCGGTGACCAGGTCGTGACAAACCACGCGGGCGTTTTCGCTGCCGAGCGTCTTGACGCCGGCGCGTGTTTGCTGCTCGAACATCTGCCCCGTCGCGACGGGCCGCATCGCATCGTTGACCTGGGCTGCGGAAACGGGGTCCTCGGTGTGAAAGCAGCTATCGGCAGCCCCGAAGCAGAGGTCACCTTCGTTGATGAATCGTACCGGGCCGTGGCCTCTGCCGAAGCGACCTTTCGGGCAAACCTGGGCGCGAAGCGGAGGGCGCACTTCGTCGTGGGAAACGGGCTGTTTGACCTCGAGTACGGAGCGCCGGCTATGGCCGGGTTTGACCTGGTGCTGAACAATCCGCCTTTCCATGAGAACCATGCCATCAGCTATGCCACAGCCTGGCAGATGTTTGTCGAATCTCGCGACGTCCTGCGACCGGGTGGCGAATTCTGGGTAGTCGGCAATCGTCACCTCGGCTATCTCGATAAACTGAAATGCCTGTTCTCCAAATGCGACATCGTCGCAAGCAATCGGGAGTTCGTCGTCCTACGGGCAACGAAAACCTGGAAAAACGAGCGCACCCAACCCAGGCTGCTGCGAATTGTGCGGTCTGCAACTGATCCAGCAAATCCGAGAGGTTAGCGGAAACCTGATCTGGGAACCTCACTTATGCGCTTTACTTATCGATTCTTTTTCGCAGTTGGTTTCATTACGCTGGCCTACACCGCGGGTACGATTGCGTATTCTGAGCTCTACCAGCGGTACCAATCCTGGAAGTTCGACCACAGGATCGACACCCCGCTTACCAGGGAAGCGGCCATGGTTGTTGCCATTGCTGCAAAACCCGACCTGACCGAAGGTGACCTCATCGGCAAGCTCGTGATTCCTCGAATAGGGATTTCGGTGATGGTCCTCCAGGGTGTCGAGGAAGCCACCTTGCGTCTCGGCGCTGGACACGTGCCGGGCACGCCATTGCCGGACACTGAGGGGAATGTTGCCATCGCCGCGCACCGCGATACGTTTTTCAGGAAGCTGGCAGGGATCTTGCCTTTGGATCACATTCAGTTCTCGACCGCCGCTGGGACGTTTGAGTACGTCGTCACCTCGACGGAAATCGTCGAGCCGGAAGATACTCGGGCCATGGAATCGCGAGGGCTTCGGGAACTCACCCTCATCAGTTGCTATCCGTTCTATTTTGTCGGAGCAGCCCCCAAGCGATTCATCGTGCATGCGATTCCTGCTAACTCCCCGTTGCCGTAGATCCGACGGTGCACAGCACATACATGTGCGAACATAGCTATAAGATGATCAGGCGTCAGTGCATGGAAATCCGTCCTGTCTATGGAAAAAGAGGGAAATGCGAATGCCGCAGGCAAAAAAAGTATTAAGAGTAGAAGCCCCGCCTGTAGATCTCTATGTGATGAGCCTTCTTGAGAACATTTCAGAGGGAAAGCGGGTCCTGACTCTCTCGACAGGCGAAACAATTTTCGCTCAAGGCGATCCAGCCGACGCGATCTTCTTTATCGAGTCCGGCAAAGTGAAGATTTCGGTGGTTTCTGCCGGTGGGAAGGAAGCCGTCCTTGTCATGCTCGGACCGCGCAACTTTCTGGGCGAAGGAACCCTGGTCGGCCAGTCTCTTCGAGTGAGCACGGCAACGACACTAAAACCGTCGATTATTTTCCGGGTCGAAAAAGCCGCGATGATTCGAGCTCTTTATGACCAGCCGGCACTTTCCGAAAAGTTTATGGCGGCACTATTAACGCGGAACCTTGATCTCGAAGAAGATCTTTGCGATCAGCTGTTCAATCACAGCGAGAAGCGGTTGGCCCGTGTTCTCCTCAAGCTCTCTCGTTTACGAGGGCATGATGCGATGCCGGACGGAAAGATTCCCGACGTGAGCCATGAGACTCTTGCGGAGATGGTGGGCACAACACGCTCACGCATTACTCACTTCATGAACAAATTCAGGACACTGGGATTAATCGACTACGATAGTGCCGGCTTTACGGTGAGAACGGAATTGCTGACCGACCTCGTCTTGAACGATTAACAGCCGTCTGCTGCTTGACGGCAATCACATTGTGCTAATGTGCACAGCGATTGTCCCGCCCTGGTCTCACACTCGGAATGAAGAGAACATGACTTATTGCGTAGGCGTCCTTCTGAACGATGGAGTTGTGCTCGCGTCTGACTCCCGCACGAATGCGGGTGTCGATAATTTTGCGACGTTCTGCAAGATGACCGTCTTCGAACGCCCGGATGACAGGCTGATTGTGTTGCTAAGCTCGGGAAACCTGGCCGGCACGCAAGCCGTCATCAGCATTCTGAAGCAGCGTGGGGAAGCGGAAAAGGACGGTGTCGCCAGCATTTGGAATGCTCGCACGATGTTCGACGTCGCCAATCTGGTTTCGGATGCCGTGCGCGATATCGAGTGCCGGGATAGCAAGTATCTGGCGAGCAGTGCCACCCCATTCAACGCGTCCTTCATCATCGGCGGGCAGATCAAGGGTGAACCGCCGAGATTGTTCCGGACGTTTGCGGAGGGCAACTTCATCGAAGCCGGCGCCGACACGCCCTTTTTTCAGACGGGCGAAGCCAAGTACGGAAAGCCCATCATCGATCGAGTCATCACTCCTGAGACCAACCTCAGCGATGCTGTCAAGTGCGTGCTCGTCTCATTCGACTCCACCATGCGTAGCAATCTTTCTGTCGGTATGCCCATCGACCTCGTGTTCTACGAACGAGATAGTTTGAAGCTCGGTGTTCGCCGCCGCTTCGAGTCGGGTGACCCTTACTTCAGTACCCTCAGCAAAGAGTGGAGCGAAGGCGTCCGGGCCGTGTTCCGCCACTTGCCGGCCATGGGACTGTGATGGCCTCGTCTCCGACCGCTGACCTTTCGTCTTATATGCAAGCGCCGAATATTCAGAATTTCGATGTCACCGTGCGTGTGGGGTGCAGCCTCGTGTACGAAGTTACCAGCCGGGCCTCGCTGATCCTTAACTTGAAGCTTCGTCCAGACCGCAACCATGTCGTCGTCTCGGAGGCGCTGGCGCTAGGCGATAACCTCCTTGCGGAGGAATTCGATGACAGCCATGGGAACCGCGTCATTCGCGTGAAGCTCGCGCCCGGAACGAATTGCTTCCGGCACGACGCAATTGTCTCGGTTTCATCGCAACCGGATAATCACGGCATCGTCGCAACTGTTCCGCAGGCTCCAGGCGATCTCCCTGCCTCGCTGCTGCGGTATACGCTGCCCAGCCGATACTGCGACTCCGACAAGTTGGCTGATTTCGCCTGGGAGAAGTTCGGCAACATCGAGCACGGAATGCCGCGGGTTCAGGCCATAAGCCGATGGGTGCACGAGAACATCGAGTATCGTTACATGTCGGGCAATTCCGATATTTCGGCGTGGGACGTCTTGCAACGTGGTTATGGCGTGTGCCGCGATTTCGCACACCTTGCCATCGCGCTCAATCGCACTTTCAACCTTCCAACGCGCTATGTGACCGGCCATTTGCCTGACATCGGTTTTCCCGATCCCGGCAACCATATGGATTTCCACGCCTACGCCGAAGTCTACATCGGCGGAACCTGGTTCACGACCGACGCCCGTTTCCATGCGCCGCGCATCGGCCGCATCAAAGTCTCATGCGGGCAAGACGCTGTCGATGGAGCGTTCTCGACGATCTACGGCGGCGCCAGATTGAGCTATTTTCAGGTTTGGGCTTACCAGGTGGTGCAAGGGTCTGTCGGGATCGGTGACCCGATCGATCTCACCCGGCGTCTCGACAACCAGTGGACGGTGCAGACGGATGAGTGAGCAATTCTATACAGCTCTTTTCAAGATTCACGCGCATAGTTCGGCGAAGCCTTAAAACGCTCCAACAGAAAGAGGTTCCATGAGTGAGCCATTCGACATTGAGACGCTAGACTTCACGCGTGCCGGTCCTGCAAGAAGGAAGATTTTCCGAATCGCCGCTGCAGTGTTGCTGATCCTGCTGCTGGTGTGGTTTTCTCCATTCGGCACGATTGCCGCGGGTGAGCGCGGCGTCCATTTGCGATTTACGGCCGTTACGGGGAAGGTATTCGGCGAAGGACTGTATTTCCGGATTCCTTTCATCGAGTCCGTTCAAATCATGGATGTCAAAGTCCAGAAATATGAAATGAAGTCCGACGCGGCATCAAAGGATCTCCAGACAGTGCATTCCGTCGTCGCGCTGAACTTCCATATCGATCCCGACAGGGTGGGCAACATTTACCAGGACGTCGGGCTGCAGTTCCGCGATCGCATCATCGATCCCGGCATGCAGGAAGCGATCAAGGCCTCAACCGCGAAATTCACGGCCGAAGAACTGATCACCAAAAGGGAATTGGTTCGGGACGAGATCAAGGAAGTGTTGAAAACCCGGCTCAAGACCCAGAACATCCTGGTGGACGAGTTCAACATCGTCAACTTCGAATTCTCGAAGAATTTCAACGACGCTATCGAGGCCAAGGTGACCGCGGAGCAGCAGGCTCTTGCCGCCAAGAACAAGCTGGAGCAAATCAAATTCGAAGCCGACCAGAAGATCGCCGAGGCAAGGGGTAAGGCGGAAGCGATGACCATCGAGTCCAATGCCCTCAGGTCGAATCCGCAGATCCTGGAACTGCGCGCGCTCGAGAAATGGAACGGAACCCTCCCGCAGGTGACCGGAGGAGCGACGCCGTTCATCAACCTTACCAAGTAGCAGGGCAGATCAAGACGCAGTGCTGAGTCAGAGTCGGGCTTAATCAGTAGGGTGGAGGTTCGATTCCTCCACGGCTCATTTTAAAATCAGAAAGTTACGGCCACCGCCTGGTGGCCATTTTTCTTGGAGCACCGCTGGGGCCACCCGGCGGATTTATTGTCACGATTTGTAATCAACCGGTCAGCCTTCGTTAATGGTCAATATCCGACCGGATATCAAGTGTCCTTATGTTTGCGCCTACACATGATAATTGCGCCTATAGCGATATTAGCTGCGCCTATCCTTGCTAGTTGCGTCTATTCGTGCTTTACTTGCGCCTATAACCATAGCCGCAACTAAGAAATGTCATGCCGAAACCTCGCCCTGAACAAGAGTTGCAAACGATTGAGAACATCGTGCGGCTGCATCCGGATGGGATTGGTGCGCCAGAAATCGCCAAAGCTTTATCCACCGCAATTCCGGAGCGAACGCTGCAATACCGCCTCAAACTCCTAGTTGATAGCGGGCGTTTGATAAGAAAAGGAGAGGGACGGTGGACAAAATATCGTTTGCCCGGCGAACAGGCGCCGACCGTTGGCAAGCTAGGGGCGGGACCGATCATAGTACCTCTATCGAAAGCTGCTAACGAAGTCCGCGAGCATCTACGTCAACCGGCTGCAGCAAGGAAACCTGTAGGTTATAACCGTGACTTTCTAGACTCCTATCGACCTAATGTGACTTCTTATCTTTCGGCGGATGAGCGCGCTCGTCTCGCCGAGATCGGCAGACCGAATTTCAAAGGGGAACCCGCGGGCACTTATGCCAAGCAAATCCTCAGTCGGCTTCTGATCGATCTGTCATGGAACTCCAGCCGTCTGGAGGGCAACACATATTCTTTGCTCGATACGCGACGACTGATTGAATTCGGGAAGGAGGCGAAGGGTAGCGATCGTCGCGATGCCCAGATGATTCTCAACCACAAAGATGCAATCGAATTCCTTGTCGGCTCCGCCAGCGAGATCGGCTTCAATCGCTACACGATCCTCAATTTGCACGCTATTCTCGCAAACAACCTGCTGCAAGATGAAACAGCTGTCGGCAGATTGCGGCGCATCGCCGTCGGCATCGAAAAATCCGCCTTTCATCCACTTGAAGTGCCGCAACTCATCGAGGAATGCTTTGATCAAGTATTGGCAACAGCCAATGTCATTAATGATCCATTCGAACAGGCACTTTTTGTAATGGTGCACTTGCCGTACCTTCAGCCATTCGATGACGTGAACAAACGCGTGTCACGTCTTGGCGCGAACATACCATTTATCAAACAGAACCTGACGCCTCTCTCTTTCACGGATGTGCCACGAGATCTCTATACCGATGCCATGCTCGGCGTGTATGAACTGAACAGAATTGAGTTACTCAAGGATGTATTCATTTGGGCTTTTGAGCGCTCGGCTGCGCGGTATGCGGCCGTCAGGCAGTCTCTAGGTGAACCTGATCCCTTCCGACTGAAATATCGTGACGCGCTGCGCGAGGTTGTCGGGGCCGTCATTCGCACGCGGATGGAGAGAAAGGCCGCTGCCACTCATATTGAGGCATGGTCGATGGAAAACATCGAACCTGATGCCCAGGAAACATTTCGAGAAATGGTGGAAACGGAACTTCTCGCGCTGCATGAAGGGAATTTTGCGCGCTATCAGATCACGCCTAAGGAGTTCAGGGGCTGGCAGGAAGTCTGGACGGGCAATGGTCCCTCACAATAGTTCTTCATAAGTAATTTCGTCACGATGATTATGAACTTCATACGTTTCGTCCGAGCACGAAAACCGTTTTACACATCGTTAAATAAAGCTGCGGTTGATGCCGGATGATTGCGAAGGCGCAGAACCTGACG
>Ga0137433_1000377_pt1 | contig 24961 bp, 24 predicted proteins | sample EasRivERMZT840_2_FD_102335 | JGI IMG/M metagenome (GOLD analysis project Ga0137433, IMG submission 102335) | Soil microbial communities from meander-bound floodplain in the East River, Colorado, USA - East River MetaG ERMZT840_2 | ecosystem: Environmental > Terrestrial > Soil > Floodplain ...
AGCGGCAGATCGAAGCGCCTTCGATCCCCCGCGAGATACTCGTCGATCTCGCGTGTGGCCGCGTCGAGACGCCACGTCGCCTTGAGAATCCTGGGGCTCACCCTCGCGGCGATCTCCGCGAGCACGCGCTCGTGGCCCTCGCAGGCGTAGGCCACGCGCACCAGCCCCCTGGATGTCGCGGCAAGTAGCAGTCTGCCGACGGACGTGTCGATCGTGCGGTAGGCGACGTCGAGCACGTCGGCCCGCTCCGCGCGCGCCACCAGCCGATCGTGGAGGCGGGCGTTCGCGGCCGCGTCGATCGCCGGGAGCATCGCGAAGAGATCGCCGGATTGCTGCGTGAGTGACGTCATCGTGTGGCTCCTTTCACTCTTCTGGTCTGAAAGACTCTGCGCAGTGCCGCGATGCCGTCGGCCGCGGCCCTGCGTGCAGCGTTCGCGTTGCTTCCGGTGATGGCGGCGACGTCCTTGTAGGAAAGCCCCGCCACGTAGTGGTACGCGACCGCCTCGCGCTGCCTGGGCGGCAGGCTCTCGAGCGCGGCCGCGAGGTCGGTCCAACGAGCCGGCCCTTGATACGCGGCCGCCGCGATCTCGGGGAGCTGTCCGACGGCGATCGGGCCACGCGTCCTGGTGCGCGCGATGTCGATGGCCTTGCGATGCGCGATGGTGACAAGCCAGCCGCGCACGTTGCTCCCGGCCCGGAGCCGCGGGTAGGCCTTCAGCGCCGCCATGAACGTCTCGGACCAGGCGTCCTCGGCGTCGTTGGGGCCCAGAACTGCCCGGCACACGCGCAGGACGACCGGGCCGTGCTCCTCGATGATGCGCTCGAACGGTTTCATGGCCGTCTCCCGGTGGCGTCTGCGGCGTCCGCCGTCCTCATGCCTCGTAAACGCTCCGGCGCGACGAAACGTGAGATCAGGGCGTCTCGTTCATCGATTCGCGCAAGTCGGTCATCGACTGCGGGCTGATCAGGTCTTGCGCGTGGCGAAACGGAGCGCTGCCAGAAGGATCACGGCGCCGACGGTCGCCGTCACCAGCGAGCCCATGGTGCTGATCGACTGAATTCCGAGCAGGCTGAACACGAAGCCCCCCACGAGCGCGCCGATCACCCCCACGACGATGTTGCCCAGGAGTCCGAATCCGCGGCCCTGGGCCAGCAAGCCCGCCAGCCACCCGGCAATTGCTCCAATCAGAAGGAACCATAGCCAGCTCATGAATTCTCTCTCCTTATTGTTTCGGCGCGGAAAAGAATCCGTCGATGGTGGCAAACGGGACGGCGGTGGCGAGCCGCGTGAATGACCCCTGCTCCGCGATCTCTTTCGCGGCCGCGAGAAAACCGGTCCAGGCCGCGCGGGCCAGCGCCCCGCCGACGCTGATCCGACGGACGCCGAGGTCGGCGAGCTGCGCCACGGTGGTGAAGTCGCTGCCGACCAGCACGTTGACGGGCCGGGGGGCGACCGCCTTCACCAGGGCGGCGATGTCGGCTTGCTCGCGGATCCCCGGCGCGTAGAGACAGTCGGCGCCGGCTTCGGCATAGGCGATGAGCCTGTCGAGCGTAGCGGCGAGATCCGGCCGCCCGACGATGAACCCCTCCGAACGACCCGTCAGGATCACTCCCGTTCCGCTGGCGTCGATCGCGCGCCGGGCGGCCGCAATCCTCTCGATGGCGAGCGCGCGCTCGAAGAGCGGGTTCGCTGCGTCGCCCGTGGAGTCTTCGATCGAGATTCCCGCGATCCCGGTGCCGATGGCGGCCGTCACGTTGCGTCCCACGGCTTCCGGCGCGATCGCGAAGCCGCCTTCGAAGTCGGCGTTGACGGGCACCGTGACACCCTGCGCGATGAGGCTCAGGTGCTCCAGCATTTCGCGCAGCGACACGCCGTTGTCGGGTTCGCCCCTCGTCCACGCGAACCCCGAGCTCGTCGTGGCGAGCGCCTGGAACCCGAGCTGCGCCAGCAGTCGCGCGCTGCCGAGGTCCCAGGGGTTCGGAATCAAGAAGCACCCCGTCTCGTGGAGCCTGCGGAACGCGGCGCAGACGTCGTTCATCGGACAACCTCCTGATGCCGCTCGGGCGCGTATCTCCTGGCCAGCAGACCGGTTGCTTGCCCGGCGTCGATGGATTGCACCAGCACGCCTTCTTCTCCATAAGGAAGGTACGCCTGGCACCGCCCTGACGGATCGATCAGGCTCGTCGCCGATTCCTGAAATCGCAGGGCGTAGTTGACGCTGGCGAAGTAGATGGTGTTCTCGATGCTGCGGCACAGCATCGCTTTCTCGTAGTAGGGCGATCCGGTCGCGCCCCATTGTGTCAGAGCCGAACCTTTCATGTCGCTCCCCGTGTAATGCGGATGGAAGACGATCCTGGCCCCGCGCGCCGCCGCCCATCGCACCGTCTCAGGATAGCGAAACCCCTCGTGGCAGATCACCACGCCGAACGGAATCCCTTCGATGGCGAAGAGCCGTCGCGTGTTTCCCGGCACGTAGTGCCGATCCTCGCTGGGGTCGAGCTGGTTCTTCGTCTGGAACCCCTGCATCACCCCCTGCGCGTCGATGACGAAGGCGGCGATCTGACGGCCTGCTTCCGTGAGCCGTTCCATCCCGACGATGACGGCCGTGCCGCAAGCGCGCGCCACCTGCGCCACGGTCAGGAGCGCGCGCTCCTGCGCGACCCTGTCGAAGGGGAAGACTTCGATGTCCTGTCCACGCAGCCCCGGGAGATAGGCTTCAGGGAAACAGACGATCCGCGCGCCCTGGGCCGCGGCCTCGGACGTCAGCTTCGCCACCTTCTCCAGTCCCTCATCGAGGGTGGAGGCGATGCGCGGCGACGCCAGGGCGATGATCAGGGTCAGCTCCGATGGGCCTGTGACGTGAACATGTCGGTGCTGACGTAGCGCAAGCCGGAATCGATGATGATCGCTCCGACGATCGCTCCTGGCCCGAGGCGCCTGGCGATCTGGAGCGCGGCGACGATGTTGGCGCCCGTGGATGTCCCCGCGAAGATGGCCTCTTCGCGCGCCAGGCGCCGCGCCATCGCATTGGCGTCGTCGGTGCTCACCGGGATGATCTCGTCCACGGCATCCGGCTTCCAGAGCGGCGGGAGGAACCCGATGCCGATCCCCTCGATCCGGTGCGAGCCTGGAGGCTTCCCCGAGAGCACCGCCGACTCGGCCGGCTCCGCCGCCGCGACGTGAACGCGAGGGTTGTGCCGTCGCAGCACGGCCGCCGTGCCGTTGAGGGAATGCGCCGAGCCCACCGTCTGAACGAAGGCGTCGATGCGGCCGGCCTGCGTCCACATCTCCTCGCCCAGTGGATGGTATCCGGCCTCCCCGTCCCGATTGTTCAGCTGGTCGCAGAACCAGTGTCCCGGCCGCCGGCTGAGCTCTTCGGCCTTCGCCATCATGGCTTCGATGAGCTCTCTGGTGATCTTCTTCCCACGGCTCTCAATGTCCGCGATCTCCGCGCCGTAGGCGAGCATGGTGCGCCGCTTCTCCTCGCTGAAGGCATCGGAGAACGCGAAGTGGGCCTTGTACCCGCGCGCGGCGGCGATCAGGGCGAGGGAGATGCCGGTGGTGCCGCCGGTGTACTCGACGACCGTGCCCCCTGGCGTCAGCCGCCCGTCGGCTGCGGCGCGATCGACCATCGCCAGCGCCACGCGGTCCTTCATGCTCCCGGTGGGGTTGGCGGACTCGAGCTTGGCGACGATGCGGGCCGAGCCCGGCGGCACGACGTGCCGCAGCTCCACGAGCGGCGTGTTGCCGATGGCGTCGAGAACGTGATGCGGAATATTCTCTACCTCAGGACCTTCTGAATGACCGCCGTGTCCGTGTGCTGATGGAATCTCACGACCTTCCCGTTCTCGAAGTGCCACACGTGCACGAACGGCGTGGAAAACCTCCTGCCGGTCTCCTTGTAGGTGCCGCCGTATTGTCCGAGCGCGACGACGGTGTCTCCCTGCGCGACGAATTCCGCCGGAACGGCCGAAAAACCGTCCCACTCCGCTCCGAGCCTCATGAACACGTTCTTCAGGACCGCATCCGGCCCCGTGTAGGTGCCGCCGTAGGGGAAGCCCTCCGCCTCGGTCCATCGCACGTTCGGCGCGAGCACCGAGAGCCCTGCGGCGATATCGCCGCGGGCGAACGCTTCATAGACCCCTCGAATCACGTCGGCATTGCTGCTCATACTGCCTCCTCAATCATTTCGTCGCGACCACCGGGGCGAGCAACCCACCCAGCAGTGACCCGACGAACACCGCCAGGAACGAGACCATGAACGCGAGAAGGAGCGCAAGAGACTGACGCTTCATTTCTCAAGCTCCACACGCACCACGAGCTTGAGGTTCGCCAGCGGCGTGCCCGAGTAGCCTGCGGTCATCGCGAACGCACCCTCCGACTCGTGCCGCGTGAGAGGAGATTCTACTCCAAGCCTGCATGGGGTCATTCTCTTTAGGGCCCCGACGGTGCTAGTGTGAAGGAAAAGACGCCGCCGGCACGCGGACATCGAGATCCTGAAGAAGGCCTGCGCGGGCCATTGATAAAGACTGACGAAAAGCATCCCGCACGAACCGGCTCGTCCCGGGCATCTGGTGAAAGACGCATGACGGACAGACGCGTTGCGCTGCTGCGGGGCATCAACGTCGGCACCGCGAAACGGATCGCGATGGCGGACCTGCGAAAGCTGGTCGAGGGCCTCGGATACGGCGACGTCCGCACGTTGCTCAACAGCGGCAACATCGTCTTCACGGTGCCTGAGGGGGGTCGCGATGATGCCGCCGCCCGCATCGAGAAGGCAATTGCCGCGCGGCTCGGCGTGAAGACGCGCGTCACCGTGGTCAAGGGAGGCGTGATCGCCGCGGCCGTCAGGGAGAACCCGTTGAAAGACGTCGCCAGCAATGACTCGCTGTTGCTCGTCCTGGTGCCGGCGGATCGAACGGCTCATGCGCGGCTGAAGCCGTTACTCAAGGAGCGATGGACGCCGGAGGCGCTGGCGCTCGGCAAGCAGGTGGCGTATCTCTGGTGCGCCAGGGGTAGTGTCGATAGCCCCCTCTGGGCGGCGGTGAATCGTCTCCTGGGCGATCAGAGCACGACGCGCAATATGGCGACGATGACCAAACTCGCGGCACTCGTCGAAGACGCACCGTCCGGTGGGAAGGGTCGGTGATGTCCCCGGCCTGCCCCACGCGCGCCACGATGTTCGTGGCCCGTCTCGCTGTCCTTGGCGCCGCGCTCGCGAGTGCCGCGCTCCTGGCGCAGGCAGGCGATGCGCGTGGGGTGGCGCCAACGCCGGGGGAGGTCGATGCGATCTACTCCGACGTGGAGGCGCTCTACATCGATCTGCATCAGCATCCCGAGCTCGCGTTCCAGGAAACGCAAACGGCGGCGAAACTGGCGGGCATCATGACGGGACTGGAGTTCGACGTCACCACCGGCGTGGGACGCACCGGCATCGTCGCCGTCATGAAGAACGGGCCGGGGCCGGTCGCCATGCTGCGCACGGACCTCGACGCGCTGCCGGTTGCGGAGGAGACGGGCCTGCCGTTCGCGAGCGTGGCCATGGCGGAAGACCCCAACGGCCAGGCGATTCCCGTCATGCACGCGTGCGGGCACGACATTCACATGGCGGCCTGGGTCGGCGCCGCCCGCCTGATGGCGGCAAACCGCGCTCGCTGGAGCGGCACGCTGCTCATGGTGGGGCAGCCGGCCGAGGAGATCGGCGGCGGCGCCACCGCCATGCTGAACGATGGCCTCTTCACGCGCTTCCCGCGACCGGATTTCGCGCTGGCCCTTCATGTCGACGACACGATGCCCGCAGGGACGATTGGATACCATCCGGGTCTGTTCCGCGCCGTGTCGGATACGGTCAGCATCACGGTGTACGGCCGCGGCGGACATGCGGCAATGCCGCACAACACCGTGGATCCCGTCGTGCTTGCCGCGCGCATCGTGCTCACGCTCCAGACCGTCGTCTCGCGCGAGAACAACCCGGCAGACCCGGTGGTCATCACGGTGGGCTCGATCCACGGGGGGACGCGGGCCAACATCGTCCCCGACGAGGTCCGGCTGGAGCTGTCGGTCCGCACGCTGAAGCCCGAAGTCCGCGAGCGGACGCTGGCGGCCATCCGCCGCATCGCGAAAGGGGAGGCTGACGCCTCCGGTGCGCCGAAAGAGCCGCTGGTGAGCGCGCCTGAAGTTGCGCGCCCGCCGGTGATCAACGATCCGAAGCTGACGCTGCGTCTTGCGGAGGCGCTGAAGAAGGCGCTCGGCGAGGCGAAGGTGGTGGAGATGCCGTCGAAGATGACGTCGGAGGACTTCGCGGAGTATGGCGCAGCCGGAGTCCCCGCGGTGCTGCTTCACATCGGCGCGGTGGAGGCGACGAAGCTCGCCGAGGCCAGGCGGACCGGCGTTCCGGTGCCGGCGCCTCACTCGCCGCAATGGGCGCCGGAGCGGCAGCCCACGCTCAAGGCGGCGATACGCGCCGAGACGGCGGCGCTGCTCGCGTTACTGGGCGGCAACTGAACGGAAAACCAGGTCGAGAACTCCGTGGAGAGATCGCAATGGCCGAGCTGAAGACACGCGAAACGAAGGAGAGCGTCGCGAAGTTCATCAAGAGCATCCCGGACGAGAAGAGGCGGCAGGAGTGCGCCACCGTCATGAAGCTCATGAAGGAAGTCACGCGCTCGGAGCCGAAGATGTGGGGCAGCAGCATCGTCGGGTTCGGGGATTACCGCTACAAGTACGCCAGCGGCCGCGAAGGGGACTGGTTCCTCGCGGGCTTCTCACCCCGTAAGCAGAATCTCACCCTCTACATCATGGGAAGCTCCGAGTACGACGAGCTGAGGGCGAAGCTGGGGAAGCACGCGTCGGGGAAGGGCTGCCTCTACATCAAGGACCTCGAGGGCATTCACCTGCCGACGCTCAAGACGCTGGTGCGGAAATCGGTCCAGTACATGAAAAAGCGCGCGGCGCAGGCCTGAAGCCGGCCTGCGCCATGCAAGCCTGACGGTCGTGATCAGGCCGCGATGAGGGCCTGTCTGAAGTCGTCGACGAGATCGTCGGTCCCCTCGATCCCCACCGAGACACGCATGAGACCGTCGGTGATGCCGATCCGGCGTCTTTCCTCGGGAGTCATCCCGGAGTGGGAGGTCACCGCGGGGAGCGTGACCAGCGTCTCGACGCACCCGAGACTCGGGGCGATGAGGGGGATCGTGAGCGCGTCGAGGAAGCGCTGCGCCGCATCAAGCCCCCCTTTCAGCTCGAAGCTGAGCATTCCCGAGAAGCCGTCGAACAGCTCCTTGGCCCGCGCGTGACGCGGGTGGGACGCAAGACCGGGATAGTTCACCGCTGCCACGGCAGCGTGCGCCTCGAGCATCCGCGCGAGCGCCAGCGCGTTCTCCTGGTGCTGGCGCATCCTCACGGCGAGGGTCTTCATCCCGCGCCACAGCAGCGAGCAGGCGTGCGGGTCGAGCGAACCCCCGAGGTGGTTCAGCTTGTGCCGCACGCGCTCGATGAGATCCTTGGAGCCGATGGCCGCCCCGGCCACGATGTCGCTGTGCCCGTTGAGGTACTTCGTGCACGAGTGGAGTGAGAGATCGAATCCGTGCTCCACGGGACGGAAGTTCATCGGGCTGGCGAAGGTGTTGTCGATCAGGGAGACGAGCCCGTGGCGCCTGGCGAAGGCGGCCGCGGCCTCGAGATCCCCCACGCGCAGCGTGGGGTTGGACATCGTCTCGACGTAGAGCGCCCTGGTCTTCGGCGTTCGTTTCGACTCCCAGGAGGCGGGGTCATCGGCGTCGATGAAAGTCGCGGCGATGCCGAACCCCCCCAGGTCCTGGGTGACGAAGTCGTGCGTGCCGCCGTACAGGGAATCCTGGATGAGCAGGTGATCCCCGGCCGACAGCACGGTCAGCAGCGACGTCGTGATCGCCGCCATGCCGCTGGATGTGACCAGGGCCGTCTCGGCCCCCTCGAGGCTGGCGAGCTTGCGGGCCAGCGCGTCGTGATTGGGGGTGTTGTTCAGGCGGATGTAGCGGATGTCGTTGTAGCTCCCCTCGCCGCCGTAGAGGAACTGCGCGGTCTGGAAGATGGGCAGGGAGACCGCCCCTTCGATGCGGGGCTCCGGCTCTCCGGCATGGATCAAGCGCGTCTCGATGCGCCCCTTTCCAGGGACCTGGCGGGTTGTCATTGGCGATTTCCTCTCGGCTGGAGAATTCGTTGCTGCGTGACGATTCTAACACCGCGCGCGCGGCCGGCAGAGGTTCGATTGTCCTGAAGGGGGAGGAGGGAAGGGGGCGAGGCGGCGACGCACCGACGTGGGGCGGCTGCGCGCCCCACGTCGGGATGGAAGTTCCTGTCAGATCAGAGTCTGAAGTCGATGCTCGCGGATGCCATGCTCACGTTGTCGGTGTCGTCGACCTCGAAGATCTCGTATTCGAAGCGCAAGCCGAAATGCTCGCCGAAGATGATGGCGGCGCCGGCGCCGTAGGTGAAGTCCCACTCGCTCTCGTCCGCGAGGACATCGTTCAGGCTGGTGTCTGAGATCTCGACGTCCCACTGTCCGTAGCCCGCCTTGCCGAAGATCTCGAAGTGACCTCCGATGGGGAGAACGCCGATCCCGTACACCGCGATGTCGTTCAGCTCGACCTCGATGTCGTCCGCCTCGGGATTCCCGAACTCCACGTACTGGACCTCGACGCCGAGGAACTTGATGAACCGGAACCCGGCGAAGGCCTTCCAGCCCAGATCGCTCTCGTCGAAGTCCTCGTCGATATCGACGGTGTTGCTGCCGACGCCGGCACCGAAGATGAACCCCGCGTGCGCATTCGAAGGGAAGACGGCGGCGGCCAGCATCAGGATCAGCCCGACTTGCAGAAGTCGCTTCATTCCTGCCTCCTCGCTCAGGGGCCGCAGTGTGGCCCGTCTGTGGCCGCGGATCCTAACACGGAGCGCAGGCAGGCCGTGACGCCCCGCGGGGGGAGGATTGCGATGCGGTGGGACGTGGAGCAGGAGACTCCGATGCGAGGCGCGCGCACCCCGGCGCCCCGCATCGGCATTGCCGTTCCGGCTGGCTCAGAGTCTGAAGTCGACCCCTACCGAGGCCATGGCGATGGTGTCGGCATCCTCGATCTCGAATCGCTCGTATTCGAGGCGGATGCCCACATGCTCGCCAATGATGAACGCGAGACCTCCGCCGTAGGCGATGTCCCAATCGTCGTCTTCGAAAAAGTCGCCGGTGCTGTTGTTGTCAACTTCGACACGCCACTGGCCGTAGCCCCCCTTGCCGTAGATCTCGAAATGCTCCCCGATGGGGATGACGCCGACGGCGAAAGCCGCCGCGTGATTCAGCTCGACCGCGATGTCGTCGTTCTCGGGGTTGCCGAAATCCACGTACTGGGCTTCGATGCCGAAGAACCTGGCGAAGCGGAATCCGGCGAAGACTTTCCAGCCAAGGTCGCTCTCGTCGAAGTCCTCGTCGAGGTTGACGGTGTTGGTGCCGGCGCCCGCTCCGAAGATGAACTCCGCACGCGCCGTCGAAGGGAAGACGACCGCGGCCAGCATCAGCAGCAGTCCGACTAGCAGAACCTTTCTCATCTGTCGCCTCCTCATTGAGGGCCACAGTGCGGCCCGACATGACGGAAAAGCCTATCACAGTCGCCCGGGGCACAGGGACGACCGCGGGAGTGAAGTGCCGATGGGGCCCGGGGTAGTGGATTCCGGCGTCAGGAAGACACCGTTGACGCGAGGCGATCGACGAGGGGGGCGGCGCGACATCGCGTCGCCCCCCATCGGGAAGGGTGCTAGTTATACGATCCGAAGCGGAAATCGATGCTGGCCGACAGCATGTCAACGCTGTCGGTGTTCTCGATTTCATACCGCTCGTATTCCACGCGGAAGGCGAAGTGCTCGGCGAAGGGGATGCCAATGCCGACGCCATAGGCGAGGTCCCATTCGTCCTCCTCGAAGAGGTCGCCGGAGGTGGCGTCATCGACGTTCACGTTCCACTGCCCGTAGCCCAACTTGCCGAACGCCTCGAAATGCTCCGCGACCGGCCAGATGCCCATCAGGAAGAGAGCGAACTCGTTAACGTCCACCTGGGTCGTTCCGGACTCCGGGTTCCCCCAATCCGAGTACTGCGCCTCGATGCCGAAGTACTTGACGAAGCGGTACCCGGCGAACGCCTTCCAGCCAATCTCGCTCTCGTCGAAATCCTCGTCGATCTTCACGGTATTGCTGCCCGCGCCGAAGCCGAAGATGAACTGCCCCGCTTCGGTGGCCGTCGGGAACATGACCGCGGCCAGCATCACAATCAGACCGATTTGCATAACCCTACGCATTTGTGCCTCCTCCAATGAGGGCCATCTGCGGCCCGACGTCCGTGGCATCGTAACACCGAACGCCACAGCGGGCACGCTGATATGAGGTGTTGCAATGATGAGAGTGATCTCGTTTGCGGGTTTTCCCGGGGGGGATATAGAGGCTTCACCCGAACGTGACTGCAACTGCCACTGCCCATCGTTGCTTTCAGCGACGACGAGAGTCAACATGTTGACACACGCTTCTCTCCCGCCATTGAATCCCTTGGAACTTCCCGGGAGATCCGTTGTCCAATGCCATATCGAGGATTCAAAAAACGCGCGTGGACTATTCTGCCCACCGAATCGCGGAGGCTTGGAGGGAGAATGAACAGAACAGCCGTTGCGCTGCTGCTCGTCATCGTCTCGGCTCTCGCGTGGGCGGGAGTGACGTCTCAGAGCTCCGGACCCTCCACCCCTGCGCCGGGCAGCCGCGCCGCCGCGGTGACTCCAGGCGCCGCCGCGAATTACGACGAAGCGAAGCGTCGCGCGGAGGAGCTCTATGCGGAAGGCTCCTACGCTCTCGCGCACGCGATCTACGCCGCCCTGGCCGAGGACGGGAGCGTCCCCGAGACGGAGCGCAACTGGGTCAGATTCCGCGCGGCGGACACGCTCTGGCGATCCGAGGCATCCACGCGAGCAACCGACACGACGCGGCTCGAGGAGGCGCGGCGTGCGCTCGAGACGATGGCCGCCGCCGTCACACGGGCCGAGGATCGCGACCGGCTCTGGGCGGAGATCCAGGAATCGCTGGGGGACTTCTGGTGGTCGCGCCCCGAGATGCGCAACTGGCCGGTGGCCTGGACGCACTACCAGCAGGCGCTCGACTGGTGGGCGGGGAGCGACGACCTGGACCCCGCGCGCGGGCGTTATCTCGGGATCGTCCGCCGCGCCGCGCGTCCGCAAAACGCGGAGCCCTGGTTCACCTACGGCTACTACGGCAATCAGCTTCCCGTCGAAGTCATCGACAGCGCCCTGAGGATCGCGCGCGCGCCCGATGACGTGGCGCACCTGCAGTACCTGCTGGCGATGACGCTGCGCAACAGCGGGGCCGACAAGAGGAATCATCGCAGGACCAGGGAGGCCTTCGAGGCCGCGATCGCGCTGGGCGGGACCCCCTGGTACGACGACGCGCTGTTCAACTATGCGTCCTGGAACGCGCAGATGGGGCGTCTCGCGCGGGAGAGGAACGCCTGGGTGACGCGGCCCGACTATGCGGAAGCGCTGCGTCTGTTCCGGAAGCTCGTCTCAGAGCGGCCCAAGGGCGAGAGCCGCTACTACGACGACGCGGTGCAGCAGATCGAGGAGATCACCAAGCCGACGGTGTCGGTGGCCGTGGCGAACGTCTTCTTCCCCGGCTCCGAGATCCAGTACCACCTCGGGTGGCGCAACGTCACGGCGATCGACCTCGCCCTCTATCGGTTCGATCTCATGAGCGACATGCGCCAATCGGCCTCTCGTGAGTCCGGGAACTGGGTGGACGGGGTCACAATCGAGGGACGCAAGGCGGTCGCCCGCTGGACGCACAAGATCAACCCGGACGAGCGGATGGGTGGAGAGCACGCGCCGGGCAGCGCCGTGCTGCATCTTGCCGAGCGGCTCCCCGCGGGCGCCTACTTGATCGAGGCGCGCGCCGGCAAGCAGACCGCGCGCGACTTCGTGCTGGTGACGGCGGCGTCCATCGTTCTCAAGACGGCGCCGTCAAAGATCGTGGTCTACGTGGCCGATGCGCGCGACGGCGCGCCGCGCCCGGGAGCGGCCGTCTCGCTATGGGTCCGCCGGAACGACGACCGCCAGGAGGACAGGCGCTGGGAGCGGCTCGACGGGCGCACCGACGACTCCGGGCTCGCCGGCTTCGACAGGACGTCGGGCCATGGCGCCGAGATCCTGGCGGTGGCGCGCGACGGCGACGACCAGGCCATTGCGCAGACCGGTTTCTCGTGGTGGGACGATCCGTCGGACCGCGAGCCCTGGAGGGTGTACGCGACCACCGATCGGCCGGCCTACCGCCCCGGGGAGACCGTGAAGTGGAAGGCGGTAGCGAGACGCCAGAGTCCCGGTGGCTATGTCACTCCGAGCGGCCAGACAATCCTGTACGAGATCACCGATCCGCGCGGGGCGAAGGTGGCCGAGGCGAACCTCGCGCTCAATGCGTTCGGGAGCGCGTGGGCCGATCTCGCCCTCACGACCGCGATGCCGCTGGGCGAGTATCAGGTCGTCTTCAAGCAGAAGGACGGCAACGCCATCGGCTCGGCCACGCTCTTCCGGCTGGAGGAATACAAGCGCCCCGAGTTCCAGGTCGCGGTGACTCCTCCCGAAGAGGATGGCAGGCCGAAGGTCTTCCGCGCCGGAGAGGCCGTCGAGGCTGACATCGTCGCCTCGTATTACTTCGGCGGGCCCGTCGCGGGGGCCGAAGTCGAGGTGGTGGTGCAGCAGAGGCCGTACTGGATCACGTGGCAGCCCGAGCGCGACTACCCGTGGCTCTACCAGGACGCCGCCCAGGCCATGCAGATGCGGCCCTGGCACGGCGGCGGCCAGGTCGTTCACCGCGAGACGCTGCGCACCGATGCCGAGGGGAAGGCGCGCGTGCGCTTCCAGACGCCCGGGAGCGAGCACCAGGACTTCGAGTACGCCATCGAGGCGCGCGTCACCGACGCCTCGCGCCGCGAGATCACCGGCCAGGGAAAGGTGCGCGTATCGCGGCAGCTCTACAGCGCGTTCGCGCGCGCCGATCACAACATCTACGCGCCGGGCGACGAAGTGCGCGCAACCATCAGGACGATGGACGCCAACGAGCGCCCCGTGCCCGGGGCGACGGGACGCGTAACGGTCACGCGCGAGCGCTGGATCGAGATCTGGGTCGACCCGGATGGCCGCGAGGTGAGCGGCGACGAGCTCGTGCGTGAGCGGGCGCAGTCGCGCATCTTCCCGCCGCCGCCGAAGCGGCCGGGCGGTCCCGGGTGGATCCCGCGCTTCCGTGGCTACAAGAGCGAGGTCATCCTCGAGCGCTCTTTGAGCACCGGCGCGTCGGGCGAGGCCGAAGTGAAATTCACGGCGCAGCGCGAGGGATACTACAAGATCGCGTGGTCGAGCGAGGAGACCGACGACTTCCCGGTCCGCAGCGAGACGACGGTCTGGGTGGCCGATCGCAACGTGAGAGAGCTGGGCTACCACCACCACGGTGGCGTGGGGATCATCGTCGACGAAGAGACCTTCCACGAAGGGCGCAAGGGTCCGGTCATGCTGACGACGCAGACGCCCGGGGCGTATGTCCTCTTCAGCATCGAGGCGGACGACCTGCTGGAGTACCGGCTGGTCCATATGACCGGGACCGCGAAGCTGATCGAGCTCGACATTGCGCAGCGCCACGTCCCCAACATCTTCCTCGAAGCGGCGTCGGTGCAGGACGGCAACCTCCATCTCGACAGCAAGGAGGTGATCGTCCCCCCGGAGCGCAGCTTCCTGACCGTGGAGCTGACGTCTGATCGGGAGGAATACCAGCCGCGTGAGACCGGGGTCTTCAGAGTCACCACCCGTGACCACGAGGGGAGGCCGGTGCCCGCCGAGGTGGCGCTGGGTCTCATCGACGCGTCGGTCCTCTACATCCAGAAGGAGTACGCCCCCGATCCGAGGGAGTTCTTCTTCGGACAGAAACGGACCAAGCGCGTGCAGGTGAGCAGCAGCTTCGACCAGCGCCCCTATGCCGATCTCACCATCGACGAGAATGGGGTCGCAATCGATCGCCGCGCGGCGGAGATGCGCGCAGCGGGCGTGGACGAGGAGAAGGACGCGCTTCGCGACGCGGAGCGTTCCGACCAGGTTGCCAGGCTCAGTGCGCTCGGGTATCTCGGCAAGCAGGAGATGGCCGCCGACATGGCCGGCGCAAAGAGCATGGTCGCCAGGGAGGCCCTCCCCGCCTCCGCGCCGGCTACCCTCGAGGGTGTCGTGGGCGGGCTCCCCGAGGAGGGGGCCGCCGTCGTCGTGCGCACCGATTTTCGCGCCACCGCCTTCTGGCAGCCCGACGTCGTCACCGGCGACGATGGCTCCGCCACCGTGAACGTGACCTTCCCCGACTCCCTCACCACCTGGAAGGGCTCCGCCCGCGCCGCCTCGAGCGGGAGCCAGTTCGGCCAGGACGCGATGGAATCCCGCACCAGCAAGCCGCTGATCGCGCGACTCCAGGCGCCGCGGTTCTTCGTCGCGGGGGACGAGGTCACCCTCTCGGCCGTCATCAACAACAACACCACTTCCGATCTGCGCGTGCGTGCGTCGCTGGAAGCCGAAGGGGTCGAAATCATCGGCGCCTCGAGCCCTCTCGTCGTACCGGCGGGGGGCGAGGCGCGCGCCGACTGGCAGGCTCATGTGACGCGGGCCGGCCAGGCGCGGCTTCGCGTGACCGCGCGCGCCGATGCCTTCAACGACGCCATGGAGCAGAGCCTCCCGGTCTACGAGCACGGGATCGAAAAGCTCCTGACGCGGGCGGGGACGCTGCGCGGCGAAGAAGCGATCGTGACGCTCGATCTTCCGGCGGCGCGCCGGCCGGGCTCGACCTCGCTGACCATCCGCGTCGCTCCCAGTCTGGCCGTCACGATGCTCGACGCGCTGCCGTACCTGATCGACTACCCCTATGGCTGCACCGAGCAGACGATGAGCCGCTTTCTCCCCGCGGTCGTCGTGGCAAAGACGCTGCAGGATCTCGGCCTGAAGCCCGAGGACATCGCAACGCGCGTCTTCGGGGGCATCGAGACAGCCCATGCGGAGGCCACGCATCCCGACGGCAGGAAGGATCTCGCGAAGCTGGACGACATGGTGCGCGCGGGACTGGATCGTCTCTACGACTTCCAGCATGACGACGGTGGGTGGGGATGGTGGAAGCAGGGGGAAAGCGATCACTTCATGACCGCTTACGTCGTGTGGGGCCTCGGGATCGCGCGCGACGCGGGGGTCAACATCAGAGATGGCGCGCTGCACCGTGGGATCGGATTCCTGGACGCGGAGATCATCGAGCAGGAGGAGAATCCCGACATCCAGGCGTTCATGCTGCACGCGCTCACCGCGTCGGCGAAGCCGGGCGGCGGGTCCGCGCGCTCGCGGACGCGCATGGCCGCCTTCGACAACCTCTGGTCACGGCGCGACAGCCTCAACGCGTACTCACGGGCGTTGCTGGCACTCGCCGCGCATCATCTCGGCGACGCCGAGCGCGCCCTCGCGCTTGCGCGCAACCTGGCCAACGGCGTGAAGCGCGACGACGCGCCCGATGCCTCGGTGCTCCTGAAGGGGAGCCAGGGGCGCGCGGCCGAGACGATGGGGACGGCCCACTGGGGGGAGGATGGCCTCTGGTGGCGCTGGTCGGAAGGGGGCGTCGAAGCCACCGCCTTCGCTCTGAGGGCCCTGCTCGCCATCGATCCGGAGAATGCCCTGGTCGAGCCCGTGACCACGTGGCTCATCAGGAATCGCCGCGGCGCCCAGTGGAGCAACACGCGCGACACGGCGATGGTCGTGCTGGCGATGACCGACTACCTGCGCGCCAGCGGTGAGCTGGCCGCGGATCTCGACTACACGATCGACGTCAACGGCAAGCGCATCGTCCAGCGGCGGATCGGGCCTGCGGATGTTCTGTCGGCGCCGAGCGGGTACGTCGTGGACCCGTCGCTGCTCCGCGATGGCGCCAACCAGATCCGCATCGCCCGGAGCGGCGGCAGCGGCCGCGGCCGCGGCACCGGCCGCCTCTACTTCGCGGCCGAAGCGGTGTTCTTCAGCACCGAGGAGCCCGTGACCGCGGCGGGAAGCGGTCTCTTCATCCGGAGGAACTTCTACAAGCAGGTCGGGCGGCCGACGCTGCTGAAAGGGACCATCTATCACGGAGAGCCGCTCGCCGACGGCGGGAGCGTGACGAGCGGCGAGCGGGTGGACGTGGTCCTCACGTTCGAGGCGAAGAACGATTACGAGTACATCGTGCTGGAAGATCTGAAGGCGGCCGGGCTGGAGGCGGTGGAGGTGAGGAGCGGCGAGGCGATCTACGCCCGCGAGATCCGCGCGTCCGCCCAGGGGCGCGACCCGGCGTCACGCGAGCCGCAGGATTACACCGGCCGGAGCCGCTGGGTTCATCAGGAGCTGCGGGACCGGATGGTCGCGCTCTTCCTCGACAAGCTCCCCGAGGGGATCTGGGAGATCCGCTACGAGCTGCGCGCCGAGGTGCCGGGCTCGTTCCACGCGCTGCCGGCCATGGCTCATGCGATGTACGTCCCCGAGATCCGCGGCAACAGCGGGGAGATGCGCGTCACGGTGCAGGATCGGCAGCCGGTTCTCTCCGGCCGGTGACAACGCCGCCGGCGGCGACGCGGCCGCCGGCGGGCGCAGCGCTGCTCAGCCCTTCCTCGCCGCTTCTTTCTGGCTCTCGAGGTTCTTGTAGATGAGCCACGCGCCGATGAGGATCGGGGCGACGGGCCACCAGTCCTCGATCCAGTCCATCGACATGTCGAAGCGCGTGTGGAAGAGCATGATGAGTCCGACGCCGACGAGCAGCGCCCCGCCCATGAGCGAGCCGCGTATTCCGGGCTGCTCCATGTCGGAGGGGAGCGGGATGGAGGCGCCTCCCTGGAGCGCCTGGTTGTACAGCGCCGCGCGCCGCCCGGCATCGATGACGTTGTAGAGGTAGAAGAACGCCATGAAGATGCCGGTCATCGGCGCCAGCGGCGTGAACTCCCTCTCGGAGAACGTCGCGAGCATCGCGATGAGCCCGGCGAAGCCCAGCGCGTGGATGAACCCTCGCTGGTAGTAGCCGACGTAGATCTGCCCCAGCCCGGGCATCAACGACAGGAAGCAGGCCAGGGCCGGCGATTTGCCGTGCGGATTGAACGCCCCGGCCCCCAGGGCGCTGAGGTCCCTGGGCGGCCACGGGGCCCCGGGGGGCGGCCCGGGCTGGTAGCCGGGTGGGACGCCCCCAGCGGCTCCGGGCGCCGTGCGCGGGTCGTGCGGTGGTTGCGTCGGATCGTGGGGCCAGTTCGCCTGGTTTTCCATTCAAGCCTCCTTCTCGAGTGTTCGTTGGGGTGCGGTGGTGGTCGGGCGGGGACGCGCAGGTTCCACGGGGGGATCCGGGGCTCCGAGGATGATCCAGATTGCCTTGGCGTCATCACCCATCAGTCTGAAATGGTCCCCTCCCTCCCGGAAGTTCCCCTTGAACGTCTCTCCTGTCATGCGCAGACCGTGACGCCCGAGCGACAGGGCGCGGTCTCCGGCGCGGTCGAGACGATCGCCCCAGGTGAGACGCTCGGGCTGCGCGGTCGGCGGATCCTCCGGGGACAGGAGCGCACGCGCGGAGTCCGCGGGGTTGGAAAGGAAGCGGGGGATCGGGACGACCGCCGCCTGCGCGACCGCCGCCGGATTGATGCGCGCGAGGCGCGCCGCCTGCCCGGGGACGTCGCGCAGCGGCGAGAAGGACGTGCCGAACAGCAGCCATACGACCACCGCGCCGATGTAGGCCCCTTCGAGGGGAAGCCGCGGCCGGGCGAGCATGGCGCGCGCCGCGTCCCTCGCCCGGCCGATCCATGCCGTCCATGACGCGAAGGGGGAGCGAACCTGCGCGGTGACGGCCATGACGTCCCGCGTGAAGGCCGCGTCGGGCTCCGCTTCCGCGAGGGTCGGGAGCACCTTGGTGAGCCACGTCACGGCCTCGAGAACGCGGGCGCATTCCTGGCAGTGCGTCAGGTGCATGCGCACGAGCGCGTCATCGCCGGGCGGAAGCATTCCGTCGGCGAGAGGCGCGAGCCGCTCGTGCGCGCTCGGGCAGGCCGAGCCGCTCGTCTGCTCCAGCACCCTGCGCGTCAGATCGTCGAAGTCGCCGCGGTCCAAGGTGTCACGCTCCATAGGTGGTCCCGGCGGCGGGATCCAGCGCCAGGACGGCGCGCGCCAGCTCGGTGCGCGCGCGGTTCGATCGTGATTTGACGGTGCCCAGGGGGAGCGCGAGCAGCGATGCGATCTCCTCCAGCTTCAACCCCTGGATCTCCTTCAGGATGATCATCTCGCGGTTCGTCTCGCTGAGCCGTTGCAGTGCCGCGTAGACAAGCTGGCGGCATTCGCCCGACGAGGCCTCCGCTTCAGGCGACTGTCCCGGAGCCGGCCATTCCATATCCTCCTCGATAGGGCTGTTGACGTTCGATCCGCGCGCCTTCATGCGGCGCAGATGATCGATGCAGGCGTTGCGCCCGACGCGCAGCAGCCAGGGGAGGAAGTTCTCCTGGTCGTTGAAGCTCGACAGCTTCCTGTAGATGCGCACGAAGATCTCCTGCGCCACGTCGCGCGCCTCTTCGGGGTTGCGCACGTAGCTCAATGCCAGACCGTACACGCGCGCCTGGTACCGGCGCACCAGCGCCTCCCAGGCGAGACTGTCACCGGATCGACAGCGCTGCAGCAGCTCGGCGGTTTCCATGGTCGCTATCTGCAGGGTGCCGACGTTTGCGTCTGGTCCAAGCGTCCCTCGTTTCAAGACATCGTTCGCCCTGGAAGACGCAGGCTGGCGCGCAAAGGTTCGCGCCCTGCCCCGGCTCCCCCGGTCACCGGATCCGACAATATCACGGCCGAGACCCTCAACTCATTGATTGGAAAGAGTATCCGCTCGCCTGCCCCCCGCTGGCCGGTTGAGCTAGTGGTTGATCGGGGAGGCCCCTGCGGCTAAATTGACGGCCACAACCGGCCCCTTTCGGGATGCCGGGCTTCCTGGAAGGACAACGATGCCAAGGAACGACGATTCGGCCCGCGCCCTCCTCCCGTCGATCATCATCGGCGTGGCCATCATTCTGGGCGCCTGGGCGATCAAGTCATCGCTCGACAAGAGCGCCGACAACCTCGACAGCATCCGCCTGGCGCTGGCCGACACGAAGCAGGCTCTCCAGCAGGTCGCCCAGGCGCGGCCGGCTGCGGGGGGCGCCGCGGCCCGCGGCGGGCGTCCCGACCCGACAAAACGCTACACCGTGAAGACCGACGGCGCGCCCGCGAAGGGCCCCGCGAGCGCGAAGGTCAAGATCGTCGAGTTCTCCGACTTCCAGTGACCATTCTGTTCGAGGGTCGGTCCGACCCTCAAGCAAATCCAGGACACCTACGGCGACAAGGTGCAGATCGTCTGGAAGCACCTTCCCCTCGACATCCATGCGAAGGCTCCGGCCGCGCACGCGGCGGCCGAGGCGGCCAACCGGCAGGGCAAGTTCTGGGAGATGCACGATCTGATCTTCGGAAACCAGCAGGGCATGGCTCCCGAGAAGTACGTCGAGTACGCGAAGCAGCTCGGCCTGAACGTGGAGACGTTCAAGAAGGACGTCGCGAGCGAGGCCGTGAAGAAGCGCCTCGATGAGGATGTGAAAGAGGCAGCCAGCCTCGGGGTCTCAGGCACCCCGGCCTTCTTCATCAACGGTCTGTTCACGTCGGGCGCGAAGCCCTTCGAGCAGTTCAAGCAGATCATCGACCAGGAGCTCGCGGGAGGCCCGCCCCCCACCTAGGCGGCAAGCTGCGACGTGCAATGCCCGCAACGCGTCGCCTTGATCGGGATCGGCGAGCAGCAGAAGCGGCAATCCTTCGTCGTCGGCTCCGCAGGAGGCGCCTTCGCCTCGGCCTGCTGGCGCAGCCTGTTGACGCCCCGCACGAGCAGGAAGACCGCGAACGCCACGATCAGGAAGCTGATGACGGCGTTCAGGAAGAGGCCGTAGTTGACGCTGACCGCTCCCGCGGTCTTCGCCTCCGACAGCGCATCATAGGGGGCGGCGGCCTTCGCCCCTTCCTTCAGGACGACAAAGAAGTTCGAGAAGTCCACGCCACCGAGCAGCAGCCCGATCGGCGGCATCAGCACGTCGTCCACGAGGCTCTTCACGATCGTGCCGAAGGCTCCGCCGATGATGATCCCGACGGCCATGTCCACGACGTTCCCGCGCATGGCGAATTCCTTGAATTCCTTCAGCATGAGTTCCTCCTGTTCTTGACCCCGCCCCGCGATCCACCGCGCGCGGCCCTCCGAGCCGGCAGGCCTGCGCGCGCAGGGATCGGCGCCTTCTTGTTGTCGCGATGAGGCTACTACAGGAGGGAGGCGGGGAACGAGGCCCGCGGTCCGGCCGGTTGGCCGGCCGCGGTCCCGTGCGATGGGAGGCGCTACTGGTCGAGCACTCCTGCGCGGACGCCCTGGCCGCTGTGGACGCCTGCGGCTTCCGGCGGGCCGGCTGGAATCGCAGAGAGGACCTTCGTCGCCGCGCGCTTCTCGCCGGCGTTCCCGACCATGTCCACGTTGCCTCGGAACTGCGCGCCGTCGGAGACCGAGATGCGCGGGGCCTTGATGTTCCCCACGAGCCGTCCTGAGTCGGCCAGCGTGACCTTCTCATCGGCGACCATGTCGCCCGTCACGTCGCCGTAGATGGTGATGTTCTTCGCGTGAACCTCGGCGCTCACCTTGCTGCTCTCGCCGATCGTCAGATCGTGATCTTCGAGGTGGATGCGCCCTTCGACGCGCCCGTCGATCGTGAGGTCTTCGCTCCCCGTGACCTCTCCCTTGATGATCAGCGAACGGCCGAGGTTCGCTCGTCCTTTGATCTCACGTCCCTCATTCAACACGCGCGGATCCTCCTGACGCAGGCCGATCGACTCACGGGCCGCACGCCCCTGCGAGTTTGGCGCGGCGGCACGTTTCGTGGGGTGTTGTGAGGTGAGTTTTACTGCCTGGAGCGCCCGGAGGCAAGAAATCGCTGAATCGCCGGACAGAGACGAGATTTTCAGAATCCTGCCAAGCCCTTGTGGCTCAGAGGGGTAGGGACTCTTCAGGGACAGCTCTGGGGGGACGTCGCGATCCCCGGATCGCGCGGGATCGCTTGTTGCGGATCGCCGCTGTCCCATGTCCCCGCTAAGCCGCAAGCCTCCTGCGCACGGACGAGATAGTAGAAGGTGCCCCCGGGAGGGGGGACGGCGTCGTCTTCGATGGGGGCCGCGCCGGCGCCGTCCGCCAGGCATGTCAGGACGCTCGCACCGAAGTTTCCTCCCCCCAGGGCCAGCAGATCGAGATCACCGCGGATAATGTCGTAGGCCGACGCTCCCGCCGCGCCGGTCCAGGTGATCACGACGTGCCCGTCCTGCGGCGTGACCGTGAGGCCGGTCACGAGTCCCGGCACGCTGTCCGCCACGCAGATCGCCTGCGTCGCGATGTCCGATCCCCCCTGGTTGGTCGCGGTCAATGACGCAACGTGCACTCCGGGGCTCGCGTAGATGAACGTCGCGTTCCTGGAACCGGCGTCCTGCACGGCGTCGTCGTCGAAGTCCCACGACCACGAGGCGGTGTTGGTGGAGGAAGCGTCGGTGAAGTCCACGGAAAGAGGGGCGGGACCGGCCGTCGTCGAGACGGAGAACGCAGCGACCGGGGGTGTTGCCGTGTCCTTGATCATCGTGAAGTGATCGCTGATGACCCCCTGGCTCGTGAGGAATCGCCCATCGAGGCGATCGCCGTTCACGTCCAGCACCAGGGAGCCGAGGATGTTGAGCGAGATGAACATCGCCGGATGGTTGAGGCTCCCGCCGCTGGCCTGTCCCGAGGTCCCCGCGACGACGTACACCGCCCCTTCGTGAGGCGCGGGCCCCCCGGTCGCTTTCTGGTAGGCGCCGTCTCCGTCGAGACGCCCGTCGTCGGTTCCCGCGAGGAGATTCGGCCCGGTCAACGTGTTCGAGAAGCCGTAGTGGCCATCCAGCAGATAGGAACGCTCGTAGGAGTGGCTGTGCCCCCCGAGCACCAGATCCACGCCGTGGGCCTCGAGGATCGGCACGACGTTCGTGCGCATCTGCACCAGGCGCCCCCCGCTGTCGGATGCGTTGTCCGAATCGTGGGAGCCCTTGGAATAGGGAGGCGTGTGCCAGTAGACGATGACCCAGTCCTGCGCGGTGGCCATCAGGTCATTCTGGAGCCACGTCAGCATCGCCCCGCCGGGGGCGCGGCTGACGTCCTCGGAGTTGAGGCAGATGAAATGCACGTTGCCGTGGTCGAACGAGTAGTACGCCTCGGTCCCGGAGGAGAGGCCGCCGGCCTCTGCCGCGTCGGGGAGGGTGAACATGTCGTAGTAGGGCCCCGTGAGCGACGACGAGAAGGCCGAGGCCGCGTCGTGGTTGCCCAGCGTCGGCCAGAGAGGCGTGTTGCGCAGGAACTGCGGGTACATGTCGAAGACCGCGGCCTGGTACTGGCTGTCGGTCCCATCGGGGTACGCGTTGTCCCCGAGCATGAGCCAGACGTCGGTGCGGACGTCATCGAGCGCGAGGTAGGCGTTGCGCACCGCCGCGGCGGAGGCGTTCGCGGTCCCCGAATCCCCGAGCGCCCAGATCCTGACGGGGGTTCTCGTCCCGGCGGAGGGGGGCGTGACGAAGTAGTGATCGACGGTGCCACCGGCGAAGGGGCTCGTGGAGCTGCCGACGCGGTAGTAATAGGTGGTCCCCGGCTGGAGGTCGCTCAGGAGCACCTCGTGGTCGGTGCGCGGATTGGGATCCGATTGGGAGCTTGTGAGCTGGTCGTGCGCGGGGCCGTACTCCACGAGACTGTTCTGAAGGCCGGACGTGCGCCAGCGCAGGATGATGCTCGTCGGCGCGGCCGACTGGATGTAGGGGCCGCGCGGATCCGGTCCGGGCAGACCGGCAATGAGCTGGGGGACGATCACGAGATCGTTCGAGATCGCACTCGCGTTCCAGACACCGATGGCCAGCACGTTGGTCCCGTTCTGAAGATGCGGGATGGCGGCCTGGGAGATGTTCACCAGCGCTCCGTAGGCCGGATTGGTGCCGTTGCTCGGTTCGTGCGAACCCGCGGCGGTGTTCCACTCCGGAATGCCGCCGGGCATCTGGGGGGAGCGGTACACCTCCGTGCCATTGATCCAGGCCACGTAGCCGTCATCCCAGTCGGCGCCCAGGAAGAGCGTTCCGACGGTGAGGACATCGTCGATCGCGAAGGTGGCCCGGGTGTAGATCGACCTGGTGGAGGGAGGAACGGCCGTGGCGATCAGGTTCAGCGCGTTGGGGGGTGGCCCCGTGTCGTAGCCGACCCCGTAGACGCCGGTGCCCCAGAGCGCGTCGTTGAAGCCGGGCGCCGTCCAGGTCAGGGCGATGCCGGGGTTGGCGGAGTTGGCGAGATACTTCATCGGCGATCCTTCGGCGACCAGCACTTCCTGGGCCAGCGCTCCGGAGCCCGCATCGCCCAGGGGCGCAACGACGGCGATCACAAGCGCCCCCACTGTTCTCATGGACATCATGGTTCTCATGGAGCACCAGGCGGCGCAGGCTCGGGCTGCGCGAGACGCCGGAGCGCGGCGCTCACGACGGCGTTCAGCTCCACGATGGCGGCGCTCGCGCGACGCGAGGCGGAGAGCCGCTCGATGGCCGATGACGCCGCGCGCCAGCTCTGCTGCGCTTCGGCCATGCGCCCGGCCTGCTCCAGGGTCTCCGCGCGACGCGTCAGCCAGATCTCCGCGCGCGAAGATGCGGCCGCGAGGCGCTCGAGCCTGATGAGCGCGGCGTCGGTGCGGCCGAGCGCACGCTCGATGGCGAGCGCTTCGAGGTCCAGGGCGACCGGCCGGTCCAGCCTGGTCAGCCCGTCCTCCAGGACAGCGAGAGCTCGTTCGCGGTTGCCGTCGCCGGCCGCAATGAGCGCGCGCGCCAGCTCCAGGTAGAGATCCGGCTGGGCACGCCGCCCAGTCGCATTCGTAAGCGTCAGGGCCTGGTCGAACTCCGATGCGGCTTCGCCATGCCGGCCCAGGAGCGCAAGGGCGCGCGCGCGCACGCTGTGCCCGGCGGGATCCGCGGGGTGGCCGGCGATGTAGAGGTCGAGGGGTGCGATCGCCCGTTCGGGCAGATTCTCGTCCATCCACAGCCGCCCCTCGCAAAGATGCACGGCCGTCAGACCGGGATCGAGCGCGAGGCTGCGCTCGTAGTCGCGGCGCGCCGCGTCCCACCGCCCGAGCATGCGGTGCGTCTCGCCGCGCTGCATGTGCAGCCCCGCGTCGAGAGGATCAGCGGCAATCATCCTGTCGAGCTGGGCAATCCGGGCCTGCGTCTGCTCGTGCGCGAAGAGCCCGGCGGCGCATCCGAACAGCGCGGGGACGAGGACGATGAGCCGGAGAGTCGGGGACAGTTTCACGGGAGTACCCAGGATGCGGGGTCAGGAGTCAGGACGAGCTTTCAGATCATCCGTTCATCACCAGGGCTGGTCAAGGGTGAATCCAGTGTGACGCGGCTGATCTCACCAGTACCCATCCACGCTGGTGGGCTGCTTCGGACTGCACGTGGAGAGAAGCTGGGGCAGACACGCCGACGGACTCTGCGGACGCGGAGAACCGTCGCTCCTGTACCCCCACGATCCTTCGTTCGAGGCGCTGCGCGGTACGACGAGGTAGAAGACCATGCCGGCGGGGGGATCGACTGTCATCGCGCGGGCTCCCTGTGTGGTGCAGCCCAGGGGCCGGGCGTCGTGCATGTCAGGACTGCCGCTTTCGTAGACGATGAAGTCGGTGTCGAGCCCGCCGCACGAGACGCCCCAGGAGAGCGCGATCCTGCCAGCCGCCGCGTGCGCAATCTGGAGCGGGGTTCCCGGGATGAGGAAGCCGTCCGGGACACCCCCTGACGG
>Ga0137433_1000381_pt1 | contig 24866 bp, 20 predicted proteins | sample EasRivERMZT840_2_FD_102335 | JGI IMG/M metagenome (GOLD analysis project Ga0137433, IMG submission 102335) | Soil microbial communities from meander-bound floodplain in the East River, Colorado, USA - East River MetaG ERMZT840_2 | ecosystem: Environmental > Terrestrial > Soil > Floodplain ...
AATATTCATTCCGATCGAGCTGAAATTTCTATTCATTTCAACCCGGAATCCATTATTCACATCCCCGGAATCCTTATTCACATCGTCCCGGAATGATTATTCACATGGCCCGGAATACGCAGATGCGAGATACCGTATCGCCATAGCTTGTGGACGAACTGCGTATAGCGAGCTTCCAGATTCCGAGCCGCGTCGAGGTTTCCGGCGCGGACCTCCCGTTCGATGGCGACTTCAAGAGGGATCACGAAAGGCTGGATCACCAGAACGGAGACTTCCACGCCATCGAGTGCGCGCTTCTCGTTCGGGAAGTCGTCTGGATAGTCGATACGGAGCGTCCGAGGACCGCTGCCCAGGGATCGGACGATTCCGATCGACCGAAACCGCTCGAGCGCCCGCCGCTGGTCGTCGTTCAGAAGCCGGTACGCGCTCTCCGCGAGGTAGATCCGGTTCGGTACCGCAAGCGGCCCGTACACTTCAAGCGAGCGTATATGTTGCCAGATCGTGGGGTGAAGGGAGCCATCCGGCTGGATGCCGTGATCATGGGCCCACTCCTCTTGCGCCGGTTGCTCCTGCGCCGATGCGAGCGGCGGTATGCCTTTCCCGTTTTTCGCGTACTTCACCACGAACCGTTTCGCGGGCTCCGCGAGCGCGATGACGTGGTAGCCCTCTCCGAGAAGATGCATCCCTTTGCCGTCGAGAACTTCCAGCACCTCGTGATCGGGAGGCATGTCGTCGGCTTCCAGGAAGGCCGCGCGCGCGACCGGCGCCAGTTCCCCATCGAGGATTCTCTCTCCGATCCATTTGGCGCCCCCGTGCCCTTCGTCCCGGTGGTACGCCCTGAGCACTCGTTCGAGAATCGCGTGGAATTGAGCCTCGGCGTGTTCGGGTTCGATATGTTCGTTACTGATCACATTGCTCCCCGATATTTGGAGTGCAAATCAGGTGCCGCAAGTGAAAGCCCGAGGTGGATTTTATCTGTCTCAGTTCAACGTAAGACCTAAGATGGCGCCGTCCATACGGAAGAAGGAGATTGCGCCACTGGTTTGTCCGGTTGTCCCGCTGAACAGAATAAATTCGGTGGTGTATCCGCCATCAATGGCCAGGAGCGGGAATAACAACTCAGTGGAAGGAGGCCTGTCTGCCTCGACGGCGGGGGCTGTGGTTGTAATCAAGAAATTCTCCGGACCCGCTCGCTCATTGTAGCGTGCGCGAAGCCCGACGACGGAGATGCTGGATGCATTGGCTGTGGAGATTCGCAATACTCCCTTAAACGGACTGGGCAGACCTGGGAAGATCTCATTTAAGAATTGCGCATTTCCAAAATCGCTTAGTATTTTCGTGACGGGCAGCGGCAAGCCTGTTGTCGATCCATCCAAACGCGAAAGCTCGAAGGTCAGACTGGCATTTCCCTGTCCGTTGCCCGCGATCGCGATGCCGGTAGCGATACTGCCGGGCCGGCCCAGCGTTCCAGACGACTCGGCGTACATTCGGAAAGCCATGCCGGCTACGGTCGGCACCGCCGCCTCCGAAGTCACAACCCCTGCCGGCTGATACGAGAAGACGACCAGCGGTATTGGAGCTGCAGCGGATACAGGAACTATCCGCGCCGCGCCGACGGAAACAGTCGAACCGGATCCCGGCGTAACCAACTTCTGCGAACTGCGGCGCGGAATCGAATAATCAAAACTGCGGCCGGTCTGATTTCCAATCGTGACGTCATGATCGAACTGGACTGTTCCCGTCATCCACGAATCCGTTGGATTGACGAGAAGGATCTGCGTACGCCAGCCGCCGCCATCCGCATAGTACGGAAGAACAGCGGTTCCCGCAGGCGCCGGCTTTGCCGTATCGATGACGGGAAGCGTGGACATGAGAAAGTCGCCGTGTTCGTTGGTGTAGGTTCGGAGCGCAACAATGCCGACCGGAAGTGTGGACGTGAAGCTTAGCGTTCCCTGGAACGACGCTCCGCTGAATGTCTTGAATGGATCCTCGTTGAGGAACTGAACTCTCTGGCTGTTCGGAGCGATTTGAACGCTGCGGGACGGTAAGTCCACTCCCGCCGAATCGGTATAGAAGAAGGTAAACGTCACAGACGTCGTGTTGGGATTTACCACAGCAAATCCCGCGTTGACGCGGCCGCCGATTTCCACGTAGATGCGTCCCGCGGATAACGGTGTGGTTGCCGGAACGGCAGTCTCACTGACCAGGATGCCGTTATTACGGCTGCCGAAAATCGCGATTCCCGCTGGAGTTGTACTGCCGCTGTCGGTCTTAATCCGCGCGTAACCGGTCGTGGGTGTTGTTCCGCTGCCGATCGCGAACAGGTTTGTCGCTCCGCGGTCGGCCAGTGCAAAAGAGCGCGTGTCGACCGGTTGCTGTTTCTGGAGCAGAATGCTGTCGAAGGCGGCGAGTGTGACCTGCTGGACCGGCAATCCATCGTTGTAAGGCGCCGCCGAGGTCACATATACCGCGTCCGCAATCAGCGCGCCTGAACCGCCATTGCGAACTCTCAGGAACGGCGCGTCCGCTGCCCTCAAGCTTACGGTTGCGACCATGTGCAACGCGTCTCCCGCGGCGGCCCTGGTCTGGTCGATGGTCGCGGATGCCAGAACTCGATCGCCGGCGACCACTTCATAGATGGCGTTCTTCGTCCAGTTTGCCGCCCCCGGAGCCGCCGGAAGCCAGACCTGCACCGTGTATTGTCCATCCTCCGGAATATTGAGATTCCACTGCGCCTGGCCGCTGCCGGAATCCGATTGATGGCAGGACGCCTTCCAACAGTGATAGAACGGGCCGATTCCGCTTCCGTACTGTGAGCCGGTGTCATAGGTAACAGGCCGCCACGAACCGGAGGCGCTGAACCCGGAATCCGCATCGTCGATCATGTACTGATACAACGGAGCCTGGGTACCCATGAACCTCTTCAAGCCGGACTCCAGCGTGACAGTCTGCGGCGAAGCCGTGCCGTTCAACAAAACGACTCCGTTCGTAAAATCGCGCCGGTACAAGGAATTGTCGGCTCCGATTGGCGTTGCGGGACCAGTCGGATAACCCAGGTTGAAATCATACTCGTCATACCACCAGGCGACCGGCTGAGGCGCGTCCCCAAAATCGAACCCGAAGAAGCCGCTGCCCATCAAAGATAGTCCGAGCCCGAAGCGCATATTCGCGTAGGAACTCTGGGCGAACGCAATCGTTGACGGCAACATCGTTTTGGTCGGATCGTAACCGTAGCCGTAACTCAACTGGTTCGGAGGGCTCGCCTGAATCATGTTGATCGTGGGTGAGACTCCTTGCGATTCCCACGATTTATACAAGTCCCATAAAGTCCCGAACGGCATCAGGCCTTCGCGGACGCTTTGGGGGAAGAATTCCAGCGCGTTGCCGTTGAATGCGGCCAAAGCTTCGGGTTCGGCCGGAGCTTGCACAATGTGGCCCATGATGTAAGCGTTGGGCGCGATACTGCGGAACGCATTGATCATGGCGTACATGCCGGCCTTCCAGGCTGCATTCAGGGCCGAAGGTTCGTCTGCGATCCCGTCGCCATTGGCGTCGATCTGCACCACATTGCCGTGGCAATCGGTGAATGGCTGCCGGATCTTTGTCTCGAACTGATCGAAAAACACTCCGTCGGCCTGGAAGTTCGATTTCGCTAATAGTTGGTACGCTGTTCTTGCAAAAAACTGCCCGACCTCGGGTTTGGTCATGTTGGGAACGTAGATCTCGGGAACACACCAATTGGCGATTCTTTTTCCATGCACATCTTTCAAAAAATAATCGTCCGGCTGCGGGTCCTCCGGAATCATCGACGGAAGATTCAAGACACCTGGATTCGCGTTTCGGAGCTGCGCAATCTGGTTGGTGGTGGCGGGGCCCGATGAGTTCGCACCCACAAAGAGAGTCGTTTTTTTGGCGATGTCCGGGGCATTCGTTAAAAGATACCCTCCGATCCAGATGTTGCCGATCCTCGGAAACGGCTGCCCCGACCCCACCGCTCGGAAAGTCGCCGTCTGTACATAGTCGGGATTGGAAGCGCACCTGAAATAGACCTTGTTAATCACTCGAGGATCGGAGGACATACCGTCGATCGTCCCTCGGTGTTCCGCTGTCGGCGGACCCGTGTCGAAAGCCTGCATCAATGCGTAGTCTTGCGGGCTGCCCACCGAGTAACGACAAATCGTCGGCTGTATCGTGTTGAACGCGATCTGAAGACTGGTGCTACCGGGACTGAGCAGCCCGCCCGACGGATTGAGATTTGTGATCGGGATGCCGGTAAAGCTGTACGAGGCTGTTCCACAACCCGCCACCGAATAGTTCAACTGACCGGGACTCACTCCGGTGAGTGACACGACCACTTCATTGTCTGGGAACGGCGCAGAATGCGCCGAATCGTAGGCGATGGCGGAGTCCGTCAGCGCGGCTCGTGAGATCCGCAGTTCATCGATCACGAACGCGCTGCTGCCGATTTGGAACGACGCGCCGGATGCGGCCGGCGCTCGATATCGGCTTTCGGCAATCCTGACGCCGTCCAGGTAGAAGCGAAGGTAATTGGCACTGGCAGAAAATGTAGCGGCCATGTGATGCCATTCCCCGGCCTTCCAACCGCTCATGTTCCCCGCCCCGGCATTGTACGCGCCGTCCTGCTGTCCGTTTGCGGATGCGAACGTTGTCATCACATGCCCAGGGAAGCTTTCGCCGATAGAAAAGTAGTCGCCATTACCGGCCGCATAGAAAAAGACGAGATAACCGGTATTCGCAAACACCGGGTCGTTCCCGTTATACCGCGGAGCGACCCACATCTCGATTGTTCCTTCGGATAGGTTTAATAAGGTCGGGGCGGGGTAAGTGAGTTGACCTCCGGATTGAAGATAGAGCCCCTTCCCGAATTTCCCCGTATCGAAAACGACTCCCGAGGAAGTCAGTGCGCCGGTTCCGAATGTGCTTGTAGTGGATGTCTCGTAATGCAAGAGCGCCGACTGGCTCAACGATCCCTGAGCGAGCGGCTTGCCGTCAACAGTCAGCGAATACGTGCTGCCGCCGCTCGAACTGCCAACGGCGACGCTGTAATCCGGGGCGAGCTGCAATTGGACACTGCAGGATTGCGCGGCAGCGATTCGAGTCATGCAAACAGTCCAAAGGCAAAGGAGAATCGCGACGGTCCGGTAGCGGCTTCGTTGTCCTCTCAACCCTACAATCTTCAGCTGAACCAATGCGGTAGACTCCCCGGGGCGATGCATTGTACCGCACACCAACCCGGCGGGATGTCTACGACGATATAAGTCCTATATTATGCGAGCAGACGTCGTTGCGGAGCGAGTAGGAACACTTGACGGGAGGCCCAATGGATAACTTCTATGCGAGAAGCGTCTTCTTTGTTAAGGACGCCGAAGCCGCGCTTGCCTTCTATACAGAGACCCTCGGTTTCGAGCTGGATTGGAATTATAAATACGAAGGCCGAGCATGGGTTTTCGAAGTCAGCCTGTTCGGATTCTGTCTTATCCTCAATCAAATTTGGGACGACACCAAAGATCGAGCGGGACATGGCCGCCTGTTCATTGGTCTTGAAGGTGATCAGGTGCGCGCGTTATGCGAGCACATCCGCGCAAAAGGGATCGAGTTTTCGCGCGACGATTGGGGGAACCCTACGCTGGTCATCGACGACATGGACGGGAATGAATTGTTCTTCTGGGTGCCGGAAAGCGAGTTGGCGAGCATGGAATCGGAAATGGGAAAACGCAAACCTAAGCGGATCACTTCCCGGTAACCATCGGAGACCGGATTCTGCAGTTGGTTAACTTCATTGCGTGGCAGGGAGCGCCTCCATACAATGACCCCCACTAATGTCACTTCAACTTGGCCAGCACCTCGGCTCGTATGAAATCACCTCGTTGCTCGGAAAAGGCGGCATGGGTGAAGTGTATCGCGCTCGTGATCCCAGACTAAGGCGCGACGTGGCCATTAAGGTGTTGCCCGACGAGTTCTCGTCCAATTCGGAACGCGTATCACGTTTTCAGCGCGAAGCGGAGGTTCTGGCCTCGCTGAATCACGTGCACATCGCTGCGATTCATGACCTTCAGGAAGCAAACGGTTCACGTTTTCTGGTCATGGAACTCGTGGAAGGCGAAACCCTGGCGGATCGCATCGGACGTGGTCCACTTCTGATCGATGAAGCGTTGCAGATCGCAAAGCAAATCTGCGAAGCATTGGAGGCTGCTCACGAGAAAGGGATCGTCCATCGTGACCTCAAGCCTGCCAACATCAAAGTCCGCGAGGACGGCACTGTGAAGGTGCTCGACTTCGGGCTGGCCAAAGCGCTCGATCGCCCAAGCGTCGCGAGCGTGGATATGATGAACTCGCCGACGGCGTTCAGTGCGCATCCGACCGAGGACGGCTTCATCCTCGGCACGGCAGCGTATATGAGTCCCGAGCAGGCGCGTGGGAAGACGGTGGACACACGGACGGACATCTGGGCCTTCGGCTGTGTGCTCTACGAAATGCTTGTTGGGCGGCGAGCGTTCGATGGGGAAGGTGTGTCGGACACATTGGCACGCGTCATCGAGCGCGAACCAGACTGGGCCAGGCTGCCGGCGAGGCTGTCGCCCGCGCTGCGCACTTTCCTCGAACGCTGTCTGCACAAAGATCCCAGACAGCGGGTACAGGCTATAGGCGACGTGCGGCTTGCGCTGGAAGGCGCGTTCGAGACGGCTTTGTCGCCGACGGCCGCTCCAGTTGTTGTTGAGCGGTGGCGGCGCGTCGTGCTCGTCGGCGCCGCGGCGATCGTCGCGAGTGGTGCGATTGTGGGTTCCCTGATGTGGGGCGCAATGCGCCAACCGCCGCCCCGCGTCTCGCGTCTGCAGGTCGCGTCCTCGGGTAGCTCGGAACTGAGCGTCGGCTACAACGACCGCGATCTCGCCATCACGCCCGACGGTTCAAAGCTCACATATGTCGGAAACCACGCCACGCAGATTTTCGTCCGTGCGCTCGATGCCCTCCCGCCTGTGGCGGTGTACACCGGCCGGCCGCTCGGCTTGTTCACGTCCCCTGATGGACAGTGGATTGGATTCAGGGACGGCCACGGCACGTTGAAGAAAGTGGCAGTGACCGGTGGGCCGGCCGTCACGCTGGCGACACTCGACGCGGCCGGACCCAGCGGAGCCACCTGGGGACCGGATGGCACCATCATCCTGGCAAGCGAGAACGTGGCGACTGGCCTGCAACGCGTCTCGGCGTCGGGTGGGTCGGTGGAGGTGCTCACGCGCCCCGATCCCGCGCAAGGCGAAGCCGATCACCTCTGGCCCGAGATGTTGCCCGACGGACGCGCCGTGCTCTTCACGATCACGGCGCTGACGGGCGGCCTTGGAGCAGCACAGGTGGCCATCCTGGATCTCCAGACCGGGAAGCGCCAGGTTCTCCTGAGCGGTGGTAGTCACGCCCACTACGTCTCGAGCGGCCATCTCATCTACGGGCAGGCCGGCACGCTGCAGGCGGTGGCGTTCGACCTGGCCCGCCGGGAGGTGCGTGGAACACCGGTGACGGTGGTTCCCGATGTCGTCACTTCGAGCAGGGGCGGTGTAGACGTCGTCGTGGCACGTGACGGCACGCTGGCTTATCTGTCCGTCGGAAGTGTGACGGGGACGCCTCGCACGCTCGTGTGGGTGGACCGACTGGGCAACGAGATACCGATTGGGGCGCCGCCGCGCCCGTATTTCCTCCCAGCACTGTCTCCTGACGGCACGCGTGTCGCGGTTTTCGCCAACGATCAGGAGAGCGACGTCTGGCTGTGGGATCTGAGCCGCACGACGCTCACCCGACTCACGGTGGTCCCGGGCAGAGATGTTGTTCAAGTGTGGACGCCCGACAGTCGACGCGTGATCTTCAGTTCGGAACGAGTGGGAGGGCGGAATCTGTTCTGGCAGGCCGCGGACGGCTCCGGCGCAGTGGAGCGGTTGCTCGAGAGTCCCAACACCCAGTACCCGATGGCCGTGTCTCCCGATGGCCGCCAACTGATCTTCAGCGACGAGACCCCCCAAACAGGCATCGACCTGATGGCGATGGAGCTCGACGGAAGCCGACGTGTAACTCCGCTCCTGCGGTCCAGGTTCACAGAGCGGAACGGCGCCATCTCGCCCGACGGCCACTGGCTCGCTTACGAGGCGGACGACTCGGGCCGGTTCGAGATCTATGTGCGTCCGTACCCAGACGTCAACGGCAGTCTCTCGGTCGTGTCCACCAACGGCGGAACCAAGCCGATCTGGGCGCGGAGTGGGCAAGAGCTGATCTATGTGTCCCCCACAGGTGCGCTCATGAGCGTGGGAGTGACACGCGGTCCAACGTGGTCGGCCACGAAGCCGTCGGTGGTGGTGAAAGAGGGGTACTTGACCAATCCAGTCTGGTGGGGCAGGTCCTACGATTTATCTCCTGATGGTCGAAGGTTTCTGATGATCAAGGAAGGCGGTCCCGACGTGCCCGCCCCACCCACGAGCCTCGTCGTGGTCCAGCACTGGTTCGAGGAATTGAAGCGCCTCGCGCCGACGAACTGACGCAATAAACACTACCTTCCGTGACTCATCCGTTGTCGTTTTGTTTCCGGTGCAGTTGGATAATCTACTTATAGGAAACTTTACGAAGGAGGTTGAGTATGAAGAACATCGTTCTGGTGCACGGTGCTTTTGTGGACGGGTCCGGCTGGGAGGGCGTCTACAAGATTCTGAAAAAGGATGGTTACAATGTCAGCATCGTTCAGAACTCGACGATATCGTTGGAAGACGACGTCGTGGCTACCAGGCGCATCCTTGCTGCTCAAAATGGGCCGGCGATTCTCGTCGGCCACTCCTATGGCGGAGTCGTGATCACCGAAGCCGGCAACGATCGGAATGTTGCCGGGCTTGTGTATATCGCTGCCTTTGCTCCGGACAAGGGCGAGTCGGTTGCGACGCTCATCAAGGATCCACCGCCCGGAGCGCCTGTACCGCCGATCCTGCCGCCGCAGGACGGCTATTTGCTCCTCGACAAGACGAAGTTCCACGCATCGTTCGCAGCTGACGTGGACGCAGACAAGGCCGCGTTTATGGCCGACTCCCAGGTCCCGTGGGGCGTCGGGGCCCTCAGCGGCATGATCAGCGAACCAGCGTGGAAGGCCAAGCCGAGCTGGTACATGATTGCCAGCGAGGACAAGATGATCCCACCTGTTGCCCAACGTTCCATGTCTAAGCGGGCTGGTTCAACGGTCGCCGAGGTCAAGGGCAGCCACGCCATCTATGTGTCACAGCCCGGGGCTGTCGCAGCCCTTATCGAACAGGCCGCCAAAGACGTCAGAGCTGCCGCCTAGAAAGTTTTCAAAGCTGACGCTCACTGCAACCGTCAGGCGTTCCCTGGCGCCTGACGCCAGTGGGCGCAGACCGCTCTCCATTCAACAAAGTGGAACGAAGGCCCGGTACTTCTGCGGATTGAGATACGCACTGCCCAATGCCACAGTCTCATTTGGTTCTCCGTTAACGACAGGAGGAACAAATGAAAACTCAGAAAATCGTGCTCGAACCAAAAACCCAGACTTTCGTAGATGCTCTGGCTGCGCAGGGTGGGAAACCACTCTATGAATTATCCTATGCTGATGCCCGTAAGGTTCTGGAAGACGTTCAGGCATCGGCGAGCGTTACCAAGCTTCCGGCGGATGTTGAAGACAAGATCTTGCCCGTCGGCCCGACTGGCCAAACTTCCGTGACGATCTATCGGCCCAAAGGGGCAAGGGGGACCTTGCCTGTCGTGATGTACTACCACGGCGGTGGATGGGTGTTGGGTAGCAAGAACACTCATGACCGTTTGGTGCGCGACCTGGTCAATCGCACGAATGCGGCGTTTGTGTTTGTAAACTACACACCCTCTCCCGAGGCCCAGTTCCCGATTCCGATCGAGCAGGGATTTGCGGCTCTGAAGTATGTCGCCGAACATGGCGACGAGCTTGATCTCGATACCACACGACTTGCAATCGCCGGTGACAGCGTCGGGGGCAACATGGCTGCGGTAGTTGCGCAACTCGCTAAAGAGCGCAAAGGCCCGACCATCAGGTACCAGGTTCTGTTTTATCCAGTGACGGATGGGAGTATGTCGCAGAACTCTTACAAGGAATTCGCCGATGGTCCATGGTTGACAGCTGCTGCAGCGAAATACTTTTTCGACGCATATGCTCCCAATAAAGCAGATCGCAAGACAACAATGGTCTCACCTCTTGCGGCGACGACAGACCAGCTGAAAGGTTTACCGCCGGCTCTGATCATCGTCGACGAAAACGATATTCTTCGCGATGAAGGAGAAGAGTACGCGAGAAAGTTGCTCCAGGCAGGCGTTAAAACTACTGCTATCCGCGTTCTCGCGACGATCCACGACTTTGTAATGCTAAACGCGTTGGCCGATACCGCAGCCACAAAGACTGCGATCGTACTGGCTTCACAAGAGCTGGCGCAAATTCTTGATTCGGTGGCCCGCAGACCAGCGGCGTAACTGCTTAGGATTACCGACAAACTCTGCGAGTCGGCTGTCGCAAAATCGGAAGCGAGGTCGTAATGGCAACTTTCGTTCTTGTTCACGGCGCATGGCACGGGAGCTGGTGCTGGAAGCGCGTCCGCAAAGCGTTGCAAGCCCAGCGACATGAGGTTTTTACGCCGACGCTGACCGGTGTGGCGGAGCGCTCCCATCTCCTCTCACCCGCCGTCAATCTGGAAACTCACATTCTGGACATCGTGAATCTGATCCACTGGGAGGAACTAACGGACCTCGTGCTGTGCGGCCACTCCTACGGCGGCTGTGTCATCACCGGCGTCGCAGATCGGATGCCGGAGCGCATCCGGTCGCTGGTGTATTTGGATGCCTTTGTTCCTGGAGACGGCGACAATCAGCTGCAGCACCTGCCGGAGATGCTGGCCACGCGCATCCTCGAAGGCGCAAAGAACGTTGGGGAAGGCTGGAAGGCGCCGCCGATTCCTGCCGCAGTATTCAACGTCAATGCTGCAGACCGCGAGTGGGTGGATCGCCAATGCACGCTGCACCCGCTTGCCACCATGCAGGAGCGCCTGCGCTTGACGGGAGGCCTCGAGAAGATCAAGAACATCACATTCATCCTGGCTACCGGCTGGAATGGAGCTTCGCCGTTCCCTCCGTTCTATGAGAAGGCGAAAGCAAAGGGCTGGAAGACCCGCACTCTGTCCTGCGGCCACGATGTCATGTTGGATTCTCCAGAAGAACTCACGACCATACTCGCTGAAGCGATGTAAGTAGCCTCAAACATCTGCGCTCGGATTAGGTAACCTTTTCGGCGTGGGCCAGTATTCGCAACAACGAGGCTCATCATGAAAGGTTCAGCATCGTTTCGCAGAGAAGGACTTGGCGAAGCGATTGCGCAGGATGTGCGATTTGGGTTGCGCTCGCTTTATAAGAATCCCGGCTTCACTATCGCCGCAATCGTCACTATCGCGCTCGGTATCGGTTCATCGACGGCGGTCTTCAGCGTCGTCAATGGTGTTTTATTGCGTCCGCTCCCGTTCGATGAGCCCGACCGTCTCGTGATGCTCGAGGAGTCCATTCCGGCGTCAAATCGATTTGGACTTTCAAGCAGGCCGGCAATCCCAATCGTATTGCCGGGGATGGTGATGGTTGTGGAGCCGCCATGCGAGTTGCTCCGCCCTTCACAGCGTCCAGTGACGATCGCATCAGCCATTCAAACGTACATGACGAGCTTTCAAACTTGAGAGAATTCGACCTGGATGATCTGGCACGCAGGTGTTTTCCGGATAAGCCGGAGACCAAGGTTCCCTTAGCGATAAGTCTTGCGGTAATCACGAAATCTGCCGAAGAAACGATTCTGTTGGCGGCTAACATCGGTGGTGACGCGGACTCTGTTGCGTCCATCGGCGGGGCAATTGCCGGAGCTCTCGATCCGACAACCATCAATCAAGATTGGTTCGATGTCGTGAACTACGTAAACGACGATGACCTACCGAGAGTGGCCAGTTCAGTCGCAACCCTCCGGAGCTAAAAAACAGTTAAGAGTCCATCCTGGCGTGCTGCGCGAGATGCGAGCGTTTATCGGCTCGATTTTCATGTCTCGGCAGTAATCTTCGCCGGTAAGGATACGCAAGGATACAAGGAGGTTCCGAATGTTCACGGACGAGCAACGCGCAAGATTGGGCCGACTGGTTTTGTCATTGACTGTTCTCGCGCTGGCAATGGCGGCGTGTGGCCACCGGCGTCTCAACGTGATGAATACGCCAGACCAGACGTTGATGGCGATCGGTTATTCAGCGGACCGCTCGCAATCGATTTTCAGGGCGAACAACGACGCGCAGACATTTTGCGAGCGCCGTCACCAGACTGTCACGTTTGTGAAACAAGACACTATCTATCAAGGCCGATACGCTGAAAATGTCACTGCCGGTGCAAGGACAGCCGGACGTGTAGCGGGTGCCCTCGGCAACTCGAAAGCGGCCGCGGCAAGTGGCGCACTGTCCTCGCCAACGGACTACAAGACAACGTTCGAGTTTCTTTGCAAGTAGGTTTTAATTAAACTCGCGCACACAGAATTTGTCTGCTGTGGCGGAGGATTAGATGGTTCGCAGAATACTGCACATTGGGCTTGGATTACTCCTAACCACCCCAATGAGGACGTTCGAGCAGACTCCAGCCAGGCCGGCATTCGAGGTCGTCTCGATCAAGCCGATCGGGCCCTTCCAGGAACGCCCAGGGATCAGGATTAGTGGCAACCGTTTCGATTGCGCCATGTCGTTAGAACGGCTAATCACCTCTGCCTATCAAATAAAGACATATCAAATGGTGGGTCCGGACTGGCTCAACTCGCAGAGGTTCGAAATAAATGCAACCATTCCCGAAGGCAGTTCGAAAGATCAGGTTCTGGGGATGCTTCAGGCGCTTCTGGAAGACCGGTTCAAGCTGAAAGCGCATCTCGAAAAGAAGGATCAGCCGGTTTACGCGCTCGTCGTGCCCAGGAAAGAGGACCTTAAGTTGATGAAGGCCGACGAGACCGTCTATGCCGACGCAAAGCCTCTTTCACCGACCCATTCGATTAGCATCACACGGGACGGTGACTCAACTATCTTTATCGATTCACGAAGCGGAATGGTTACGCGCAACCGGAGCGACGGAAGGGCCGGCACTACTACGACGCGGATGGAAATACTAAAGACGTCGATGCCGGCTTTGGCGGATTACTTAACAGGGCTCATGGACCGCCCAGTCGTCGATGCTTCGGGCCTGAAGGACTTCTACAGAATGATGCTGGATCTCCCGGCGGACGTTTATCTGAATGCCATTATGAGCAGACCCAGGCCGGCGGACGTAGCGGCTGCGTTAGGAAACCCCAGGAACCCCTTCACCGGCCCGGCGGGTGCGCCTGCACCAGATACCGACGCACCTGCCGGAAATGCGTCCGATCCTCCGGGTAAAGCAGTCTTTGCCGCCGTAGAGAAAGTCGGCCTGAAGCTGGACTCGCGGAAGGCGCCAGTCGAGACGCTCATCATCGAACACGTCGAGAAGAACCCGACCGAGAACTGAAACTCCCCGGACGTGGCTGGTCCAGCAAACCACGGTTTGACAGTGCCGTTGCAAGTTGCGGATACTACCGACAGCGTGCGACAGGGCGCCACCGGCCCGCGGCAAGGGAACAAATCCCACCTGCGTCGATTCAGACAGCGTGCTTTGAATCTTCTTTCAGCCTGTATCAGCGGGTCACAGGCGCTCATGAAAGGAGATCGTCATGACCGCATCGAAGCTTCCTGCTCGTCCCTCCCTTGACTCTCTGCGCAAACAAGCGAAGAAACTGGCGCGCGACATCGCTGCCGGCGATGCCGCTGCCATCGACCGGGCGCGTGCACAGTTGTCGCAGGCCAGGCTGCCGTTGTCACAGCGTGATGCCCAGCTGGTGCTGGCGCGCGAACATGGGTTTCCAGGCTGGAAGGACTTGCTTAAGGAAGTAAAGCAACGTCTGGGCCGTGGACTCGAATGGGCCGTATCCGAAGCCCGCCGCATCATCCATGACAATGACGTCGACGGTCTGCGGCAGTTGTTGGCGGAATACCCTGCCTTATTGTCCTGGAGGGCAGAAGACAACGACCGCGGGCTGCTCGGCATGGCTACCGGTTCCTTCGGCGACAGTTTCGACCCGGTCAGCGAGGAGCACTTCACGCGCCTGGCATGTGCGGAGCTCCTGCTCGATGCCGGCGCCGTCGTCTCGCCGAGGATATGCGATGGCCTCATCAATTCCCGCGCAATGGGGCTGATCGATCTCTTCCACCGCAGAGGCCTTTTTCCTCGATTGCTCAAGTTCTTTGCCGCGCTCGGCGACCTCGATGGCGTTCGCGCATGTCTTGATACGGACGGCGACGATCTTGCCGCGGTGAACGAAGCGTTCATGTATGCGTGCCATCTCCAGCACGCAACCGTAGCGGCGCTGCTGTTGGATCGGTCCATCACGCTCGACGCCGAGTTGGGAAGGCGGATCGATGGTGGGCCGGGACGCTCCGTATTTGTCCATTACTTCATCACGAACAGGCCCGAAGTCCGCAACCCCGATCCAGCCGAGGGTCGAATGGCGGGGCCCTGGCAGGCTTTCGTCAAGCAACAGGTTGCGCGCGCGATGGACGACGGCGACCTGACTTCCTTTGTCGGCTTGTTGCGGCGCGACGCATGGCTGCTGTCCGACGCATCCGTGAAATTTCAGGTTGGTTTGATCGAGCAGACGGCGGCGGTGCTGAAGGACCGCGCAGCTTTCCTTAAGGCGTTTCTTGATCTCGATCCCGCTGTGCTGCACTGTCCCGTGCCGCCGCCATCCGCCGGTCCTTTCGGCGGGGCCATTGTTCACGCGTTCACGTATGCGCAGAGCCATCTGCTTCCAATGCTGCTGCGCATATGGCCTATGCCCGACGATCTGCCACACGCAGCCGGGAGCGGAGACTTCGCACGTGTGAGACGCTGGTTCGACGCGGCGGGCAAGCCCGCGCTTGGCGACCTCGCGAATCATTTTCCGGCAAACAACGACCACGTTCGCGGGGACCTGAAATGGGGCGAGCCCAGTGTGCAGCAAGTTCTTGACACCGCGCTTGCCTGGGCAGTCCTCAACAACCATTTTGAGATTGCCGACTTTCTTCTCGAGCACGGCGCCGATATCAACACAAACTGGTGCTCCCACGAGCCCGCCAGCATCCTGCATGAGCTGGTGTGGCACAAAAATTACGAAGCCATGCAATTCCTCATCGACCGCGGCATCGACATGACGATCGTCGATTATCGCTGGGGCGGAACGGCCCAGGGTTGGGCATATCACGCTGCGAAGGACGAGGAGATGGCCCAGTGGCTGGCCGACGCGCAACAACGGCGGGAGCAGGCATCGCACTGAAGCGATGCACGTTGCGCCGAACCGGCGTACACTAACCCGCGACCGGAGCCGGCATCGATAACGCCATTGAGGGGAACGACGATGAAGAACAAGACGATCCTTGGATTGCTGCTGGCGGTTTGCGTGTGGGGCGTCACCGCGAACGCGGCACAACGCGCCACCACCTGCGACCGCGAATGTCTGCGCGCCAGGGTCACGCAGCTGCTATATGCCTTCCTGAAGCACGACGTGCGCGGACTGCCCGTCGCCGACACGCTGCGTGTGACCGAAGACGCCGTCGAGAAGCCGCTCGCGAAAGTCGGCCTGGTCAACACGGTGACGCGACTGGGCGGCTTTCGCCAGGACATCATCGACGAGCGCGCCGGCGTGGCCGGCGCACACGTCATAGTGGAAGAAAGCGGAGCGCCCGTGCTGCTGGTGGTGCGGCTGAAGGTCGTCGCGGACAAGCTGACCGAGGTCGAACTCGTGGCCACGCGCAGCAGAACAGAAGGGCTTATCTTCAACATCGATGGCCTGAGCGCGCCGAGCGAAGTGACGAACTACGCGCCGCGCCCCGAGCAGCTTTCGACCCGCGACGAGGCCGTCAAGGCGGCGCTGCACTATCCGGCTGGGCTCAATGCCGCGAAGACTTTCGCCGACGTGAACGCGCCCTTTGCTGCGGATGCCTATCGCTTCGAAAACGGCCAGGTGATGGCAGGTCCCGACTGCAAGTTTGCCCCAGGCTGCCAGAACATCTCGACGCAATCGCTCGCGATTTTCAATCGCCTCGGTGACGTGCAGACGCGCGTCGTCGCTGTCGATGAGCGCATGGGCATCGTCTGGCTGCGTATGGCCTGGGGCGTGCGCGAGCGCGGCGGCGACCAGCTCACGGTGTGGGAGACGTTCAAGGTCTACGACGGAAAAATCCACGCGGTGGAAGCGTTCATGAGAATCCTCCCGGTGGAGAAGCGCAACGGAGGGTGGGAGTAGAAGCCTATTCCGAGCGCGTGGCCACCATCGGCTGGACCGATGCGGCGCGTCGTGCAGGGCCGATGCTGGCGAGGACGTCGACCAGGATCATGCGGATCACGCGTCCACGTGAAGCGCCCAGCGCGACACGCACGGCGATTTCGCGAGTGCGCGTCCCGACCATCAATCCGACAACGCCGTAAATTCCAAGAGCAGACAGCAGCAGGATCACGCCGCCACTGATCCCCATGGCGGCTGACTGCGACAGGAAGTCGTTCATGCTGCAGATGAGCACGGAACGCGCACTGAAGCGACACTCTAAGGGCCTGCGGGGAATTTGGAAATCCCATGTCCCTGATCTAAGGTGGTCGGCCGGATAACGTTTGGTGACACTGGAGTCGAACTAGAAAGGAAAAAGAGATGGGAATGAAGATTGTGAATTCGGGTCGTTTGGTCGCCATTATGGCCTTCGTTGTGATGATGGGTATCCCGACGTATGGCCAAAATTTCGAAGTGACTGGCAATCTTGGGATAGTCAGTGGAATAGGTTCCCACGGGTCTTTCGGCGGAAGCATCGGCGCGCCGATCAGCGACAACCTGATTTTGTCCGGAGACCTTTCTTATATCCCGATGGGAGGAGCCAACGTCAGCATAATGGGCTCAACACTGAGTTCGAGTGCCAAAGCCTTCAACTTTAACGGAAACCTGCAGTATCAATTCAAGCCTCTGCGGGCCACCGTCCCATACGCAGGAGCCGGGCTGGGATTTCTGCGCTCGTCTTTTAGCTCGTCCAACAACCTTGGTGGAGCGGCCACGAATGTGCAGGGCAGCTCTATGGATATGTACTTCAACGTTGGCGGAGGACTTCGGTACCACGTCAGAGAGCGATGGGGATTCCGACCGGAATTCATGGTTTTTGCCGGCCCGAATACCTATGTTCGATTCGCCGGCGGCATCTTCTATCAGTTCGGGGAGTAAAGGAAATGGGGTCGTACGACCCCATTGTTTTTACTATTCGACCTCGACCGCTGCATGCATCCAGGGGTGGATGCAGCACTGGAACTTATGCGTGCCGGGCGCGAGGTTGTCGATTTGCTGCGTCCCTCCTGGTGCCAGGAAAACAACCGTTGCTGGATTACATTCAGTCGCCGGAACAAGTGAGCCATTGAGCCCAGGAACAAATCCTCCTCCAAAGTTTGCGACTTCCGTGAACGTGTGCCCCCTGCCGCCCAGGTTCGTGATTCGCACTGTCTTTCCGACAGGAGTCGAAATATATGAAGGTTCATTCCGCCAGGACGGGTGACCCTGAGGGATCGTTCCCGCCAGCGGACTAAAAAGAAGATTTCCAAACTCTGCAAACGAGACGGTTCCTTTCTGCAGCAGGCAACCGCCCGTTGGGGCCCAGGCAGGATCCGAGGGATCGCAGTTATCCATAACCGCAATATTGTTGTCGTTACTCTTCGTCTGCGCGAAGGCGTGGTCCATCATCGTCCATGATCCAGACAACAACGCAACCAACACGAGGCCTAACACGATACTTCTCATGGCAACTCCTTTAGTTAGGTGGGTTAAACGTTTTGGATCTCACAAGGGGGAGAATTCGAACATACCGGACCCGTCCAGCGGCTGTCAATGCAGCCTTGAAAGGTCCCAGTGAATCACGATCGGTTATTTGCCGGGGACGAAGCGATCAAGGCACTCATACGGGTGTACGGTGTTCTCGGGCTTCCACACGAAGTACCGCTTGAGTTCGAAGGACCGCGTGAAGTTCACGGGATCCGTCGTCGTCAGGGTGTAGTCGAGACGGCTGTAGTCCGCGTTCGGGATGAAGCGCTCGACGGTTTTGATCTGGTCGCTTTGTGGCGTGCCCTCGTGATCGAAGTAGCCGGCCGCAATGTGATCGGTCTCGACCACCAGCGTCGTGCCTTCCCAACGGCCGCGCGAATAGCCGTACAACGTGTGCTTCGCCGGTGCCACATCCTTCGGGTTCATGTGGATCGTGCGCACCGTGTCGTACTCTTCGAGCCGCATGATGATGGTATCGCCCTTCCGGGTGAACTCCATCGGCAGCGGAGAAATCATGATCAGCGGCGTGCCCTTCGTGCCGCACTTCAGAAGGATGTTGTCGCGCGGATTCCATTTCGCAAGCCCGGCCTTGCCGGCGTCGGTCAGCGGATAGCCGCCCTTAAACATCGGAAACGCGGCGGGGTCGCTCATGATCGTGGACCAGACGCGGAACAGACCGTCGGCCTTGGCTTTCGCGGCAGCGACATCGGCATCGATCTTTGCAGCCGCTACCAGACGCCCCGCTTTCCCGGCTGCGAAGTATGGGTTGGTCGACCCGAACGTGAACTCGGTGCCGTTCGGCAGCAGGACGCTGCGTGCAAGAATCTCGGGCCGGTTGCGCATCGATGGCGAGCCCGCGATCGTGATTTGATCGCCGACACGGATTGAGCTTCCGTCTACGCCGCGGTTCCGCAGAATGCTGATCGACGCCGTTTCGGCATCCCAAACGGTCTCTATGCCTTTCTCATCCTTCACGGCCAGGAGTATCTGTCCATGCGGATTGCGCCACGACACGGACTTGACCACGCCGCTGACTTCGACAGTCTTCCTCGAATCGAAGATACCGGCCTGACTATGATGCGCGTGAGCAAGGCCCACGAACACGTTGAGACCCAGGACCAGGCTCACGAGCCGCATTAACCGTCGCATGTTGTTGTCTCCTTCTTTGGCGCTGTCCACGTCGATAACCTGTGCCAGATTCTAAGTCCCTTCAGCGAGGCTTTGCACACATAAAGTCGGAATGTGCGTATTCCCCGCCTTGGAGAAGGCGGGGTGGACGCGACATCAAGAAAGATGCTGCGAAGCCTCCGCTTGTGGAGCGGACGGGGCGGTTCGTTCAACTACCGATTAATCGGTGGTTGAACCAACCACTCTTAATGCTGCGCGCTGGCGCGCTAGCGCAGCGCGTCCGTCTGCGCGAACTAAGGGCGCTTCGCGAAATCTATTTGATCGCGCAGCCACCCCTCCTTGGCCAAGGAGGGGAATCAGCGTCGCCGACCAACTTCATGTGCAAAGCCAGTCAGCGCTGGAAAGCATGTTCCAGCACATACCTCGCGACATCGACTCCGATCTTCTCGCCGTCGTCACACGAGAACCGGAAGTGCATTCCTCCGAATACGCGCGCATCTTTCACCTCAGAGGTCGCACCCGCGAAGCCATGAAAAGATCGTGTGACTCCGATCATGACTTCCGACTCCATGGTGAACGGTATCGACCCGCCGAAATACGCAGCGAGCACGTACGCGGCAGCGGAACTATTACAGGAGTGACCGGAGGGATACTCGGGATGCGCCGGTGTCGCAATCGGAGGCGTCCACGTTGGATCGCCGGTTGGGCCGGCCAATTGAATCGCGGTAATGGGCCTCCAGAACACGTACGCATACTTGGCGTCCCAGCAGCTGATCGTTGCATCCCCCATGGCCACATTCATTGCGGCCAGCACGCGCGCGCTCTCGGCAAGCTGGGTATGCCGCTTCTCCAGCAACGACGCGGCAACGTTGTTCCACAAAAAGACCGGCGTTGTGGATGCCCAGAAGAACGCAGTCAGGGTTTGATCGGCCGTGCGGGCACTGCTGGAAATGCTGCCCATGCGTTTCACTTCATCGAAGTCCTGGGCGTATCGCGCGCTGTTCAAAGCCGGCGGACCTGCAGGCCGAAAGCTTGACGGCGAAGGAATGACCCAGGGCTTCATCGTTGCGAATTGAAAGCCCGCTCCCGGGGCAAAAGCCGGTGGAGTCGGACGCCATTGACCGGCGGCATTCCCGCCGACGAACGGCGGTGGCGGAGGAGCAAAACCGTCCGTGCTGCGCCACAGCAGGATGGCATCAGCGACTTTTTGACCCCACTCGATTCCCTTCGCAATCGATGCTGCTCCGTCCGGAGCCAGCTCATCGATTGAGACCCTGCGCTTGGCATCCAGAACCAGTTTTTGAGACGGAAACAATACGACCATCGTGCCGTACGCTGCCTGAATGGCGGCGGCACGACTTGAAGCACTCCTGTCCATAGCGGGCGGCACATGAATCGGCGAGTAGCGGCCTTCGATTCCATTAACGGCATCGAACACAGCTGCTTGAACGATTGCTCCAATCCTCGTCGCCTCATGCGGCGGTGTATTCGACAAGCGCAGGACTTCCAACAGGTGACGGTTCCAGTTGGTCACCTCGTCCGCAGTTGCCGTGGAACCAAGCAGGCAGATGATGACCGGTATCAACCACAACGCGTGAATTCTCTTCATAGGTTTTCCCCTCCATTGACTAAGGCGTAATTGAGGGAGAAAACCCGCAGAGAAAGCGGGCTATAATCCCGCCACCGAGAACAGACTATGGTCAGCGGGCCTTTGACACACGAAATCACACAGTGGCTGGCCGGATGGAGCAACGGCGATCGTTCGGCGCTGGAAAAACTCACCCCGCTCGTCTATCGCGAGCTGCATCGGCTGGCTCAGGCGTACATGCGCGGCGAGCGGCCCGGTCACAGTTTGCAGACGACAGCTCTCGTCAATGAAGCCTATCTCCGGCTGATCGATATCCAGCAAATGGACTGGCGCAATCGCGCCCATTTTTATGCGGTTGCTGCGCAGTTGATGCGGCATATCCTCGTCGATTTCGCTCGCTCACGGAACCAGCAGAAGCGAGGCGGTGGATGGGAACACGTCTCATTGGACAGGGTGGTGACAATCCATTCCGACGGCATTGCCGATTGGGCCGATCTGTTGGATCTCGATGAAGCCTTGAACCGTTTGGCGAAACTCGACGAACGACAAAGCCGGATTGTCGAACTGCGCTTCTTCGGCGGGCTTACCGAGACAGAGATAGCCGAGCTCCTCCAGGTTTCAACACGAACGGTTCAGAGTGACTGGAATCTGGCTCGCTCGTGGCTGTTGCGTGAATTGAGCCGGGACGAATGCGATGACACCTGAACGATATCGCGAAGTCGGGCAAATCTATCGCGCCACGCTTGAAGTGCCTGCCGAGCAACGGGACGCTTTTCTCGAAGACGCCTGCCGAGGTGACCAGTCGTTGCGGCGCGATGTGGAGTCGCTGCTGGTGCACGGGTCCGAAGATCGCAACTGGATCGATGGAGCCGCGCTCGATATTGCCGCTCAGTCGCTTGCACACAAGCAATCATCGTGGGTAGGACGCCAGGTGGGACACTATCAAGTCGTCTCGCTCATCGGCAGCGGCGGCATGGGCGAAGTCTATCGAGCCCGCGATGCAAGACTGGGCCGCGACGTCGCGTTGAAAGTTCTGCCCGTCGCCTACTCGACGAATCCGGAATGGCTGCGACGGTTCGAACGAGAAGCTCGCGCCGCCGGACAACTCAACCATCCAAATGTTCTGACGGTGTACGATGTCGGCCTTCACGAACAAGCGCCGTACATTGTCGCCGAACTGCTCGAAGGTGAAGAACTGCGCGACCTGTTGAGAAAGGGTCCCGTCTCGCAACGGCGGGCTTTGGATTTGGCGCGCCAGATCGCAAATGGCTTGGCCGCTGCCCATGCCAAAGATGTGGTCCACCGCGACCTCAAGCCGGAAAACCTTTTCATCACAACCGACGGCCGCCTCAAGATTCTCGACTTTGGTCTGGCGAAACTGAAGACGCCGGCATTGCACCGTAACGCAGGTGCAGAGGATCCAACGGCACCGCAAACGATGCCGGGCACGGTGATGGGAACTGTCGGTTATATGTCTCCGGAGCAGGTGCGCGGGTTCGAAGCCGATCACCGATCCGATATCTTCGTTCTCGGCGTGATCCTCTATGAAATGTTGAGCGGCAGCCGGCCGTTCCAGGGGGAATCCTCGACGGAAGTGCTGCATGGGATTCTCAAGGCAGAACCTGCGGAGTTGAGCGAAAAGAATCCGACCGTTCCGCCGGGGCTTTCCAGGCTCGTCCACCGCTGTCTCGAGAAGACACCCGAACAACGGTTTCAGTCGGCCAGCGATCTGAGCTTCGCGCTGGAGACACTCGCTTCACCTTCGAAGCCGGCGGGAACCGATGCGCGGCCGAGGAGATTTCGCCTCAGCATTGCCCTGGTCGCGCTCGTCGTAGCCGCTGCCGCCGTAACGGCCGCCGTCTGGTTTTCCAGAATGGCGGACGATGATCCCTGGCAGATTCTGCAGACGATGAGTTTCAAGTCACTCACGAACAAGGAAGGCGACGAGTGGGGCGCCGAGATCTCTTCGGACGGGCAGCTGGTGACGTTCCTGGATCGCGACGGGCCCTTCAGTCCGTGGGACGTCTGGATTACGCAATTCGGCGGCGGCCCATTCAACAATCTGACCAAAGGTTCTGCGCCGGAACTGGGAAACGCGCGAATCCGAAATCTGAAGTTCACACATGATGGACGACAGATCATCATGGAGGTCAAGAAGGATGGCGAGATCGACCTCTGGGCCATATCCGCCCTCGGTGGTTCTCTGCGCAAGTTTCGCGAGCAGGCTAACGAGATCGCTTTCTCGAGCGATGGAAGCCGCACGGTTTACCACGATGATCCGCCGGGCGATCCCATGTTTGTGATCGACTCAGACGGAGTCGCCAGGCAGATCCATGTGGCGCCACGCGGCGTGCATTGTCACTTCCAGGTCTGGTCGCCGGATGATGCTTTCATCTATTTCGTCCAGGGGTTTCCCCCCGACAAAATGGACATCTGGCGAATCCCTACGTCGCCGGGTGGACTTCCTGAACAAGTGACCTTCCATAATTCCCTCGTCGCATACCCGACGTTCGTCAACGATCGACTGCTGCTCTACGTTGCCCGGAATCCGGATGGGTCCGGCCCTTCGTTGTACGGCCTCGATGTTCGGAACGGCGTATCACGCCGCATTACTTTCGGAGTGGAGCAATACACTTCGATTGCCTCCAGCGCGAACGGAGAGCGGCTGGTAGCCACCGTGGCGAATCCGGTTGCAAACCTTTGGCGATTGCCGATTTCACGCCCTATGGCCGAGGAATCCGACGCGACACGCGTTCCGCTTTCAACAGTACAGGGACTTGCGCCACGCTGGACGCCTGAAGGTCTGCTCTACCTCTCCTCCAGAAGCGGAGACAATGGAATCTGGAAGCTCGCGAATGGGACAACAACGGAGATTCGTGATGGATCCGAAGGCAGGGTTCTCTCCGCTGCGGTCGATACCGGAGGCGACTCTTTACGCATAGCCGCAGTCGTTGAAAAGGACGGGCGGTCGAGACTGTTCCTCATGAATCGCGATGGAACGGGCATCCAGCCGCTCGGCAGTTCCCTCGAAGTCCGAGGCGCTCCTTCCTGGTCTCCGGACGGTCAGTGGATCACTGTTGCCGTTGTCGAAGGGGCCGGGCCAAGAGTCTTCAAGTTCTCACCGGATGGCCGCTCCGCAGTTCGTATGACAACGGAGTATTCCGTCAATCCTGTCTGGTCACCCGACGGCCGCTTCCTGGTCTACGCCGGAGCGCAGGTCGGTACTGCCTTCCCGCTCCATGCAATGACCAAAGATGGTCAACCTCATTCGATGCCCGAGATGAGTCTGGATCTCGGCGCACTCCGCTTCTCCTTTGTGCCGGGGACGTCGTCGTTGGTCTTCCTGAAGGGCGGGCTTTGGAACAAGAATCTTTGGATCAGGGATCTTCAAACCGGCGTCGAGCGTCAACTCACGAACTTCAGCCGCGAGTTTCTCATCACGGATTTCGATGTGTCCATGGATGGACGTGAAATCGTCCTCAGCCGGCAAATGGAGAACTCGGACATCGTTCTGATTGGTCTGCAACAGGATTAGATAACGTCCGGACGGTCATAGAAGGTGTTCAGGCAGAAAGTCTATCCTGCGCTGCAGACGCGATGGGAATCGTGAAGAAAAAGGTCGTCCCGCTTCCGGCTGTGCTCTCGACCCAGATGCGTCCCCCGTGCGCCTCGACGATAGCTTTGGTGATGGAGAGCCCGAGCCCGGCGCCGCGACGCCCAGCCCTGGATGCTTGCCAAAATCGGTCAAAGATACGGGGCAGGTTCTCCGAGGCGATGCCATCGCCAGTATCCGCAACCCAGAAGACAGCATCATTTCCTTTTGATGCCGCGCCCGCCGTGATGCGCCCGCCGGCTCTCGTGAATTTGATCGCGTTGCCAATGAGGTTCTCGAACACCTGAAGGAGCCGTTCCCAATCACCAAAGACCTCGGGAACATCGGTGTCCACTTCAACTCGAAGCTCAAGCGAAGACGAAGATGCGAGCGGTCTCAGCATATCCACCGCCTCGGCCATCAACCTACCTGCAGATAGTCGCGCCTGGTCGATGGTCAACTCCCCTGCCTCCATGAGTGCGACATCCAGGAGATCCTGAATCAGGCGGTTCATGCGAGTGGCTGCGCGTTGGATGACCTCCACCGGCTTCAGAGATCGCCGTTGGGGCTCCGAGCCGTGACGTTTTAAGGCCCATGTCTGCATCAGGATGTTGGAAAGTGGACTCCGCAGGTCGTGAACCACG
>Ga0137433_1000385_pt1 | contig 24597 bp, 21 predicted proteins | sample EasRivERMZT840_2_FD_102335 | JGI IMG/M metagenome (GOLD analysis project Ga0137433, IMG submission 102335) | Soil microbial communities from meander-bound floodplain in the East River, Colorado, USA - East River MetaG ERMZT840_2 | ecosystem: Environmental > Terrestrial > Soil > Floodplain ...
AAGCGCTCGCGATTCACATTCGCGAAGCATGGAGGCTTTCAGCGCCGAAACGGAGGAAGACCGGGCTGGGCGGTCGTCGATAGTTTTTACTAAATCTCGTAATCGAACGAAGCGACCTGCTTCCCGCTGTGCACCGTAACAAGGGCATTGTGGATGTTCAACGACCACAGCAGCGATCGAATGTAGTTCGTGATCTTCTCCGGATCGAGTTCCCGCGTGAATGATGCATGGACGTAGTGCATCTCGCCGCTTTTTACCGTGAGCATCAGCCCGATGTTTTCGCGTCCCTGATAGAAATGCCACCCATCGGTCGACGACGTGCGCAGGAAACGATTGAGGTCCAGCGTGTAGTCGGAATTTCCGAACACGAGAAAATATTCCGCCGGTTTGATGTAATCAGCCATTTGGGTTGAATCAGACTACCTCTGATATGATGGCGTCGCAATACAGGTTGCAGCCCGTCCGCGGAAAGGGAATATCCCACCCGCGCTTTCCACAATCGATCCGAACATGAACCTCTTTTTTCCCGTGTGCGGACGCCGGGATACAGGAGGAGTTTATGTCTCGGCGAGTGTTCCTGCCGGTGGTGGTCAATTCGCTCGCTATACCGAAAAGGTTCGCCAGGCGATCTTCTTCGCGAGGGCGTGGGCCCGGAAGCGCGAGAGCGATTTGATCGAAGGAGAACATCTGATGCTGGGTCTGCTCGATGCCGACCCGAAGCTGCTGGATGGCCTGTTAGGCGAGCATGCGTCGCGAGAAATAGAATTCAGGATTCGCAGGGAAATGGACAGCCGTACGCCGACTCCGGAGAAACTCCCGGACCTTCACATTCCGATGTCGAACGACTGCAGGCGCATTCTCCAGAATGCAGCGCAGGAAGCGGACCGCTTACGTCACGAGCGCATCAGCACCGGCCATTTCTGGTTGGGTTTTATGCGCGACGAAGGTTCGCCTGCAACTTCGATCGTCGCAGGGCTACTGGCGGAGAAGGGAATGTCCCTCGAGAAGGCTGAAACGTACTTCAAAAGGGCTTGTGATTGACCTCTCGTCGCTTCTCCTCATTGTAACTGTCAATTGCTCCTGTCCAATGCCCGGTGGAGATGCCAATGCCGCTGCCGTTGATCAATTGCATTTGCATCGGCATTTACACCTGTCATTGGACAGGAGCAATTGACAGTTACATTGAAGAGAAGCGGCGAGGAGGGCAGGTCCGCCTCAATCTTCTCCGGGCTTTTCCGCCCGTTCGATGACCCACACGTCGACGGTTGTCTTAACCGGTTCCAGCCTCAACCCGACTTGTTCCTGAAGCGCATGTTGGATGGGGTCCCGCAACGTGTACTCGACCAGAAAACTGAACGGACCTCGGAGGCCGGTACGGTCCAGAACCATCCGGCTCAATTCCTGTTCGAGCAGGGGAATGAAGTCGGACATCGGCGCGCGCCTGACAAAGATTGCTCCACGTTCCAGAACGACGCCCGAAGGAGCGCCGTCCGGCGGGAGATTCAATCGCGGAGCGCCCTGTTCGGCTGTCAGTGCCCAGGCTTCGATGTCCTTCGTCTCGTGTCGCACCACGACTTTGAAGCCGTCCTCGAGGAGCAACTGGAGCATCCTTCGAAACCGGGGAGCTTGACCTTTTCGCAACTGTTCCTGTGTGTAACTGCGGGAACCTTCGGGCATGATGGCCTCGACGTCCCATTGTTCGGACCGAATCCATGCCGGCCCGCCCGAAACGAGATTCAACGATCGAACCTTTTTACACCCGGCTGGACTGATGTCTCCGGTTCCATAAGCCCACGCGATGAGGTTATAGACCGTTGTGCTCTCAACAGCGAACCGTTCCGGATCGATCTCGGGAGAACTCATCGTACAGTCCGATACGCTGATTCTCGTGTCGCGACGTCCTCTCGCCGGGGCTGTGCTGGCTCGGCGGACTGTTGCGGCTTCGAATGCATCCGGAACGAAGGTGGGGGGTAGTGGTGCTGTATTTCGCCTCGTTAAGACGGCTCCGTTGTCGCTGGAGTTACTGCGAAAGACGCTTATCGAAACGACAGCCAATGCCAGCGCCGCCGCAGCGGCCAGATAAATGTGTCGCGGTTTCCAGAAACTGGCGGTGTTCGTATCGAGAGAGAATTCTGAACGCGAGGACGCAGGTATAACCCGATTCTTGAACCCAAGGCGCTCCCGGACCCGTTCGCGGGCGGCCTCGATGTCTTCAAGAGAGCGGCGGCGCAGGCGTTCGAAGGCGTCGTCCAGAGTTTTCTTTGTGTTTTTCCGGTGATTCATCGTTCTCCTTCCGGAGCTTGTAGCAACCGCTTCAAGCGCGCGCGGGAGCGAAAGAGGCTGACGGCAACAGTGCCCGGCGAGGTACCCATGATGCCGGCGATCTCCGTCAGGGACTTGTTGTGAACGTAACGGAGAATCACGATCTGGGCCGACGACGGATGCAACTTCGCGATGGCGCGGTGCAGACGAGTATCGACTTCTTCATCGCTCTCCGTTTCTCGTGCTCGCCTCGGCTTGTGGAATGTCTCGACGTTGGCGGCCAGCACTTGCCGATCACGTAATCGAATCACGCTCATCGAAAGGTTGAAAGCGGCGCGATACAGATACGGTTCGGGACCCTTTTTCAGGTCCAGCGGAACCTCGCGACTCAGCAGCCGCAGAAAAAGCGTCTGCAGGATGTCTTCGGCATCATGCGCGCTGCCCGTCAGGCTGTATGCCGTCCGATAGACCAGTTGGTAGTGTTTCTCGAAAAGCCGCTCGAGCTCTTCGGCCCATGAATCGCGTGTGATGTTGGACACGATTGCGGTCGACATTCACCCCTCGGGACCATCACGGGTCTGGGCGTCACTTATTAGCAGCGATGCATGAAAAAACTGTAGGGGCGGTCTATGACCGCCCACAATTCGCAAATCGTAGAAATCGTGGGCGGTCACAGACCGCCCCCACAGTTACTTCGGTTCGCGGATTGTCGGGTATTTGATTCCCAGTTGATCCAGGTACGACTTGTACCTGGTGGGATCGAAATAGTACTTCCTCATCTCGGGCCTGAACTTCGCGAGCGTGTCGGTATTCAGGTGCGTGGCTGGTTTGTCGTCTTTGCCGATAAACGGAATGTATTTCTGATCCTTCGTCTGGACTTCGCGGAAGTATTTCCAGGCATCCTGAATTTTCTCCGGCGCGAACAGCAGATCCAGAATCGTCATTGCCTGGACCTTGGCAGCGGCGGTCACACCCTTGTGAGCGATGGGAGTTGCCATGGAGACGGCGTTGGACCAATGGTGGCCGGGAAGTCCGGGGATGTTGGAGGGATACCGCAGTGTGATCGTGGGAACCGTCCAGGAAATATCGCCGATATCGTCGGAACCGCCTCCCTGTGGTTCGCGGAGCGGCTCGCGCAGCGTGTCGAGTTTCATCGACAGACCATCCGGCTGAGCGCCTACCTCTCGTTGAATGGCTCTGGCGAGCGTTTGATCGGCATCGGACCACACCGGCAGTCCGACAGTTTTGATGTTTTCAAAGGTTACTTCCGCCAGAGTCTTGTTGAAGTGTCCCGGCCACGCCTGACCGAGAATGCGGCTCGACATCTTCGTGCCGGACATCATGGCCGCGCCCTGCGCCATCGTGTTGCCGACCTCGACCATCTCGGCCATTCGCGCATAATTCACTTCACGGAAGAAGTACCAGACGGATGCCTCCGACGGCACGACGTTCGGCTGGTCGCCGCCGTCTGTGATGACGTAATGCGATCGCTGCTGCGTGCGAAGGTGCTCCCGCCGGAAGTTCCAGCCGATATCCATCAACTCGACCGCATCGAGCGCGCTTCGTCCGCGCCACGGCGCGCCGGCCGCATGAGCCGCTTCGCCATGGAACGTGTATTCGATCGAGACAAGTCCGCTGCCGTCGGTCGGGCCATACGTGACGCCGAAATTGCCGGCGACGTGAGTGAACAGGCAGACGTCCACATCTTTGAAGTAGCCGTCGCGCACATAGAACGCCTTGGTGGCGAGTTGCTCCTCCGCAACGCCCGGCCACAAGATGAGAGTCCCGGGCAGTTTCTCGCGTTCCATGATCTTCTTCACGGCGATTGCGGCAGTAATGTTCAGCGGCACGCCGGAGTTGTGTCCTTCGCCGTGGCCGGGAGCGCCATCGATGATCGGATCGTGATAAGCGACGCCCGGCTTCTGAGAGGCTTTCGGAATCCCGTCGATGTCGCTGCCGAGGGCGATCACGGGTTTGCCTGAACCCCATGTCGCGATCCACGCTGTCGGGATACCGGAGATCCCTTCTTTGATTTGAAATCCATTCTTCCGGAGGACGTCGGTGAGGTAGCGCGACGTCTCGAATTCCTGAAAGCCGAGCTCGCCGAAGCTGAACACCTGATCCACCATCTGCGCGGTGAAATCGTTCATCCGGTCGACATCTGCGGCGGCTTCCTTTTTCAACGAAGCCAATCGGTCACTGGTTTGCGTAAAGAGAGGCAGCGCGGAGACCAGCACAAGCATGCACAACGACGAAATGCGTTTCAGAGCAGCCATGGACGTTCACCTCAAAGTTCGAAGCATCATAAAGCAAGTCCCGCCCCAGGAGCTTGAATTGCACGAACTTCAATGGAGCCACATATGAGGAAACCTGCGGGGAAATCGACTGGGAAACTACCGGTAACCCCTCTGGCGCCGCCGAAGTTTCTTTCGGGACTTTCGGCAGACCAGGAAAGACTGGTCATTGCGGCAGCGGAACCGCGAACCTACCGGGCCGACGAGGTGATCATCCGTACCGGAGACCCGGCGACAAGGTTCTTCCTTCTGAAGAAAGGGACCGCGAAGTACCACAGAGTGAGCAAAAAAGGAGAAGAGGTTCTTCTCTGGTGGCTCACGACTGACGATATTTTCGGACTCGCCGCGTTGCTGCCGCAGCCCGCTCACTACATCGGCACGGCGCAGGCTGTGGACGACTGTGAACTCCTGGTCTGGAGCCGGGACAGAATCCGGTCGTTGTCGACCATCTACAGCCTTCTGGCGCAGAATGCCCTGCAAGTCATCCTGCATTATGTGACCTTGTATACGGATCGCGTCGTCGGACTTGCTTCAGGAACGGCTGCGGACCGGATGGCACATGTTCTGATTCAGCTCGGTGAACGGATCGGTGACGTGCGCCCCCATGGTGTAGAACTGACGATTAAGAATGACGACCTTGCCCGCCTCGCCAATGTCAGTGCGTTCACAGCCAGCCGGCAACTGAATCTGTGGGAACGCCAGGGTATTGTTCAAAAGGGACGTGGAAAGGTCTCCATTCTTTCCCCCGAGGGCCTTCTGGCCGATTGATCAGCCCCTACTTGCGCCCGAGCAACGACAGTGTGATCACGACGCGATAGGCTCTCCCGCCTTTCCAAAATCCAGGGGGAGTTCTTTCGTGAATACATCGCGCGTGTTGATTGCAGAGGACCACGACGACCTGCGTGCCATGGTCGTGGCGTTACTGAGTTCGGACTATCAAATTGTCGGCGCCGTCGGTGATGGGGAGCAACTTGTTCAGGCGGCGCTTTACTTCAAGCCGGATGTCATCGTGAGCGACATCAACATGCCGCGCATGACCGGCTTTGGTGCAAGGAATGAGCTTCGGTCCAAGGGCCTCGACTATCCGTTCGTCTTCATGAGCATTCTGAAGCTGGATGAGGTTTTGCCTGCCGGCGAAGAAGAAACGGCTGTTGCTTATGTGCACAAGGAGGATTTGTTCAACGAGTTGAAACAAGCCATTCGCGCCATCCAGCTCGGAAACATCTACATATCCCGAACATTTCGACAGAAGCCGTGGAAACGTAGTTAATGGCGACTGTAAGGGCGCTCTATGAGCGCCCTTAAATGCGGGCGGTCATAGACCGCCCCTACAGAAAGAAGCACCTTTCTTATTTGCCCACGGACTTCCACACGTCCGCTTTGGTTTGCGGAGTCGCGGAAGCGTGGACATTAATGTACCGGTCGAAGTCCACCAGTTTCAGCTTCTCGAGAGCAGGAACCAGGGCCTTGACGTGATCGTTGGCCGGCTGGCCCGCAGTAACCGAGAAATCGCCCTGGAAGAGGACCTTCTCTTTCGGGATGTAGGCGACGATCAAGCCGTTGGAATGCGGAGCCGGAAAGATGTGGTACAACTCAACGGTTCGCGTTCCATCCGAATAGACCTTCTTGTCTCCAAACGATTCGACTTTCACCTTCTTCGGATTCTTCGCCAGAGTATCCGTCAACAGCGTTCTCGGAGTGTTGAGCGCTTTGTCGAAGAATTCCTCATTGTTCCTGTGAGTGACGAGCGTTGCGCCATCCGCGACCACCGCCGGCAACCCGCCGGTGTGATCCGAATGTGGATGCGTATTCACGACGTAGCGGATCGGCTTGTTCGGGTAGAGCTTCTTCGTTTCTGCGATATAAGCCAGGGCGCGCGCTTCACTCTGTCCGGCCTCGAGCATCATGACGTGGTCTCTGAACTCCACGATCAACGAATCGTAGCTGCCGTTGCCGGTTGTGAGTCGGATTAACCCGTCGCCGAGCTTTTCCTGGGTAACCGTCATCGGCGGTGGGGCACCGCGGCCTGCGCCACCACCAGCGGGAGGCGCGCCGCCGCCACGGCCTGCAGCGGGTGCAGGCGCCGGAACGAGGGTTGCGAGATCGGGAGGATTCCCCTTCGCTGCCGTCACAGTGACATCAAAGAAGGGCCATCCGCCGCGCGTCTGCACGATCCGTGCGGGAGCCATGACACCGCCGAAGTCTCTCCAGCCCGAATAAGTGGCGAGGATGTGCATGTCGCCCATGATGTTGTCCGCGAACCACGTCTCGACGCGTTCGACAATGTTCTTGTCGTTCACGTAGCCATTGATGACGTAGTTCTTCTCGGATGCGGCCTTAACCTTCGGGCTCCAGCTCAGGACCGTAGTGTTTCCGCGACGGCTGGCTGTGGCGTTGTTCTCGGCAGCGCCCTTCAGGAAGCCCCAGGGCGTGATGTAAAACTCCAGCGACTGCTGGTTCCAGGGCTGCGACACATCCAATTGCTGAGCCGTCGCCTGCTGAAAAAGCGTTCCAGGCGCCGCGGTTGTCGAACCGCCGCCGCCGATATTGTTCGTCGCTCCGGTATGACGCCAGGTCGGCGTCGTGAGATCGATCACGCGGACGTAATTGTTGATTGGCCGCATCGGATCATGCGTTCCCCTGCAGTTCATGTCGGTCGCATTCGCGCCGCATTGCTGGAACGACACATCTTTTGCTGACCCTGAATAGGTAATGGATTTCACATCGCCCAATGCTTTTTGAGCATTGGCGATGACGGTCTTTGCGTCCTGCGCCACGGCATTCCCACACAGGAACGCGAAGCAGAGTGCAATTACGGTAAGTTTCTTCAACACGGTTACCCCTCCTTTAATTAGTGCGGCCGTATCCTTATCACGGAATGTCGCTAGCGTGGAAGCCCGGCGATCTCCGTCCGTACTTTGTACAAGGTTTTCCCGGCTGTGATGTAGAGCGTTTTCATGTCCGGACCGCCGAAGCCGTTGTTCGTGATGTAGTCCTCCGGAATCGGGATGAACTTGAGCAGCTTGCCTTCAGGCGAGATCACGTAAACGCCGCATTTGGTGTCCAGCGTTTCTGCCGTGCCGCGAGGCTGGTGCATGCCGGCCGACGCATAGAGGTTGCCCTGGACGTCGACGCTCATTCCGTCCGCGCTTCTTCCCGGATAAAAGTTGTAATGGACGCGCATGTTTCGGACCGTGCCTTCCGGCGATAGATCAAACGCGCGGATCATGCGCGCGCCGCCCTCGGCGCCGTTGGCTTCGACAACGTAAAGTGTCTTGTCGTCGGGTGAAATCTGTATGCCGTTGGGTCGCTGAATATCCGGAGCGGCGAGAATTCGAGATACTTTTCCCGGCCCATCGATCCTGTAGACAGCGCCGCCGTTCATGTCTGTGAAGTAAACACGGCCTTTGCCGTCGATGGTGACGTCGTTGGGTCCCGACAGCGGCTTGCCTGCATAATTCTCGGCGAGTATTTCCATCTTGCCGGTCTTCAAGTCCATGCGTGTCACGCGAGGCTTTCCGGCGACCTTCACGCCATACCGCTGTGCTGTTGCGGATGCCGCGCCTTCGGCCACGATAAGGCGGTCCTGAGGATCGATCACCATTCCGTTCGCGGCGTTGCTGTGCTCGCGATAGATCGAGAGCACGCCGTCCTTGCTGAATTTCATGATTCGCTGCGAAATGATGTCGGTGAAAAACACAGCGCCATCGCGATCGACTGTCGGGCCTTCCAGCAACGACACAGCCGTAGCGACTTCAAGTTCCTGCGCCGATCCGGCGATCCCGATAACAACCATGAACGACAGCAGCAGTCCTGCCTTTGACGCGCGTTTCATGTCACCTCCGAGAGTTCCAGCAGACTATCCTCGATCCCGCACTATAATCCACTGGCAAAGTCCCGCGGGAGACGATCGTTTTTGCAATTGCCCGACAAAACTCGACTGGGTTCATACGAGATTCTCGCGCTGCTCGGCGCCGGCGGCATGGGCGAGGTCTATCGTGCCCGCGACCTGAAGCTGCATCGCGAAGTTGCCATCAAGATCCTGCCGTCGACCTTCAGTCAGGATTCCGACCGGATTTCCAGATTTCAGCGCGAGGCGCAGATTCTCGCGTCGCTCAACCATTCGAATATTGCCGCGATTCATGACGTTCAGGAAGCGGCGGGCACACATTTCCTGGTGCTGGAACTGGTGGAGGGAGAGACACTCGCTCGGCGTTTGAGTCGCGGACGTTTGCCGGTGGATGAGGCCCTCGAAGTGTGCAGACAAGTTGCCGAAGCACTGGAAGCGGCTCACGGCAGGGACGTGCTGCATCGCGATCTCAAGCCGGGTAACATTCAGATCGCGCCGGACGGCCGCGTCAAGGTCCTGGATTTCGGGCTTGCGAAGATAATCCAGCCCGAAGAAACGGCCGCCGGGAATTCCAATTCTCCGACCTTACTCGCATCCGGACATACAGGCGGCGGCGTGATCCTTGGAACGGCTGCGTACATGAGTCCGGAGCAAACTCGTGGCCGCGTGCTCGACAAGGGAGCGGACCTCTGGGCTTTCGGCTGTGTGCTGTTCGAGGCGCTTACCGGCGTACCGGCGTTTAACGGTGAGGATGTCCCCGAAATCCTCGCGAATATTCTGAAGAGCGAACCGGACTGGAAATCATTGCCGTCCGACACGCCGGCCATTGTGCGATCGCTGCTTCGACAATGTCTGCAGAAACAAGCGAAGCACAGGTTGAACGCCGCCGGCGCTGTGAAAGTCATGCTAGACGACGCGATCCGAACGCCGTCGATCGCCGACGCTCCCGCAAAAGCTGCCGAAGCCCAACGCGCCGGATGGAAGCGCATGCTTCCTCTGCTGGCGGCCTCCATGTTTGTTGGAGCTATCGGAGTCTGGACGCTTCGGCCGTCTCCCACCGTCGATCGCAGCGTGACGCGCGTGCGACTCGACGTCACACCGGCAGAGCGATTTAACGGCAGCAACGGATCCGTTCGTCCGAGCCGCCTGGCAGTCGCAGTGTCGCCGGACGGGCGCACTGTCGTTTTCGGCGGGGTTCGCAAAGGGACTATTCAACTCTTCAAGCGCTCGCTCGATGCTGCGGAAGCCGTCCCGATGCAAGGGACCGAAGGAGCCAGGGGGGCTTTCTTTTCGCCGGATGGCCAGTGGGTTGGGTTCTGGTCCGGCAACAAGCTGAAAAAGACCCCGCTCGAAGGAGGACCGCCTGTCGAGATTTGCGATATCCCGGCCGATCCTGCAGGTTTGTTTGGCGCAAGCTGGGGTACGGACGACACGATCGTTTTTTCCGTCCAGGGAACAGGAATCGCGAGAGTTTCAGCCGGCGGAGGAACTCCATCGGAAGTGACTAAAGGCGACGCAGGCAAGTCGGAGGGCCGTCACATCCAGCCGCACCTCCTGCCCGGCGGCAGGGCGATGCTGTACACCATCGGCTCCAACCTCACCGATTGGGAGCAAACGAGCATTGTTGTGGAATCTTTGGAGACTCGTCAGCGACAGACGCTCATCCGCGGCGCCGCCGACCCGCGATACGTTTCGACGGGACACCTTGTGTACATGAAAAGCGGCGCGCTGATGGCCGTTGGCTTTGATGCGGAGCGTCTTGAACTGAAAGGTTCTCCCATCGCGGTTCTCGACAATGTCATGCAGGCGGTGAATCCGCCGTGGAACGCCGACGAGACGGGAATCGGGCAGTTCGATGTAGCCGCCAATGGAACTCTGGTTTACGTTGCGGGCGGCATCCATCCAACTTTCCAAAGAGATCTTGTGTGGGTGAACCGCAAGGGAGAGGTTAGTCGTCTTGCAATAAATCCCGGTAGCTACTTTGCGCCCCGCGTGTCTCCGGATGCGAAGCGAATTGCCTATCATGCGCAACGCGAGCGATCGCGGGAATACCTGATCTGGTCTTATGACATCAATCGCCAGACGACCACGCGTTTGACTTTGGAAGGAGATCACTGCTGCGTTGTCTGGTCTCCGAATGGCGAGAGTCTTCTCATTCGCTCGGTTGTCTCCGGTAGTTTTGAGATCATTCGCATGCCAGCCAACGGATCCCCTGAGCGCGAGCGTTTAGCGGCGAGATCCTTCAGCCTGGTGCCGACGTCCTGGTCTCCCTTGAACGTACTGGCGTTCACAGAGATTCACGACGCCTTCAGTCAGATCTGGACGTTGTCCCTTGATGACCGTACACCGAAGCCCCTTCTCCAAATGTCTTTCTCCTTGAATCATCCCGTCTTTTCTCCCGATGGCCGATGGATCGCGTACTCATCGACGGAATCGGGCGCTCCCGAGGTGTACGTCCAGGCTTTTCCAGGGCCGGGTCAAAAGATGAGGATCTCCGTCGATGGCGGCACTTCTCCAGCCTGGGCTGCGAACGGGCGGGAACTTTTCTACCAGCAGCGAGTCGAGCCGGTAACGCGAATGATGGCGGTGGACATCGACATGAGGAAAGGATTCGAGGCCGGGAAACCACATCTTCTTTTCGAAGGCCCCTATTCGTTAAACAGTCCGATGCGTGGATACGACGTCACACCCGACGGCGAACATTTTGTCCTGATGCGGCAGTCAGTCGAGCTCCCCAGGGAAGAGCCCTTCACACAAATGCATGTCGTTTTGAACTGGACCGAAGAACTGAAACGCCGCGTTCCGGTGGAGTAAGGGCCGCCCGCGAAGCTTTTTATTGACTGCCTGTCAGGCGCTCTGATACCTCTGCTTCACCATGAAGCTGACTATCTCTCGCGTCGTTATTTGCCTCGTTGTTGTGGCCTTTGTTCTCGGTTCGATGATAACCGCCAGTCCCCGGCAGAACCCGTCGAGGACCTGGGAACTCGAAACCGATACGAAGAAGGTCCGCGTCGTTCCGATTGCGGAAGGTTTGGAGCTTCCGTGGAGCATGGTCTTTCTTCCAAGCGGCGACATTCTCGTCACGGAAAGGCCAGGCCGGCTGCGGCTCATCAGTAACGGCAAGCTTCAGGACGAACCGATCGCGGGATTGCCGGAGATCCAGTTCGGGACGCATGGCGGACTGTTGGACGTGGCGCTTCATCCGAACTTCGCCCAGAACAACTGGGTCTATCTGACGTACTCCAAGGGCGGCGAGAAAGGTTCAACCACCGCCATAGCCCGCGGCCGCCTGGATGGCCGACGGCTGGTCGACACGAAGGACCTTTTCGTTTTCGACGCGTGGACGAAGGGCAGCCTGAATCCCGGCTCACGCGTGGTCTTCGACAAAGACGGAATGATGTACGCGTCGGTCGGCGATCGTGGCCCGACCACGGAACCGCTGTCGCAGGATCTCAGCGTTCACAACGGAAAGATCGTTCGGCTTCACGACGACGGCCGGATTCCCGCCGACAATCCTTTCGTGAACAAGCCGGGCGCGAGGCCGGAGATCTGGTCTTACGGACATCGCAATCCGCAGGGCATGACAGTCAATCCCGAAACGGGCGAGATCTGGGCCACCGAACACGGACCGATGGGGGGAGACGAGGCCAACATCATCAAGCGCGGAGCCAACTACGGTTGGCCTGTTGTCAGTTACGGACGCAAATACAGCGGCGAAATCATCAGCGATTCGCCCACGAAAGAAGGCATCGAGGCGCCGCGATTTTTCTGGGTGCCGTCGATCGGAATCTCCGGGATCCATTTCTACACCGGCGACCGCTTCCCCGCATGGAAGGGAAACCTTTTCGTCACCGGAATGAGCGGCCACATGATCCAGCGTGTCCGGATCGGCGGGCGCGGTCAGAACGAACGCGAACTGCTGCTGCCGGAATTGCGCCAGGAAATCCGCGATGTCCGGCAGGGGCCCGACGGTTTGCTGTATCTGGTCACGCGTCAGGACATGAAGCGGACGCCAAAGTCCGGCATGGTGCTGCGGATCGAGCCTGTAGATTAAACACAAAGGCGCCAAGGCGCGAAGGCGCCTTTGTGTTTAATCCCGCCGCGACAAAACCCATTGTGAAATCACGCCTGCCTTAGAGAGCAGATGATCCCGCGAATCCGTCAGCCGTTGCAGCAGCCGCGGCAAGTCGAAGCGGATGAGCTGGCCGTTATGTTTGAGGATTTGGCCGGCGACGAACACCGTGTCGATGTTTGATGTGTCGGCGCAAATGACGACTGCCGCCACGGGATCGATGACGGGCGCCACGTTCACCTGGTCGGTGCGAACAAGAATGATGTCCGCCTGCTTGCCCGGAGTAATCGTTCCAATCTTGTGATCGAGAGCGCAGGCGCGAGCCCCGTCGATTGTCGCGAACTCCAGAACATCACGATGGGTCATTGTGGGCGCGAAAGCAGTGTCGGGCGTGTCGGTGAAAGCGAGGATACGCTCCTGCACTAGCGCTGTCCGCATCTGCGTGAACATTTCACCGGGGGCGCTGGACACCACGTCGACACTGAGCGACGGCCGGACGCCTCGTGCCACGAGCCGGCCGGTGGGCGGCACTCCGTGTCCCATCAGCATTTCCACGAATGGCGCAACCGAAGCGGAACCGCCGGTCTTGGCAATCAGGTCCAGTTCGTCGTCGGTAGAGTCGGTGCAGTGGATGTACGTGGTGTCGGGTCCCATCAGTCCGATTTCATTCAGCGTGCGCACGTGGTGCACATGCACACCCGTCAGCCGCATCCCGACGTGGACGCTGATTCGAATGCCGAGATCGCGCGCCATCAACCAATCGTGTTTCGCGACATCCGGCGTCGTGTTGCCGGGCGCGCGCGCCGCGAGAGCGAGTGAGAGGAGTTGATCGTCAGACTGAAAGTACTGTTTGCGGATACGTCGAACGTCCTCCGGATGATCCAGCGAACTGTAGGCCCACCACTCATGACCGACGGGAACGCCATGCGCGTATACGCCGCGAATGCCGGATTCCGCCAGCCCGGCGATCGCCGCGTCGGCGTGCTCGGGTGTGTTGTTAACGTGGGACCAGTCCAGCAGCGTCGTGATGCCGGCATTGATCGCTTCGAGCGCGCCCATGAGGTTCGCGATGTAGACGTCGTCCGCGCGGTACTGAATACCGATGTTGTTGAGCATGCCCGCGAAATATTCGTCGAGCGTGCAGCTCGGAAGCACGCCGCGAACCGGCGTCTGCCAGGTGTGGCGATGCGTGTCCACGAAGCCGGGCATGACAATGCGATGTCGCGCGTCGATGACGTTGGCATTAGGCCCGGCTTCCAGGCCGCGTCCCACTGCCGCGATCTTGTCGCCGTTGATCAGCACGTCCGTATTCGCCTGGTCCCCAAGCGACGGATCGAGCGACAGAACATATCCGCCCTTAATCAAAGTCGTGCGATCGCCGTAGGGCTTGCCTCCAATCATCGGACCCTTCCTTTCTTACCTGTTGCGCGCCGGTCAATCCGAAGCTTTCTCATTTTGCCTTGAAGGGTGCTCGAAGCAATCCCTAATCGTGCGGCCGTGTTGGTCTCCTATAATGAACGGATGAATCCGCCGACCAATCCTGTCATTGAGGAGGCCCGCCGCGCCGGCTTCGACATCAATTTAATCGAGATCAATCTCTCGCTGACGCCTGAGGAGCGCTGGCGGCAGCACGATATGGCGCTTGCGGTTATCCTCGAACTGGAAGAAGCGCGAAAGGCTCGCGATGCAGGACTTCAGGCAACTCCTCGAACGTCTCGCTGATTCAGGTCTCGATTTTGTGATCGTCGGCGGCTATGCCGCCGTCACACACGGTTCCTCGCTCGTAACTCGTGACCTCGATATTTGCATGGTTCTCTCGAACGATACGGTCGAGAAGCTTCGTGCGGTACTGGCTCAGTGGAACCCGAAGCACCGCATGACGCCCCAGTCTCTATCTTTCCTGGAGTTCCCGAAAAGCGGCCCGATCCAAAATCTGTATCTGCGCACTGACGTCGGGGTCGTCGACATCCTCTCATCTGTTCTCGGCGTGGGGGACTTCGGAGAACTCCGGAAGAATGCCGAAAACTTCGAGATTAATGGCCGTGTGTATCACGTGATCTCATTGCAAGACCTGATCGTTGCGAAGGAAGCGATGGGTCGCGAGAAGGATCTGCTGGCCGTGAAGGAATTGCGGGCTATCGCCGCTCAGAGGAAGAAGATTTAGAATTCCCGCGTGAAAAAATCATCAAAGGTCACGTTTGCGGATGTCGCGCGTTTCGCTGTTTCGTTACCCAATGTCGAGGAAGGTACGGCTTGGGGCTTTCCTGCTTTCAGGGTCGGCGGCAAGATCTTCCTGGCTTTTCGAACGGATCTCGAATCGATTCTGATCTCTGCATCGTCGTTTGAAGAGCGCGATGCAATGATTGCCGAAGATCCGGAGACGTACTGGCTGACGGACCATCATCGGAAGTTTCCATGCATTCTGGTGAAGATATCCAGTGTGCGAGCCGGTGATGTCGAGGATCTGGTGAGAATGGGATGGCGGTCGGTGCCTGAGAAGACGAAGGTGTATAAACGCAAAGGCGCCAAGGCGCAAAGGCACAAAGAAGGCCGGGGGTAAACACTTCCTATTCCCGGCCTTCTTTGTGCCTTTGCGCCTTGGCGCCTTTGCGTTTATCGACTCTCGGCCCGAAGACGCGCCTCGATCATGGCCACGATTTCCTGAGAGGCGCTTCCGCCTTTGCCTCCGGCTGAACCCCTCGCCGCAGACACCAGGGTCCTTCCCATGTCGTCGGTGACGTCGACCTTCGCACCGTGATCGATCAGAAATCGGACGATCAGCGCCCGGCGTCCTTGTGCGGCGCCGAAGATCGCGGTCTGACCCTGGCGATCGGTCATGGAGCTGTTTCGCGCGATGCGTGCCGAATAGCTGGATGTGTCTGTCACACGGGCATTCACGTCGGCGCCGGCGGCGTGCAGAATCTCGAGGGCTGCGACGGCCCGCTTTTCGCTCGCGGCGTCCAGGAGACCGTCTCCAAACAGGTCGCTTCGTCCTCTTCCCGCATCGATGCCGGCAGCAGCCATGAACGGAGTGACTCCCATGACGTTAGGCAGGTCCACCAGCGCGCCACGGTCGAGGAGTGCACGGATCACTTCAGTGTCGAATTCCTGAGCCGCTCTCAACAGCGGCGTGGCTCCCGTTGTCAGTTGATCGTCGCGGAACCGGCTGCCGTTTCCTCCGCGGCTCGGCCGATGCATGTTGAGCTGAGTATTCGGGTTCACGCCCGCGTCGAGCAGCATGCGGACGATCTCCATTGAACCCCGATCACCGCCGCGCCCCCGCATGTCGACGACAGCGTACAAAGCCGTCCGTCCCCACCAGTCCCAGACGTGAGGATTGGCGCCGTTCTGAAGCAGGTGCCGCGCGATATCGAAATGAAGGTTGTCGATGGCGATCATCAACGGAGTCATGCCGTCGGGATTCGGCAGATTCGGATCCGCGCCGCCTTTGATCAACGCCTCAGCGCAACGCAGGCAGCCGGCGCGCGCTGCAAAGAGCAATGCCGTCAGACCTCCGGTTGGACGATATTGAGCGCGCGGCTCGGACGTGATCTGGCTCGGCCAGTCGTTGTCTTCGGCCCGCACGTCGACTTTGGCTCCGCTGCGAATGAGGAATTCCACCATGGCCGGGTGACTCTGCGCCGATGCCCACATGAGCGCGGTCTGGCCTCTCCACAGTTCCTTCGCATTGACGTTCGCTCGATTGCGGACCAGAACTTCGGCGATCTCGACAGCACCCGTGCGCGCGGCGAGCATAAGCGGCGTCTGGCCGTCTTCATTGGATGCGTCCACGTTGGCGCCTGCTTTGAGCAGCATCTCGACGAGCCTGGGGTTGGCGATGTTTACCGCTTCCGCCAGCGGGCTCGAGCCATATCTGTTCATGACGGCGGCTTTCGCGCCTCGCGCGAGCAGTTGCTGAACCAGTTCCACGTCCACTTTGTAAACCGCCCAGTGCAGCGGCGTGGAGCCGTCGGCCTGCGTGGTATTCATGTTTGCGCCCTGGCGGATCAAGTCGAGAGCGGCTTTGCGATCGCCTGCCTGAATGCGGTCGGCGAGGGGGGATTGGCCAAAGCCTGCGGTCACGTCGAACACGAAAAATGCGGTAGTAACCGCAAAGGCGCAAAGGCGCAAAGAGAGCGTTCGCATGTTTCAAACTCCAGCAATCATGCCGGTGCTGTCGCCGAAACGATCGGCTTTCACGCCTGCCTTGCCAAGCAGCGTCAGATGCAGATTCGCCAACGGAGTCCGGTCGGGCAGCGCGATGTGGCGGCTGCCGGTCAGCTTCCCGCCACCACCGCCGACCAGAATCGTCGGCAGCGGATACGTGTTGTGCCGGTCGCTGTTGCTCATGTTCGAGCCGTACATGAAGATCGAGTTGTCCAGCAGCGTGCCCTCTCCGTCGCGAATCTTAGCGATCTTTCCCAGAAAGTCGGCGAAGCGTTCCACGTGATACGTCTGAATCGCGACCAGCTTCTTGAGCCTGCTGAGATCGTTCGCATGGTGAGACAACGGGTGGAACGAATCCGAAACATTAATGTGGTTGTATGTGCGGTTCGTTCCTTCGGAGACCATGAAGTACGAGACGACACTCGTCAGGCCGGCCTGATAGGCCAGCGCGATCAGGTCGAACAGGAGTTTTACCTGCTCATCGAAGTTATCGAGTTCTCCGACCGGCGCGGTCGGCACGTTAATGCTGGAGAGGTCACGCGCCGACGCTTTCTCCAGGCGTCGTTCGATTTCGCGCACAGTATCGAGATAGCCGTCAAGAACAGTGCGGTCATCCGGATCGAGTTCGCGTTGCAGCGCGCGCGTACGCTCGCGGATAACGTCGAGGATGCTGCCGGTCTGTTGCGCGATGGATTCGCGCTCCGCAGGATTGTCGCCTTCGCCGAAGAGCCGGATGAAGACCTTGCGCGGGTTGTATTCCATCGGCAGCGGCGACTTGGCGTTGCGATAAGACAGCGTCGAGCTGTAATAGCAGCCCGAACTTCCGCAAGCCGCGGCCTGAATCGTCGTTTCGGACGCGAGCTCCAGCGAAGGCAGCGTCGTTTCCTGGCCGATCTGGCCGGCGATGATCTGGTCGAGCGTTGCTGACATGCTGGCGCCGGACGCCTTGCCGTCCGGCTTCACGGCGCTCAGCCACGTCGCCGGATTCAACGTGTGCGGCGGGCCCACTGCAGCCGTGTTCTCGAGGTTGCCGAACGACGTGACGTATTTCTTATATGGCTCTAGCGACGCCATGATCGGACTCAGCTTGAAGTCCGCGCCCGCGCCGCTCGGCGTCCAGCGATCCTGCGAAGGCCCGTGAGACGTGTTGCCCATGATCGCGCCATGCGGAATGTAGAAGAAACCCATCCGCAGCTTTGGCGCGGCCGCCGTCTGCGCGAGAGCCGTCGCCGCGGGGATCATCGCATCCAGGAACGGCAGGGCAAGCGAGACACCTGCTCCCTTGAGCACCGTTCGTCGTGAGAGATGTTTTTTCGTAATGAACATCGTGTTTTCCTCTTGTTAGTGCTTCCTGCCCTGCATACGAAACGCATCACTGTTCACGATACCCAGCACGATCGCCGCCAATCGGTAGTCTTCCTTCGCCGCGCGTGACAGGATCTCGCGCACTTGCGGCATATCGAAGTATTCGAGCTCGCGTCCCAGGGCATACGTCATCAGCTTTTCCGTGAACGTCCGGACGAAGAGATCCGAGCGTCCGAACAACTGCTGCCGCAACTCCAGCGGACCGCTTACTTTCCGCCCGCCGGACAGAACGGTGTTGGCGTCGATCGATTGCTCGGCCGCACGATCGACGTCGCGCCAGCGGCCGATCGCGTCGAAGTTTTCGAGCGCGAGGCCAATCGGGTCGATCACGCCGTGGCACTGATTGCAGCTCGCGTTCGCGCGATGCTTTTCGAGCCGCGCGCGGAGCGTCTTCGGTTTCTCGCCTTCCGGCGTCGATAAATCGGTCTCCACGCCGGGCGGCGGCGGAGTGGGCGGCGTGCCCATCAGTCTTTCCAGCACCCAGGCCCCTCGCAGGACCGGTGACGTGCGATCTCCATAGGATGTCCGAAGCAGAACCGCGCCCTTCCCGAGCAGTCCGGAGCGTTCGACCTTCGGCAGTGTGACTCTTCGGAACTGAGGACCATAAACCGCCGGCACACCGTAATGACGCGCGAGCCGTTCATTGAGGAACGTGTGATTCGCTGTCAGCAGTTCCGTCACGCTGCGACCTTCGAGAAGAATGCTTGCGATGAACGATTCGATCTCCGTCGCGAAATCCTGCCGCAGTTCGTCGCTGAAGGCGGGGAACAACAACGGATCGGGAACAACCTCCTTCAGATTGTCGACGTTCAGCCATTTGAGCGCGAAGTTGCGTACGAGGCCGGATGCGCGAGGATCGGCGAGCATTCGCCGCACCTGTGCTTCGACCGATGCGGGCCGGCTCAGTTGTCCGGCTGTGGCGATCCGGAGCAGTTCGTCATCGGGGCCCTGGCTCCACAGGAAAAACGAAAGACGCGATGCCAGTTCCAGATCGCTCAACTGGAATGCCTTCGCAGCACCCGCCGCACTGTTGTTCGGCGTTCGAATGCCGCGATACAGAAAGTCCGGGCTCGCGAGTACGGTGGCCACCAGTTGTTCGATGCCCGCATCGAACCCGCCGGTACCGCGGCTTCCGGCTCTGAATGAGGGCATTAAAAACGCCAGGTCTGCTTCGGTGGCGGGTCGTCGGAAAGCGCGCCGCGCAAGATCTTCCGCGATGCGTTTCGCGCACGCTTCTTCTTCGCCCTGGCGCGGCCGGCAAATAAAGATCTTTTTGCGGCTGGTTGTTTCGGAGACGCCGGATGCGGCGAACGGTCCATTGACTTCGACGCCGTTCAGCAACCGGGCAGCGCGCAGCGGACCGTTTGCCGTGGACTGCACGTATTCGTCGGATTCGGCGCGCGACCGCTCGATGAAAGTAACGATCACGTCGCGCGCGCCGGCCTTGACGGAAACCGGGATGTTGGAAAAGCGCTTCATGATCTCTGCGCGCCCGTCCGAACCGCGACGATCCACGATGCTGAGATCTTCCGGCCCGCCCAGTTGCCGGCGCGAAACCTCCTGGCCGTCGATCAGAATGATCAGCGTGTGTCGCGTTTCCAGCGATCGAGGATACAGGGCGACATCCAGATCCAGGATGCTGAAGCGGTATTCGCCATCCGAAGGGAAGTTGTGTTTGAACTTCAGCCCGCCGCGGGTTCCGAGTGGAAAGCCGTCGATGTAAGTTCCCTGGTTTGCGGCGGCGGCGGGATACTTTGTGCTGGCGACTTTCGGCACGACGTCACCCACCGCCAGTTTCGCGGCAATACGGGCCGCATTGATGTATTGCTCCAGAAAGGACGGCGAGACACTCAACGCGGCGGCGATATTTTCGAAGCCTTCGACTTCGATCTCCGCCGGCAGAAGGGCCGCCGGGTCGATCTCGACACCGATCAGATCTTTCACGGCGAGCCCGTATTCGGTTCGCGTGAGCCGCTGCACCGGAACGCGTCCAACTGTGCGGCCGCCGGTGTCGTCGGTATTGAGGCGGGCCTCCATCGAGCGGACGAATCCATCGATGACGTCCTGGTCTGGTTGCGGGCTGCCGGGCGGTGGCATCAGCCGGCCACGGAGTTTGCGAAGCGCGGCTTCCCAGACTTCGGCATGATCGGTTATGGGATCCGCCATGATGGCATCGAACGCCACGCCCCCGGCTTTAGCGCGGGAGTTGTGGCAGGAGTTGCAGTACTGTTCCAGCATCGCAGGGGCTTGCGCTAGCGCAGCGCTGCAGAGGGTTACCGCGAGAATAAGAGCCAGCAAGGCAAGTCGTTTCATGTATCGCTTAATTGGTTAGAAATATAGGAGCGGCGTCGTGAGAAGTCTATTGGTTTGATGTGACTCTGTGTTTCTTGCCATCGTGAGGGAAGGAACAATCCGGCAGTCGCATTCGTAGGAGAACCGCATGATCACAGCTGAATCAACCAATGTCCGGCCGCTGCGAGTCTGGCCCGCAGTGGTGATCGTGGTACTGACCTCGTTGTTGAGATTTGTCCTTCCTGTCTTCGCGCCTGACTTGTCCGCTATCGGCGTGCTTGCCGGGATTGCGGGCGGATTGGCCATTCTCGCGTGGTGGCTGTTCTTCAGCCGCGCGCCGTGGTCCGAGCGTTTGGCGGCGGTCGCCCTGATGATCGTCATCGCACTTGCCACCTCGCGTATCGTGCATGAATCGATTGCGACCGGCGCAATGGGGGGACTGTTTGTTGTACTCCTCTTGCCTGCTTTGAGCCTCACTTTTGTCGTGTGGGCGGTACTGAGCCGGCATCTCTCCGCAGGACCGCGACGCGCCGCGCTGGCTGCCAGCATTCTTGTTGGATGCGGTTCGCTCGCGCTCATCCGGACTGGAGGATTCACTGCAGACTTCGATCACGACTTTCACTGGCGGTGGACACCGACTCCTGAAGAGCGCCTGATCGCCGCGAATGACGAGCCGGTCGCACCACCGCCTGCCGTCGCGGTATCGCTGCCCTCAGAGGTGAAGCCTTTGGATAAGCCGGTCACCGAACCGGTCGCAGCGACTCCTTCTGCGCTCAACAGCGTCGCGGAATGGCCCGGCTTTCGTGGACCGCAGCGCGACGGCATCGTTCGCGGCGTAAGGATCGAGACGGACTGGGCCGCATCTCCACCCGTGCAGCTTTGGCGCCGGCCGATCGGACCCGGCTGGTCATCGTTCGCCGTGCATGGCGATTTGATCTACACGCAGGAGCAGCGAGGCGATGATGAGATCGTCGCCTGCTACAAGATCACAAGCGGCGAACCGGTCTGGAGACATCGCGACGCGGCCCGCTTCTGGGAGTCGAATGGCGGCGCGGGGCCGCGCGGAACGCCGACTCTGCATAGCGGCCGCGTTTATACATTTGGCGCTACAGGAATCGTGAATGTGCTGGATGAAGGGAATGGCGCTGTCGTCTGGTCGCGTAATGCGGCGACGGATACCGGCGCACGAATGCCGGATTGGGGTTTTGCGAGTTCGCCCCTGGTTCTCCGCGACATGCTCATCGTTGCGACCAGCGGCGAACTTATCGCGTATGACATTGCGACCGGCAAGCAACGCTGGATCGCCAGGGCCAGGGGTTCAAGTTACAGTTCGCCGCATCTGGCGACGTTCGGAGGTGTCGAACAGATCGTGCTGGCCACCGCATCCGGCGCGAACAGCATTTCACCGGCCGACGGCATGCTGTTCTGGGAGCATGCGTGGCCGGGCGGCGGCGCCATCATCCAGCCGGCCGTGACGGCGGACGGCGACCTCCTCCTGACCAACATGGGCAGCGGCATGGGAGGCCTCGGCACGCGTCGCCTCGCCGTTTCGCGCGGCGCCGGTGGATGGAGTGTCGAAGAGCGTTGGACGTCCAACGGCTTGAAGCCGTACTTCAACGACTTCGTCGTTCACAAGGGTCATGCTTACGGATTCGACGGCAGCATTCTCTCGTCGATCGACCTGCAGGACGGCAAGCGCAAATGGAAAGGCGGACGTTACGGGAATGGTCAGCTTGTTCTGCTGCCGGACCAGGATCTGCTGCTGGTGCTGTCGGAGGAAGGTGAGCTGGCGCTGGTGAAGGCGACGCCCGATCAATTCACCGAAGTTGCGCGTTTCCCCGCGATCGAGGGCAAGACCTGGAACCACCCGGTGCTGGCCGGCGACGTTCTGCTGGTCCGCAATGCCGAAGAAATGGCCGCGTTCCGCCTGCCGCTCATGAAAAAGTGATGTCAATCCGGTTAGAATCGCGGACCCGTGATCTCTATTCGCATCGCATCAGTTCTTTTTGTAATTGTCAGTCTCTCGCTGCCTGCCCTCGGCAGTTCGGGTGGACCCTTTCTCGGTTCAAACGGCATCCCAGGCGGCACGACGTGCGACACGGCCGGATGTCACACCGGGGCGCCCCCGGCTGATGCGGAGCAGGGAAGCGTTCGAATCGTGGGTCTTCCGGCTCAATGGACGCCCAACGCCACCTACAACCTGCAGGTGATCGTTCAACGGCCAAGCGCCCGGAGATTTGGATTCCAGCTGTCCGCGATTTTTTCAGATACCCGCATCGCCGGATCTTTTTCGTCGGAAGACTCTCGCATTTCGATCATCACGGGTTTCAGCTTGAGCACGCGTTTCGTGGGTCAATACGCCCAGCACAACGATGCCCCCTATGCATCGACGGAGTGGACGTTTCCGGTGAGCTGGCGCGCGCCTTCGAGCACGGCTTCAGGCGATGTGACGTTTTACGTTGCCGGCAACGCAGCCAATGGAAACAACGCCAACAACGGCGACGCCATTTACCTCACAACCGTTCAGGTCTCGCCCGCGATCACATCGACGAACAGTCGCGCGTACGCGGCTGCAAATACGGGCGCCGTCTCGTTCAACAGCAGCGGCCTCGCAAGTTCTGTCGACGTGGGTTATGCGCGTGTCGTTCCGAATACCGGAAGCACGACACCGGCCGGTTCAGCCATTTTCGGATATCGCTCGAACAACGTTCTGATCAGTGAAACAAGTGCCGCAGCGTCGCCGCCGATCCGGTCCGGCCGGGTATTTGCGGAAGTGAATGCCGATTTCACGGTGAATACCGGAATCGCGATCGCGAATCCGAATCCTCAGCCTGCGGCCGTCAGTTATTTCTTTACGAACGCGGCCGGCGCCGACCTTGGGAACGGATCCTTCAACATTCCTGCCAATGGACAGATCGCGAGGTTCCTCAACGAAGATCCGTTCAATGCTGCCGCGAATTTTCAGGGGACCTTCACGCTCTTGTCTGATGTTCCAGTGGCGGTCACTGCCTTGCGCGGGTTGACCAATGAACGCAGTGAATTTCTCCTTACGACGTTGCCTGTTACCGACCTGTCCGGTCCTTCCCCGTCAGGTACTCAGTTGCTCGCGCACTTTGCCGACGGCGGCGGCTGGACGACACAAATCGTTCTGGTCAACACATCGGATGCGATGATCGGCGGGTCGGTTGAATTCGTGAATAGTGATGGAGCGCTCGCCAGCCGTGTGCCGTATTCCGTCGCCCGGAGCAGTTCACAGAGACTGGTGACTTCGGGAACGGCCCCCTTGACGTCCACGGGTTCCGTTCGGATTGTGCCCGATGCAGGAAACGCTCCAGTCTCATTCGATATCTTCTCGTTCAAGCAAGGCGGCATCACTCTTTCTTCGGCGGGCGTGACTGCGGTGAACGGAAACGCATTTCGCATGTACTCCGAGATCGCAGGGAGCATTCGGACCGGTGTTGCAATCGCGAATGGATCGGCGACGACTGCGAGTGTACGTATGGAATTGTATCGATTGGATGGAACTGCCGCGGTCGCGCCCGCTGTTCTGACGATTCCGGCGTCAGGCCAGGTCACGCGGTTCGTCAGCGAAATATTCCCAGGACTCGCAACGCCGTTTCAGGGAGTCCTGCGCATCGTGTCGTCGTCCTTGTTATCGGTCGCTGGAATCCGCGGCCGTTACAACGAGCGCTCGGACTTCCTCATCACAACAACCCCGCCGTCGATCGAAACCGCGACACCATCAACTGCTGACGTCTTCTTTCCACACCTCGCGGACGGCGGCGGTTACACCACGCAGTTCATTCTCGTGAATGGAAGCTCAAACCAAACGGCCACCGGTGTCGTTCGTTTCATGAAGCAGGACGGAAGTGCCTTGAGCCTGACCGTGAATTGACTGTTTCTCTCAGTGGGTCATCGCGTGGATGATGTAGTTCACACCGAGTTCATACGCAGCCTTCGTGAACGGGAGCGGGTAGTTGGGATCGTCCGCATGTTCCCAGGCGTCACCGATATCCATGTTGTGATTTGCCATGACCATCAGGCGGCCATCGTCGTCGTAGAGGGCGCGCCAGTGCGGAGGGCCCTGCATATAGGCGGCACCGTTAAAATTGAGATGACGCTCACCGGGGATCTGCACGTTCTGATCGACGTCGAAAAAGATGTGCATGAGCGGGTCCGACGGGGGGACGGCGACGAATGTCTTCTCGGGGAACACTCTCTTCATCACCGACTCGAAGTAGGCCCATTCGTAGTCCCCGTGGAAATCGTCCACAATCATGAAGCCGCCTCGCTGA
>Ga0137433_1000386_pt1 | contig 24565 bp, 20 predicted proteins | sample EasRivERMZT840_2_FD_102335 | JGI IMG/M metagenome (GOLD analysis project Ga0137433, IMG submission 102335) | Soil microbial communities from meander-bound floodplain in the East River, Colorado, USA - East River MetaG ERMZT840_2 | ecosystem: Environmental > Terrestrial > Soil > Floodplain ...
CGAGGTCGACCATCGAGGCATTCAGCAACTCATAGCGTCCCGCTCGAATGTTCGTGCGCATTACCACATTCTGGCGGCGCGGACTGACACGAACGTCCGCAACTTCGAATGTCTGTTGATTTGGCGTAGATTGACCGGATGTGGTCTCGGCCCCGGGGCCGACGAACAGAATGGCCAGCGCGATAGCGGCAAATGCTCGCATCATAACCTTCCAACCTCCGTTGTCCTGCTTAGTGCCGATTAGTAGACGTCGCGAAACTGCAGAAAGTTTGATGGAATAACGCCGGGTTCGCAAGAATTCCCGCGACACGTCTCAGGACCTTCCTATCACCGTCCATGCTGCGAGTGCGGCACGTTTCTGGTCGGCAGCCCATGGCTTTGTCGCGAGCTTGCCGACCCGGGAAACATCCAGCGACGAGGGTGGCACGATCTGTGCGGGCACCGGACAGGCGTCGCGCAGCACATCTCTATAGAAACAGCCTTCGGCGGTATGGATGCGAGGATGTGATGCAAGAATCTGGTGAAGTTCCCCCGGATCGCCGTTTTTGGCGACGATCGCACACACGCTCACCTCTCTTGTAACAAGAGCTTCGAGCGCCCGCGCGGCATTCTCCAGAGCCTTCTGTCTCGCGGCCGCAATCCACTTTTTGGCTGCCGCCGGTTCCATTTCTTCCGCCATGTGAAAACAAAAGCGCTCCGAGTCGCCGAGAATCTCGATTCGTTGATTGGCGACGATCTCCGGTTTTGCGAGCGATCCTCCAACAACGACACAGGCTCCCCAGCCGGTATGAACACTGATTCCAAGCGCGTACATGATCGGTGTTATGATGCGCCAAAAAACTGGGAGGGTGAAAGATGAAGCATCGATATGTGACATCTGCAGCTTGTCTGGTTGCTCTGTTCCTGGCTTTTCAAGTTGCCGCAGAAGCGCAGACAAAACCGACCGCCAAGACCTGGACGACGCCCAAGACCCCCTGGGGCGATCCCGATTTGCAGGGAACATGGACGAGCGACGACTGCATCGGCACACCCATGAGTCGCCCTGCGAACCTCGGTGAGAAGCTATACCTGACCGAAGAAGAAATCGCTCAGAGAGAGTCAGCGCTCGCGAAACAAGCCCAGAACGATCGGCTGGACACGGTGACACCGGGACAGCGCGTGGGAACAGGTCCTCCGGGACATTGGGGAGAACGGGCGCGCCGCCCTTGCCGGCAGACGTCGCTCGTCGTCGAGCCGAAGAATGGTCGAGCGCCGGAGTTCCTGCCTGAAGCCCGAACGCGAAGGACCGGCGCTTTCGAACCGGCGCAGCCCACGACATATGAAGACTTCACTTACTACATCCGCTGCATCAGCCGGGGCGTGACGGGTTCGGTATTCCCGGTGATTTACGGTAACGGTCAACAAATCGTGCAGGCGCCGGGATTTGTCACGATCATGCAGGAGATGGTGCACGAAGCCCGGCTGATTCCGCTCGACGGCCGTCCGCATTCCGGAGCTGGTGTGCGGTCCTACATGGGCGATGCGCGCGGTCGCTGGGAAGGCAACACTCTGGTTGTCGAAACGAAAAACTTTATCGGAAACACAACCGGCGTCGGAGCCAATGGCCAGGGGACTCCCACGAGCGACGCTCTGACGCTCGTTGAGCGGTACACGCGCGTCAGTCCGAGCGAGATCCAGTACGAAGTGACCATCAATGACCCGAAGACTTATGCCGCTCCCTTCAAGGTGGCATTCCCTCTGACACAGGAGCCCGGGTATCAAAACTTCGAATACGCGTGCCACGAAGGTAATCACGCGATGTTCAACTCGCTCAGCGGAGCTCGCGCTCTCGAAGCGGAAGCGGCGAAGACCGCCAAATAGCATCGACATGATCGACTCAAACCGAACGTGGTTTCCAGCAATCCTGTGCGTGGCGGTAATATCGGCCGCAATTTTTCTCGGCGCTACCGCCACTCGCGGACAATCAGATCGCTGGTATCCATCGCGGTGGGGCGCAAACGACCAGCGCGGCGCGGCGAATCGAATCACTCCGGCGAAAGTTCTCGAAGCGAAAAACCTGATAACCAAGGGCGCGATTTATCAGGTCGGCCGCGTTTACGAAGCTGGGATGCCCATGTTTGGGACGCGACATTTTAGTCTGCGAATACCTCAGGCCTACAAGATCGAGAGCTCCAACAACGCCGTGTATCACGATGAACTCGTCAGCGGCGAGATCGGGCAGATCGGCACGCAGTTTGACGGTCTGGGTCATCTCGGCATCGGCGACCTCTTTTATAACGGGAATAATCGCCAGCAGTTCGCTACAGCCGACGGGCTGACAAAGCTGGGCATCGAAAACGTGGGCCCACTGTTCACCCGGGGCGTGCTGATCGATGTCGCGAAATACAAGGGCGTCCCACAACTCGCTCTGAATTATGAAATCACCGCTGCGGATCTTCGCGGCGCTTTGCAGGCGCAGAAACTCGAAATACATCCGGGCGATGCAGTGTTGATTAATACGGGCTGGGGCTCGTTGTGGATGAAGGACAACGCAAAGTACATCGCAGGTTGTCCTGGAATCGGTGTGGGCGCAGCGCAGTTTCTTGCGGATGAGGAAGTGACCGTGGTCGGCGCGGATAACTGGGGAGTCGAAATTTTTCCGAATCCGAACGCTTCGCTTGCAGCGCCCGTGCATCAACTACTGCTCGCTCGCAACGGAATTTACCTTCACGAAAATCTCAACACGGCAGATCTCGCGCGCGATGCCGTGCATGAATTCGCTTACGTGTTCGTTCCGCTCCCGCTGAAAGGCGCAACGGGCTCACCCGGCAGTCCCATCGCGATTCGGTGACTTAAGTTATCCAGATGTTGACACTCCATTAAAGTGCCGTCACGAGATGAAACGATATAATCAGGCAGAGGTCCCCGAGGGCTAACGGAGGAGAAACAAACGTGGAAAAGGAAGTTCAAGAGCGATTCGAGCGGATTGAACGAAATCTGGAGCGTGCGTCCGAGCGGATTGTACAGATAACTGATGCGCATATCGGATTGGAAACAGCACAGGTCAATTCCCAGAAAGCACAGGACCGGCTATCTTCCACTGTCGAAGAGATAGCCGAGAAACTCGCCAACCTTACGATTCTCGTCGATCGCCTGATCGAACGCGACCTAGGCCGCACCTAAAGACGCCAACGCTGTCTCAATTTCTGTCTCGCATGCACCACGTAATCGCCACAGGTTTACTTTCTGGTTTACCGACTACTCGGGAAGTGAGAGTTAGGACTTGGGGGGCCAGTTTTTGTCGGGATGTTCGTTGCCATCGTCTACATTGTATTGATGCCGACAGCACTGAAGACAGCGTCGGTCGCGCAGCGACGTTTCACGCGTGTACGTCAACCTGGTACCAGTTCTACAAGCCAATTAAGAATTCGCCTAGAGCGGGTTCAGCCGCTGATATTCTTGAATTACAGTACAAGACGGCAGTTCCTGAAAGGCACACAAGATGCGAAACGCTATGAGGATTTCGAGTGCGATTGTGCTCCTGTCACACCTCGCGATCGCGCAGAAGCATTCCTTCGAAGTCGCGTCGGTCAAACCAAGCCGGAGCGCCGACAGTTCATGGATGCAAGACTGCGTGTCGGGCTCGGGCCCGAGAAACGGCATCGCTCCCGGAACGTGCAAAGGGGTGAACGCATCGTTGCTACGCATGATCGCACTCGCTTACGATCTTCCCTTCTTTACAGCGTCCCAGTACATTCAAGGTGGTCCGAACTGGATCAGGACGGAACGCTACAACCTGGAGGGCCGGGCCGCGGACGCGTCCGTCAGTGCAGCGGACCTCCGCCTCATGCTGCAAAACCTTCTCGCTGAACGGTTCAAGCTGAAGCTTCACCAAGAATCGAGGGAAATATCCGGTTACGTGTTGGTAGTCGCGAAAGGGGGACCGAAGTCGGTTCCGCGGCCACGCAACGGCAAGGTGGCATGTGGCTCGGATAGTAGCCAGATGCTCGCGCAGTGCCTTTCAGCACACCTCGGTGAACCTATCGTAGACAAAACCGGCATTGGAAACAGCCCGAATATGTTCCTCACCATGGACGCACTGGGGCTGAACGAGCCGAATCCTCCGTCAATCTTCACGGTTGTTGAGGAGCAGTTGGGCTTGAAGCTGGAACGGCAAAAGATACGTATGACAATGCTCGTCATCGATTCCGCCGAGAGACCTGACGAAAATTGACGCTCTAGGTAACTGTCGCCGCAACTGTCCACACAATCGACCAAGTCCCTGAGGGATTACTCGCAGGGTTCGAATCCTGCTCCCAATTGTCGTTCTAACCGTGATGTCGTAGAGTGACCGCCTGATGAGCGCAAGCACGTTCAGTTTCCGAGATACCGTTTATCGAAAATCCTCGGCGCCTCGCATGCAGCCTTCGCCTTTACATGACTCGCCGACGATTTCCGATGAACGCTAACGACTACACGCCAACTGATCGGCTCCAGCAAATAGAAGCTGCGATTCTCGCTCTAATTCAGCAGAGGTTCCGATTCAGCAGGGCCAGTTTGGCTCTTCATGCTGGGCGTACGCCAACAAGCCCGAGAAAACCGGCACCACCTTAGGCCCATGATTCCAACGTCCGTAATCCAAGCTGCTTGAATCCATTTCGAGCCGCCGATGAGCCGGTATCGTATGCCTTTAGTATTCGGGAGGATGAATCACCCGATTTTGTCTATTTCGTGACGCGATTGGTAAGAGCTTCTGAAAAGGAGGCAAGCAGCAAAAAGGCTATTCGCATAACGAAATAGCTAGGCGCAGACTTGCGACAGAGTCAAACTTTTACGCATGCGGCGCGACGTGCGTCAGGTGTTCCGGAGTCTGAGGAAGCATCCCGGATTTGCAATAGTGAGCATTCTCGTGCTGGCGCTTGGCGTCGGTGCGAACACGTCGATCTTTAGCATCGTCAACGCGGTTTTCTTTCGGCCTCTGCCGGTGCATGAACCGGATCGGCTCATGTACATCTACTGGGTTCCCAAGCCAGGGCAGCGTCCATTTGTGACCTCATACCGCGATTTCCAATTCCTTCGCGAGCACAACGAAGCTTTCAGCGACCTCACGTTTCATTGGCGTATTGGAATGGGCCTGTCCGCCGATGGACGAACCGACGCCGTGCTTGGCGAGTCTGTCGATGCGAATTATTTTGATGTTCTGGGTGTGAAGCCGGTCGTTGGCCGCACTTTCAGTCCACAGGAAGACGATCCGTCGAATTCACAGAACGCAATTGTCATCAGTCACAAACTGTGGCAACGCCGATTTGAATCCGATCCGTCCATCATCGGAAAAGAAGTTCGAGTCGACGACACACCGTTCAGCATTATCGGCGTGACGCAGCCAGGTTTCGATGGCGTGTCCGATCCGTGGAGGCCAAGTCAATTCTGGGTCACGTCCGTTCAACGTTGGCCGCAGGAATACATGCATTATTCCGTCTTTCCGATCGGACGCCTAAAACCGGGGATTGGGCCGCAGCAGGCGGAAGCGATCATCGCGACGCAGGGCGAACAATTGAGGAAATCACGCACGCATGATACTCAAGAAGGCTTTGTCGCGCTGAACTCCAAACAAGTTATCCTGCCGTTCGATCCAAACGGTACGGTTGTCCCGCGCCGGCTTGCGGCGGCGCTCATGGTCGTCGTTCTAATGGTCTTGCTGATTGCGGCCGCGAATATGGCCGGCATTCTCATCGCACGTATCGTCACGCAGCGAAGTGAAATCGCAGTGCATTTTGCTTTAGGCGCCTCAAGGATGCGCGTCATCCGGAATGTATTGACTGAAACAATCGCACTCTCGCTGCTGGGTGGCGCGCTCGGGTTGTGGCTTGGTCGTCTTCTGTTGGCCTTGTTCGACGCGTACACCCCGACCCGATATTACATGGACATCCCGCTCGATTTTCGCGTTTTGCTGTTCGCCGCAGCTGTTTGTATCGTGTCGGGGCTGATTGCCGGGCTGATGCCGGCCATTCAAGCCTCGAAGCTCGATGTTGCAGCGGAATTGACGGGCAGCGGCGTGACCGGCCATCGGCAGTCCCGCCTTCGATTGCGTTACTGGATCGTTGTGCCACAGATTGCACTCTCGCTGGCCCTGCTGATTGTTGCCGGTCTCTATGTGCGCGTTCTTTTGACGCTCGAGCTCGCCGACTATGGCTATCACACGGACGAAGTTGCCGTCCTTTCGATTCGGATGGCAGGGCGAGATCAAGGGGAACAAGCCGCGGAACGGCATCGAACCTTCTATCGACGGTTATACGAGGCGATCCGCGCAATGCCCGGCCGCTATTCTGTCGCGGTCACAAGCAGATTACCGCTGACGGTTGATCCTGGCTTCGAGCGCTTCTTTCACGCAATTTCGGATGATGCTTATCGAAACGGCGACCGCGAAGGCGTCGGAAGTCTCAGCGCCGCCGTTACACCGCGCTTCTTCGAAACTATGAACATCGCACTGCGGCGCGGCCGCGATTTCGATGATCGCGATGCGTACGCGGGGCTTCGCACGGCCATTGTCAGCGAACGACTCGCGGCTCGACTCTGGCCGGGACGCGATCCCCTGGGCCGCTCCGTCGCGATCTTTTCTAACCAGCTGAAAGAACCGCCGGAATGGTTGCAGGTCGTCGGCGTCGCAAGCGATGTAAATCCCATCTTGAACGATGTCGGTGAAACGCCGTTCGTTTATGTTCCGCTAGCGCAGCAGTGGATGCCGTCGGGCGCGATCCTTGTCAAAAGCAGCGGCGACGTCACAGGCTTGATCGGCGATTTGAAGAATGCCGTTGCCGGTGCGGACGTCTACGCCGAAGTCGGTCGTGTGCAAACCTTGAACCAGCGGGTCGCCGAGATCCTATACACCCGTCGAATGGCGGCTGGGATGTTGACGGTCGCGGGTTTGATCGGATTACTACTGGCCAGCATCGGTATTTACGGTGCGATTTCTTATTCCATTGCGCAGCGCATGCGAGAAATCGGTGTTCGGACCGCCCTCGGTGCGGAACGGCGGGACATCGTCGCGCTCATTATTAAAGAAGGAGCAAGTCTTGCCGCGATAGGCTCAATCTTCGGTCTGGTCTTCGCCTCGCTCGCGATTCGGATTGCATCTCGTTTGGTAGTGCAGGTTCCACGGGTAGATGTTGCTAGCGCCGCAGCCGTTTGCGGCTTTGTGGCAGCAGTGATCCTGCTCGCATGCTGGATCCCTGCACGGCGTGCCGCGCGAGTCGATCCGATCGAAATCTTACGTGGCTTGTAGCTAAGCGGGTCGCGGTTTCTGATGTCCGGCGTGCTGCCGGCTTTCCAAAGTTGGATACCAATGCCGGCTCCGTCACTTGCCGTAACCGCGATACCGGAAACTCGAACTCTCCCGCGCGTTCAACCAGCTTCTTTCGGTCATCTCACTTATCCGAACGGCGCAACCGCGTGCACGGTTCTGCCCGCGACGAGTGTCATCATGGACTCGATTTTCCGGATTCTCTGTTCGCTGACCGTCAGGTAGTCTTCGCTCAAAACCGCGAGGTCTGCGTATTTACCGGCCGTGAACGAACCGACGTGGTGATCATCGAACGAAAACCACGCCGCCCCCTCCGTGTACAGGCGCAACGCTTCGGCGCGTGAAATCTGCTGCCCATCGTTGGTGAGCGTGCCGGCAAGGTTTCTTCCGGTCGTCATGTAGAAGAGGGACAGCCACGGATCGAGCGCGGAAACGTTTGTCGAGTCCGTTCCCACGCCGGCACGTATTCCGGAGTCGACGATCCGCCGAAACGGTGGTCCGCCCGCTGCGGAGAGATACGTCCATGTCTGCGCGCTGGCGCCGGCGCCAAGCTCCATCAGGGCTTTCAAGCGCGACGAATCGATGCTTTGAAGATGGATCAGCGACCATCGAAGTTTATCGATCGGATACTCCTTCGCAATCGACCGGTATGCGGCGAGATGAAAGTCATTTTCGGACTGCGTGATCGAGTGTTGTTGAAGGAGCCAGCCATGCCGGGCGATCACGCGAGCTGTCGGCTCGAAGCCATTCGAGGTCGTGTCATTGCCGCCGATCCTTTCGCCGAAGCCTGCCACGCGAAACATATCGTCGCCGACGGCTCGGCCGCCCTGGCTGAAATTGTTCTGGATGCGAGTTTCGACATCCTGCGGTGAATCGGCGGGAAACAGGGGACGCATGCGAACGGTGAGTTTGTCCTGCCGCCAGAGGCGCAGCGCGTACTCCTGGTCCGGGAAGTTTCCAGCATTGATCACGCCCGTCAGACCCAGGCTGTTGGCATGAGCGTTCAAATCAGCTGTCCCGCGCAGCTTGTCTTCCGGTTTTTGCTCGGCCTGCAGAGCGGCCACGGCGGCATTCGCAGCTCCAACGACGCCCGTCGCCTGATCGACCATGACTCCTTTCGACGCGAAGAATTTTTCGCCGAGACTATTCGTTATCGCGCCCGTTCCTCCGCCAGTGCCGGAAATGTAGACCGGGTGCTGCGGCGCGGCTTCATCGAGATCCGCCTTCGTGGGACGTCGCGCGTCGACGAACTGCGTATGGTTCCATCCACCGATGCAGGTGATGAATTGTCCACGTGGAACCGACACGGCACGGCGCGCGATAGTCTCTTTGAGTTCAGCAATCGAGAACGCTCTTTCAATCCTCCGCGCTTCGTACCCGGGATTGACGCCGGCGCGCGTGTAATGCACGTGCGCATCGAAGAACCCCGGAATCACGGTTCGACCTCCCAGGTCGATCGTTCGCATGCCGGCCAAAGGCGCCGCAGACTGCGCGACGTTTACGATGCGGCCATTTCGGATCGTCATCGCGGAGCCGACGATACCGCGGCCGTCCACGAACTTGCCGTTTACGAGGATCAGATCACCGACATTGATGCCGGCGTTCTGTCTCGGGCTGCCGACGAGGATTCGAGGGGTCGCCAGCAATGCGAGCCCGCCGATTCCTAAACGAATTGCGTCGCGGCGTGAGACACGCTTATGTCCGTTGGAGTGGTTTTTCATGCGGGTATATGATCATGATCCCAACGGCACTTGCTAGTGGTCTAATTCGGGGTCAGACGTCTAAATCACCTAATTACAACCAAAGGCGTTTCGACCGTAATTAGGTGATTTAGACGTCTGACCCCGAATTAGACCAACGAGGATTTCAAAATTGGCCACGATTCCGAAAATTCTCCACGAACACATCGATACGGCCTTTCCAGTCAACGTATGCCTGGTCGCGACTGTCTTGCCGGACGGATTCGCGCAGGTGACTCCACGCGGCAGCACGATGGTTTTTGATGACGAACACCTCGCGCTGTGGGAGCGCGGCAAAGGCACGACGAACCAGAATCTGAAGGACGGCACGAAGCTGACCGTCTTCTTCAGGAAGTCGCAGTTGAGAGAGACAGGGATTTTGCCGAAGGGCGGCATCGCGCGTTTCTACGGTACGGCTGTGCTTCACAGGTCGGGCCCCGTGTACGAGGAGATCTGGCGTCGCCTCATTCAAATGGAAAAAGACAGGGACCCTGAGAAGAAAGGATTCGCTGTTCTGATCCGAATAGACCGGGCTGAAGATCTCGACGGCAAGCCCCTGTGACGTATGTACAATAGTTGCAAATCGGGAGGAACCCCGTGATGCACTCATTTAGATCTCTTTCGCCTGCCCTTCTCATCCTGTTCACCGCGAGCCTTACTTTTGGTGCCGGTCGGGCTGACGTTGCGGATGCGGTCATGAAGGGGGACAAGGCCGCGCTTCGTTCGCTGCTTCAAAAGAAGGCCAACGTCAACGCCGCTCAGGTGGACGGTGCGACAGCGTTGCACTGGGCTGTGTACCGAGACGATCTCGAATCCGTGGACTTGTTGCTCAAGGCCGGCGCCGCAGCCGATCCGAAGAACCGGGAAGGCATCACGCCACTCCACATGGCTTCCCTTTACGGCAATCCGAAAGTCATCGCTCGTCTGCTCAAGTCCGGAGCGGACGCCAAACAGAAAGGTCCGGCCGGCGAAACCATGTTGATGCTGGCCGCGCGGAATGGAAATCCAGACTCCATCACTCTGCTTGTAGCCGCAGGCGCAGACGTCAATGCAAAGGAGCCGCTTCGCGGGACAACCGCGTTGATGTGGGCCGTCGAACAACGTCATCCGGCCGCCGTCGCCGCATTGATCGACGCTAAGGCGGACGTAACCGCGAAGTCCGCGGGCGCGGGCACACCGCGAAACTACATGGCCAACCGAGTCAATCCGGCGCGCGTGGAGACCGCGAATCGCGTGCGCGCCGCTGCTGCCAAAGCCGGACGCACTTACGAAGAGCAGCTCGAAATCGAACAGAAGGCCGGCACGCTGCAGGTGCGCCGCATCGGAGACGTAACGTCGTTCGCGCAACAACAGCAACGACAGCAGCAGCAAGAGCAGGGGCAGCCGGGACAACAGCAGGGCCAACAAGGACAACAGGACGACGACGATGACTTCGTCTTCGCCGGCCTTGTCGGCAGCGGCGGAGGAGGTCTGACAGCGTTGGTTCTTGCGGCCAGGGAAGGCGATCTGGAATCCGCGAAGCTTCTGGTGGCGGCCGGCGCGGACGTCAATCAGGCGACGGAATATGGTTGGACAGCTCTGCTGACGGCAACCAACAACCGCCAGTACTCGCTCGCGAGGTATCTGGTCGAGCAAGGCGCGGACGTCAACAAAGTCAATAAAGGAAACTGGGCGCCGTTGTACCTGGCCACTGACAATCGCAACATCGAAGGCGGGGATTTTCCGGTCCACAAGGCGGACCTGGATCACCTAGACTTCATCAAAGTTCTCCTGCAACACGGCGCGAACCCCAACGCGCGCACCAAGGACAACACGCTCACGCGAACGATCTTCACCATGCAGTGGTTTCTCGAAGCCGGCGCAACGCCCTTCATTCGGGCCGCGCAATCCAGTGATCTTGCGCTGATGAGACTGCTGCTCGCTTCCGGAGCCGATCCGAAGATAACAACCGATCATGGCGACACCGCGCTGACTGCCGCAGCGGGCGTGGGCTGGGTCGATGGAGTGACGTACGAACACTCCCCGAAGGCGAACATCGAAACCGTGAAGTTCCTTCTCGATCTCGGGCTGGATCCGAATGCGGCAAACGGGGATGGAAGGACGCCGCTGATGGTCGCCGCGGCCAAAGGCCGGACGGAAATCATTCAGATGCTTGTCGACCACGGCGCCAAACTCGACACACGCGACAAAGGAAGCCGTGACACCGAAACCCTGGTTTCCGTAATTGCAGGACACACGTGGCAGGCGCTCGACTATGCTGACGGCCTGGTCCGTTTCGGCGTGCAGTCGGCGGTGAACCGTCCAGAGGCCGCCGCGCTGCTTCGTAAACTCATGACTGACCGAGGAATTCCTGTCCCACCAGCAAATCGCACTGTTGATTCCATTTGTATTGTGGAAATCTGCAAAGAGCGGATCTGGGATTAAAGCAAAGAAAACAAAAGAATTCTTGACAGGATTCCGTGTACAAGTTAAATCAGTAAGTACTTTCGGCTCCTGTAGATGCACGGAGAGCGGACCTGCTCGGTAGGGGTCGCGAAAATAAGCGATTTTCGTGAATAACGGAGGATTCTGTGAACACGAGACTACTCGTAGCCGGCTGCGTGGCTGCCATGTCAGTGGCTCTTGTCTCCGGTCAGGCCGGCCAAACGGCTCGGCCATCGACACCGCAATCATCATCAAGACCTTCTACCACGGCTACAACGACTGCTAAGCCTCAGGTCGCAACTCCTGCTCCAGCAAAAGCTGCAGCAATCGATGCGACAGCTCAGCGTGCCGTGATCAATCAGTACTGTGTGACATGTCACAATGAGCGCCTGAAGACAGGAAAGCTCGAACTCGACAAACTGGATCTGACGAAGCTCAGCGAACACGCCGAGGTCGCGGAAAAGGTTGTACGAAAGCTGCGCGCAGGCCTCATGCCGCCTACCAACGCGCGACGCCCCGATGCAGCCACGATGGATTCCTTGGTCAAGTGGCTGGAAAGCGAACTGGATCGCGCGTCTGAGACCTACCTTCCGGCGCCGGGCCTGCATCGCATGAATCGGACTGAATATGCCAACGCCGTTCGCGACCTTCTCGCGCTCGAAGTGGATCCGACGAAGTTCCTCCCGTCAGATGATTCGACGCGTGGCTTCGACAACATCGCCGGCGCTCTGACGATGTCGCCCGCATTGATGGAAGCGTATTTGTCGGCTGCCGGAAAAATCAGCCGGCTGGCGATCGGCGACGTTTCCACAGCGACGCAGGCTGTGTTTGAGGCTCCTGCAGACACCGCACAGAATCATCACATCGAGGGACTGCCATTCGGCACTCGCGGCGGGATGCTGATCAAACATGAGTTCCCTGCCGACGGTGAATACACGTTCAAGATCAAAGGCGTCACCGGATACTTCCAGGCCGTTCTGGGCCAGATTCGCGGCGAGCAACTCGAAGTCACCGTTGATGGCGAACGCGTGAGGCTCTTCGATTGGGACCGCGAAATCGGGAACACCGGAAACTCCGGCGGCCGCGCGACGCAGCGAATTCCGATCAAAGCCGGCCTGCACACAGTCGGCGTGACGTTCCTGGCCACCAATGACATTCCAGGCAGCGAATTGAACCGGCCATTCCAGCGGACGATGAACACGCCGGGCACGATTCCGGGATTCCAGTTCTATCCGCACGTTGGCCAGGTCACGATCGAAGGGCCGTATGGCGCGGCGGGTTCGGTCAACACACCGAGCCGAAACAAAATCTTTACCTGTCGTCCCTCGACTGCGCGTGAAGAAACAACCTGCTCCCGCACGATCGTATCGACGTTGGCGAAGCGCGCGTTCCGTCGTCCGGTCTCTGCGGTCGACCTCGACCTGCTCATGGAGTTCTATACACTGGGCCGCCAGGAAGGTGGGAACTTCGATCAGGGTATCCAATCGGCGTTGCAGCGAATTATTGCCGATCCCGAGTTCTATACGCGCGGCGAATCCGAACCGGCCGGTCTTGCTTCGGGCAGGACATATCGAATCAGCGATCTGGCTTTAGCGTCGAGGTTGTCGTTCTTCCTGTGGAGCAGCATTCCGGACGACCAGTTGATCGATGTCGCGGCGCAAGGCAGGCTCCGAGACCCCGCGGTACTGGAACAGCAGGTACGGCGAATGTTGAAGGATCCGCGCGGTCAGGCACTGATCGATAACTTCTCCGGCCAGTGGCTGAACGTGCGCTCGCTGAAGGCCAGCGAGCCTGTGGTCAATGTGTTCCCCGACTTTGACGACAACCTGCGCGAAGCATTCGAGACCGAGAGCGAGATGTTCTTCGGCAGCATCGTTCGTGAAGACCGCAGCGTCCTGGATCTGTTGACTGCGGATTACACATACGTCAACGAGCGCCTTGCAAAGCACTACGGCGTGCCGAACGTGTATGGTCCCCAGTTCCGGAGAGTGACGTTGACGGGTGATCTCGACATGCGTCGAGGCCTTCTGGGCAAGGGAGCTTTGTTGACGGTGACGTCGAACGCGGCCCGCACATCACCGGTGGCCCGCGGCAAATGGTTCCTGCAGACGTTTCTGGGTGTAAGCCCGCCGGAACCGCCGCCCGACGTCGACACGACGCTCAAGGAGAAGCCTCAGGACACGACGGGCAACACGAAGAACCCGACCATGCGCCAGGTGATGGAAGCTCATCGTTCCGCTCCAGCGTGCGCGCAGTGCCATTCGATCTTCGAGCCCATGGGAATCGCCATGGAAAACTTCGACGCGGTTGGCATGTGGCGGACGCAGGATGAAGGCGTGGCCGTCGACGCAACCGGCAAGATTGCCGATGGCACGCAACTGGACGGCGTTTCAAGTCTGCGCAATGTGGCCGTGAAATATTCCGATCAGTTCGCTCGCGTTGTCGCCGAGAAGCTGTTGACGTATGCGCTCGGCCGCGGGGTTGAATATCAGGACATGCCGCTGGTGCGCTCGATCGTCCGCGATTCGGCAGCCAGCAAATACCGTTTTTCTAACATGGTGCTCAGTATTGTTAAGAGCCCCGCATTTCAAATGAATATGAAAATGACATCCGCCCGCACAGAGCAGCGGGCACAACGTTAATAAGGAGAGGCACAAAATATGTTTATCACCAAAAAACACATTTCTCGCCGAACCGTTCTTCGTGGCGCGGGTGCCGCGCTCGCCCTTCCATTTCTCGAGGCGATGGTACCTGCCGCAACCGCGACCGCGCAAACGGCAGCGAATCCGCAACAACGATTCGTTGGCATATTTGTACCCCACGGGATGGCGCCGGGATATTGGGTGCCGAACAAAGTCGGCACTGGTTTTGACTTCCCGTTCTGCTGGAAATCGCTCGAACCATTCCGTGAGCAAACCACGATCCTGAGCGGCCTCCATTCCCGTTCGGCCGAGCCTCCTCCGGGAGCAACGGGCGCGGACCACTGGGTTGCGGCGGCATTTCTCTGCGCGAACAAGCCCAAGAAAACAGCCGGCGCGGACGTTTACGCCGGAACTACGATTGATCAGATCATCGCCCAGAAAATCGGACAGGACACCCTGATGCCCTCGATGCAGCTCTCGATGGAAGATCCGGGAGCGAATTCGAGCAACTGCGGCGAAGGTTACAGCTGTGTTTACACGAACACGATTTCATGGGCGTCGCCGACCGATCCACTTCCGATGGAACTGAATCCGCAGATCGTGTTCGAGCGCATGTTCGGAGACGGCAGTACGGCCGCCCAACGCAACTCCCGCCGTTCAAGAGACCGGAGCATCCTGGATTCCGTCAAGGACAGCCTGGCGCGCCTTCGCGGCCAGGTCAGTTCATCCGATAAGGTGCGCGTCGACGAGTATGCCGAAGATGTGCGCGAGATCGAGCGCCGGCTGCAAATCGCGATGAAGGCATCGACAGTGGCCCCGACGGATTTGACTGTGCCGATCGGTGTGCCGCAGACATTCGACGAACACACCAAGATGCATTTCGACCTGCTGGCGCTGGCGTTGCAAGCCGATATCACACGCGTCGGCACGGCGATCCTGGGTCGCGACCTCACCGGCCGCACCTATCCGGCGAGTGATTCGCCAACGCTGGGTTTCCACGGCGGATCGCATCACGGCGAAGATCCACGGCGTATCGACGGGTTCTCCAAGATCAATCAGTACCACGTGAAAATGGTCGCGTATCTGGTCGACAAGCTCGCGAAAGCAAAGGAAGGCAACGGCACGTTGTTGGATAACGCGCTGGTTCTGTACGGCAGCAACATGGGCAATCCGAATCAGCACCTTCACTACGATGTTCCGCACGCGATCATCGGTGGCGCAGCCGGGAAACACACAGGCGGACGCCATCTGGCATATACGTCGAAAACGATCCCGACTGGCAATCTCTTGTTGAGCGTCCTGGATAAGTTCGGCATTCACCACGAGTCCATCGGCGACAGCACCGGCCGGCTGGATACCCTGTAAACAGCGAGGACACATGAAAAAAATCCAAACACTGGTAATCGCACTGACAACGATCGCGTTGCTGTCCTCGGCTGCTTTTGCCGCCGGCAAAAGCGATGTCGCGGACGCCGCAGCGAAGGGTGACAAGGCTGCGGTTCGCACACTGATCCAGCAGAAAGCCGATGTAAACGCTCCGCAGACCGATGGCGCGACCGCGCTGCACTGGGCCGCGTTCCGCGGTGACAAAGAACTCGCGGACCTGCTGATCAAAGCGGGCGCCAATCCGAAGGTCGCCAACCGCGAAGGCTCAACACCACTCTGGCTGGCGAGCATCAACGGCGATGCGCAGATGATCTTTACCCTGCTATCCGCCGGAGCCGATCCCAACGAGAAGCTTCCACTCGGACGCACTCCTCTGATGGCAGCTTCACGAACGGGCAAGGTCGACGCCATGAAGGTACTTATCGATCTTGGCGCCGATGTGAATGTCAAAGAAACTCTGCGCGGCACGACGCCACTCATGTGGGCCGCAGACGAGGGTCATCCCCGCGCCGTCCAGTATCTGATCGAACGCGGCGCCGATATCAAAGCGCGATCGAATCCTGCTGCGCGAGGACGCGGACCGGCTCTCGGAAAGGCAAATGATCCACGAAGAGCAGTTGCCGCTCAGGGCGCTGCGCTTGCTGCGCGAGAAGCTTCGCCGGAGCTTGGCGCGCTGCGACAACTTGCCGAAGGCGGCGCAGCTACCAATGCGGCCGCCAACAATGCTCAAGGCCAGCGCGGGGGTCAGCAACAGGGTCAACAGGCTCAAGGCCAGCGTGGTGGGCAGAATCAAGGTCAGCAGAACCAGGCTGCTGGGAACGACGACGACGATGCGGCAGCAGTCGGTTTCGGCGGAGGCCGAAATCGCCAGGAAGCCAACGATGGCGGCGGCCTGACGGCTCTGATCTATGCCGCGCGCGCGAATGATATCGAATCCATCAAGGCTTTGATGGAAGCCGGTGCCGGTATCAACGAACAGTCCGCATATGGCTGGAGTCCGTTGCTTGTAGCCACACAGAACCGTTATTACAAGCTGGCTTCGTTCCTGCTGGAGCGCGGCGCGGATCCAAATCTCACGAACAAGGGCGGCTGGACACCGTTGTACCTCGCGACCGACAATCGCAACATCGAGAATGGCGATTACCCGGTCCGCAAGGGCGACATGGACCATCTTGACTACATCAAGCTGCTGATCGCGAAAGGCGCGCATGTGAATGCTCGCGTCAAAGACAGCACGGAAACGCGTACCGTGTTCACGAATCAGTGGCTGGACGAGAACGGCGCGACTCCATTTTTCCGCGCTTCGCAATCCGGCGACGTTGTTCTGATGAAGCTTCTCCTCGCTAATGGCGCGGATCCGAAGATCAACACGGAACTCGGCGTAACGGCTCTTCACGTCGCTGCCGGAATCGGCTGGGTCGACGGCATCACGTATCACTGGTCGCAGGAAGCTTGCGACGAGGCGGTAAAGCTGCTGCTGGAACTCGGACTCGATCCGAATGTTCAGGCGGACACCGGTCGTGTCGCGCTGCACGGCGCTGCGCACAAAGGCAGCACGAAGGTTGTGCAGATGCTGGTTGATGCCGGCGCCAACCTCGAAACCCGCGATTTCGGCAACACCGACAACCGCGGCGGTAAGCTTGCCGTACACACATGGCAGGCCGTGGATTATGCCGACGGGCTTGTACGCGTCGGCGTTCAGTCCGCGATTGAACACCCGGAGACCGGGATACTCATTCGCAAGTTGATGACGGCGAAAGGCCTGGCCACACCGCCCATCGGCCGCACGCTTGATTCGATCTGCATCACGGAAGCGTGCGACACCGGCGAGGAACAGCAGGAACAGGAACAAGAGCAATAACAGAAGTCGAAGAATGGGGTCGTGGCCTCGGCTACGACCCCATTTTTTTTGTCAGATCGAGAATCACTTCGACCAGCCGATCCAGATCCGCAGTTGTAGTCGGAATCCCCACTGAAGCACGCACGGCGCCCACCGCTCCATCCGGCAGGCATCGCTCAGCCGCTCCCGGATTACAAAAGCAGCCGCCACGAACAGCAACGCCCTGGTTTCTGGCAAATGTCAGCACATCCGGGTAATCGAGTATCCGGCCGTTCCGCCGCACGTTGAACGCGATCACACCGCCGCGATCGGTCATATTTCGTGGACCGTAGATATCGACGTGATTTTCGAGATTGATCAACCGGTTGAGGAGTTCCGCGGTCAATTCGGTTACACGCTGCTTCACGCGCTCGATTCCGAGGCCCGAGAGCCAGCGGAGTCCATCGGCGACAGCAGTCATCGCGAGGAAATTCGTCGTACCGTCCTCGAATCCCTCAACGCCCTCTTTGATACGAGACACGCGATCTCGAACCGACACGAATTCCACCGTGCCGCCGCCGAAATACGTGCGACGCAGTTTCGCCAGCGCGTCAAGGCGGACGATCAGCGCACCCACGCCGGTTGGATAACCAAACATCTTGTAGAAGGAGATCGCGACGAAGTCCGGATGTACTTTTGAAAGCGACAGCGGAGATGTCGGCGCCAGTGCTGCCGCGTCCAGCAGAACGTGATATCCCAGGCGCTGCGCCTGATCCACCCAGTCGAGCGTGTGAAGAACTCCGGAAAAGTTTGACAGCGCAGGATACGCGAAGAGGGACGGCGACGAAGTCCTCGGAAGCGACGGTTCAGGATTGTGCGCCCGTAGTTCGAAGTCCAGCGGCACGTACTCAACTTCCGCGCCTGCTCTCTCCGCAGAGAGACGCACGCCGTTCACCGAGTTGTGATTGTCGGCGGTCAATACAAAGCGAGAACCCGTGCGAAACGGGAAGGCCTCGGCGAGGATCCGGATCGCGCCTGTCGCATTGTGAGTGAACACAACGTCGTAGTCGTCGGGATCCGCATTAAAAAACTGAAGTGTAAGACGGCGTGCTGTGTCGATCGCGCATGAACTGGCCAGGGACGCCGCGCTCTCGGAGTGCGGATTTCCAAACACCGAAACCATCAATCGCGACGCATCAGCGCTGACCAGCGAAGCGGGATAGAGCGCGGCCCCGGTGTAATCGAGGTACGTAACCCCGTTGGCATCGAGGCGCGCGAATTCACGTCGCCGGAGTTCCTCGAAATCCGGTTCAGCAGCCGCGACGCCGGATATTCGCAATGACTTCACGTGTCCCACCGGATTCATGCTTGCGACCCTCCTTCTCATTCCAATATCCCAACGGCACCTGGTTGCGTGGAACGTCCGATAACGGCACGCCTCCGAAGAATCTGCTGAGCTCCTCCGTCTGCCGGAATTCCTCTCGCTCGGCAGGTGTCGCATCGACTGCAAGCCGTGGTTCTTGAACGCGGCTGAGCCACTCGTATATGCCTTCTCGCAGGAAAGACACATTCCGATGCCCACGCAGGCGCATCAGCACCCATGCCTGGGCCGCATGCGTTGCACCCTCGGAATAGAGGACGATCGTGGTTCCGGCCGCCAACGGTTCATGCAGGAGATCACCGATCAGGGCGTGCCGGGCACCCGGAATATGGAAGTCCGCGTATTCCTCAGTCGAGCGCAGGTCGAAAACCTGCAGGCCCGGCTCCTGTCGCTTGATTCGTTCTGCAAGGTTGATGGCGGAGATGTGGTCGATCTCCTTCTCGATCTCGGCTGCAAGTTCCGGAGAACGAACGGGAGCGCGCAAATCCGCCGCAGTCGCACCCCAACCCAACGTCGCTGCAGTGATCGCGAGAACGGCATGAAGTCGATTCATGAGCGCCACCGTTCGATGCGAGACGCAACGGCGAATCCAGCCATCGCAATCGCTGTCACGATGCCGATGACAATACCGCGCGATGTGCCGAACACGTCGGCAAGCGTGACAGGACCAAGAGCTCCGCTCGTATAGAATCCCGCGATCGAATCATAGGCACCGTTAAAGATCATGATGCCGGTCAACATTCCTGCGATCACGGCGATGCCGTCCATCCGGCCCGCCGCCGCGGCGACACACGACGTTCCGGGACACAGACCGCCGGCAACAAGACCCGCCCCGAACAGGACACCTCCAACCGCCTGAGGCCACAAAAACGTTTCGGGCAAATACACCAGGTCGAGACGCAGCAGTCCGAGATGGTCCAGCCAGAACACGCCGAGCATTGCGGTCAGCAGGGCGCTGAAGAGGACTTTGAATACGGTGAAGTCGGTAAAGTAAAACTGTCCGGTCAGTTTTCGCGCAGACCCCAGGCCGCCGCGCTCCAGAAACCATCCGAAAACAAATCCCAATATGGGCGCTGCGACGAGAATGCCTGACGGTCCAAGCACGCCTGTTTCGGACAATGGTCCAGTCATCGCCAGAGCCTCCGCGCGAAGGGCGCAACGAGGTAGGCGGCTGCGAAACAGGTCCCAATGAAAATCCAGCTTCCAGCTGAAAGCAGCGCGCCGCCGGTCAGCGCCTGGCCGCTGGTGCAGCCGCGGGCCAGCTTCGCGCCGAGCCCCATCAAAATGCCGCCACCAAAACCAGCGATCATCCGATGATTCGACCCGATGGCCGGACCGCGCTCGACTGCAAAACGCGCCCGGCCCGCGAGCCATGCCGACATGAATCCACCGGCCGTGACGCCTGCCAGCTCCAGCACGAGCCAGTCTCGCAGCGGGCTTGAGATCCCGTCTGCCAGATACGGCGCCGTTGCGGGCGAGGCTGCAGCGGCCGCAGTTCCCTGGACGGCAGCGGCGCCGATTGCTGCGATGCTCGCAAATGCGCCCGAAGCTCCGAGGCCGCGGCCGACGACGACATACGCCGCCAGCAGAACAGTCCCGATGGCCACTCCAGCGAGGTATGGATCGCAGTACGGCTTTGATTCCCGGGTCATCGTACGACTGGTCCTTTGTTGATCATGGTCCAATCGTGCATAGAGCCGTCATACAACATGACGGGATGGCCCAGGACGCGGGCGGCGAAAATCACGGCAGTCGCCTGCTGGCCGATGTGACAGTACGCGACGATCGTTTCGCCTGGCTTGATGCCCGCCGCTCGAAACAGTTCTTCCGCGCGGGCGCGGTCGATCATCTGCTGGCTATTGATGACCTGTGAGAACGGAATGCTCAGAGCGCCGGGTATGTGTCCATCGGCTCCGTGCGATGGTTCTGTTCCGTTGAAATATACCGGCGCGCGCGCATCAACCAATCTGTGACCGGCTTTTTGACCGATGGATCGGACCAATGCAATGTCCGCCACTACATTCTTCGTCGGACGCGCACTCAGCTTGCCTGGCATGATCACTGTCGCTACTGAAGTGACCTCCCGGTCCGCTCGTTTCCAGGCCGCAAGGCCGCCGTTGAGCAGGGATGTCCGATCGCCCAGCCCGAGATAGTCGAGAGTGAACAGAATGCGAGTAGTCGACGGTACGGCTGCATCTGCGCCGGTGTAGACGACGATGCGGCTATCGTCCGATATGCCGAGGGTGGTGAATTTGGCACGCAGTTGCTCCACGGGCGGCAGGTCGTAGGCGTCCGTATTCGAGCTGCGAGTTATATCCATATCCATAATCTGCCGCGCGCCGCGGATGTGCTCCGCGTCGTAACCGGGCTTACTTCCGGAATGCAGCAGGATCAGATCGCGATCGGACAAATGTTGCGCAAGCCAGTCGGTATCGACCAGCAGTGGCGCCGGGCTTTGCGCGAAAGCCGGTGCAAAAGACAAAAGGAATATCGTCAGGACCACGAATCGCTGAATTCTCATGAGTCACTCTCCAATCTGGTGACGCGATCGTCACACGAACGGCGAGCAACAGCGCGCAGTTTGCAGTAAGCCTCGGTAATTTGCAGCGAACGACAGGACCTTCCTGCGAATTACACTGCAACGTCTATATAATTCGGGCACTCATGACGATGCGCAGGCGGTATTGGCAGGTCTTCAAGGCGGTTTTGATCTTCCAGGTCATTTCCGGGCTTCTGTATTCGGGACAGTCCTACCTGATGATGCACTGGCCGATTTCGTCGTTGACACTTGCTTTGTATTATTCGTCGATCAACGTGTTCTGGGCAGTCGTATCGCCGCTTATCTTGTGGCTCGGTTACCGGTTCCCTATCGAGAGAACGCGCTGGCTCCTGAACATCGTTATCCACGTCGTGGCTGCAGCGTTCCTTTCGTTCGTCGCACTTGGACATCAGGCGGTCATCGACCGGTACTTTCGCGTCTTTCCGCCCATGGTAAGAGGAACACTTTTCGACGAATACAAGCATCTCGTGGAAATGTACTTTCAGGGAGGCCCTCACGCGGTTCCGCAGGTAGCGCCCGGCCTGCTCATCTATTTCATGATTCTGGGCGCGATCCACGCACTCGACTATTACCAGCGATATCGGGATCGTGAGCTGCAGGCTGTGCGCCTGCGGGAACAGCTCGCGCAGTCGCAGCTCCAGGTGTTGCGCGCGCAGCTTCAACCGCATTTTCTCTTCAATACGCTGAACGGCATCGTGGGGTTGATCCGCAACAACGAGAACAAGGCTGCGGTACATATGACGACGCAATTGAGCGATCTTTTGCGGCGCGTTCTCGCGTATTCCGACAAACAGGAAGCACCGCTGCGCGAGGAGATCGAGGTTCTTCAGCGTTACCTGGAGATTCAACAGACGCGGTTCGCCGACCGTCTGAAGATCGAGATCGATGTCGATCCCGCCACACTCGACGCGAAAGTGCCATCGCTCATTCTTCAGCCCATCCTGGAAAACGCCCTGCGGCACGGAATCGCTGAGCGCGCAGCGAATTCTCTCGTATCGCTGCGGACGCAGCGGTCGAACGGCATGTTGAACATCGAGGTCTACAATGACGGACCTCAACTCCCGGCCGACTGGCAGATGGCGAAATGCAAAGGTGTGGGACTCAGCAATACGCACGCGCGACTTCAGCAACACTATGGGTCACGCCACACATTCACACTGGCCAACCAGGGAACCGAAGGTGTGGTAGCGAAAGTCGTCATTCCATTTGTGCGGGAATGAAGTCCATCAAGACCATCATCGTTGACGACGAGGCGCTCGCGCTGAAGAACCTCGAAGCGCTGCTGCGGGAAGATCCCGACATCGAGATCATCGGCGAATGCACAAGCGCGGCCGATGCCGTGAAGCTGATCAAAAGGGCGCCGCCCGACCTGCTGTTCCTTGATGTCCAGATGCCGGAACTCGACGGCTTCGGTGTCCTGAAAAAGATCAATGCCGTATCGATCCCTGCGATCGTTTTCGTCACGGCGCACGATCAGTACGCGCTCAAAGCTTTCGATGCTCATGCTCTGGACTATCTTCTGAAGCCATTCAGTGATGAGCGCTTCGCCGTGACGCTCGAGCGGGCGAAGAATCAAATCCGCCAGAAAGACGCGGCCGACCTGAGCCGAAAGCTCCATGCGCTTTTGACGGAACATGGGGGGCAGCAGGCGTCGCGCGCTCGGGAATATGAGGCGCGGTTCCTCATCAAAGAGGCCAGCCGTGTCTTCTTCGTCAAAGCGGAAGAAGTCGACTGGATCGAAGCAGCGGATTATTACGTGAATCTTCACGCAGGCTCGAAATCTCATTTGCTGCGTGAAACGATGTCGGATCTGGAAGATCGGCTCGATCCCGCGCGGTTCCTGCGAATTCATCGATCCGCGATCGTGAATCTCCACCGTGTGAAGGAAGTCCTGTCGCGCGCGGGCGGAGAGTATTTCGTCGTCCTGGAAAACGGCGGACAGCTAAAACTCAGCCGCAGCCGACGCGAGCAACTCGAGAATCTGCTGCAGCATTTGTCGTCTAGGCAGCCTTGAGTGCTTCGTCGACCGTTCGCAGCAGGTCCACCAATCTGTACGGTTTGGTAAGAACTCGGTGATGAGGCGAAGCCGTCTCGTGTTCGTTCGTGCTGCAGTTTGCGGCGTCTCTGCTGACTGCAATACCGGTCGACGAAATCACACGGATGTTTGGATTGATTCGTTCGATCGACCGGATCATGGCCGCGCCGTTCATGACGGGCATCTCCATATCCGAAATGACCAGCTTGATTTCGTCCACATGCCTCGTGAACGCGGCGACACCTTCCTCGCCGTTGCCGGCCTGGATCACGCGGTAACCATGTGTTTCAAGAACTCGGGTGGCGATGTCCCGCATCACAGGTTCATCGTCAACAATGAGGACCAGTTCGCCCTTACCAACCGGCGGAACTTCTTTCATGTTTCCTCCTCGCTTGTTAAGCCTGTCCCGGCCTGGAACCCGCATCCAGCGTGCCTTCTGTAGGACCTCAACTGACACTTAGTTTAGTTACTACAGCGGCGTCAATAACTTCAACGTATTTCACGTGACCGAAACACGACTTTTACGGATTTGTACGGTCCGGCATCTCTCTTTTTCTCTGGTCAAGGCGTCTTATTCAATGACGCGATGTTAACGTGGAGTTAGGTCCGATAAGGATTATGTCGGAAGAAACAGACGAAACAGAGATCGACGCCGTCGTAGCCGAGGTCGAAAAGACCATGGCTCCGCGGCGAACCGCGCGAAATCTGGCGGTGCTGGGTCTGCTTGCTGCGCCCTGGGTCGGCTTTCTCGCCATGGCGCTCAGGCCGAGCCCCCGTCAGATGTGGGCGCAGCGTTGGCCGACGATCAGTTTTGTAGGCCTTTATCAACTCGCGTTGGATCAGTGCGTCGAGCTTATCGGCCTCGAGAATCTGCCTACCACCGGACCGGTTATCCTCGCAGGGAACCACATCAATAACACTGCTATGGACGCCATGCTGATGGGGTCCAAGATTCTGTTGAAGCGCGGCGGTCTGGCAAAGTTTGTATCGCAGGCTGAACCGGCCGACCGGATGTTGAAACATTTTGTTCGAATTATGGGGAACAGCGAGGGCGTTATCCTCCCTGTTCAGAACGGCGCAACGACGGATTCCATGATCCGCTTCCTGAGAGATCCCGCTGCGTTCAAACGCGTGCAGCCGATTCTGGGCATTTTTCCGGTCGGCTACGCCGACAGGGACTTTCAGATTCATATGCAGAAGCCCTGGCATACGAGCGCTGCAGTTGCGGCCTACGAGACAGGAGCTCCCATCGTTCCGTTCTATCTTGAAGGTCTGCCATTCGACTGGGGGCCGTTCGACA
>Ga0137433_1000387_pt1 | contig 24472 bp, 20 predicted proteins | sample EasRivERMZT840_2_FD_102335 | JGI IMG/M metagenome (GOLD analysis project Ga0137433, IMG submission 102335) | Soil microbial communities from meander-bound floodplain in the East River, Colorado, USA - East River MetaG ERMZT840_2 | ecosystem: Environmental > Terrestrial > Soil > Floodplain ...
ACTAGCCGACAGCGCAACGCGACTTGCTGCGCGGTTCCATGAGCGGACTGCCACCCCTTCAGTTGCGCCTTTTCGGATGCCGATAGTTCCAAACGCACTGCGTTTCTTCCCATGCACGCGCTTTTACCATGGCCTTGGATAATATGTATAGCTATATCAGGGACACTACATTAGCGTTCATCGGAAATCCTCGGCGAGTCATGTAGACGCGGGGCCCTCATGTGTGGCGCCGAGGATTTTCGATAACGAGACTTGAAGGAAGCCGCTGGCGTTTGCGGCGGACGCGGTGGGCTATGGAGCCGAGGACCGCAGATGAGGTCACAACAGTAAGGAACACGGCATGGGTGCACGGGGCGAACTCTCGCACATCGTACCCAGGCATAGCGAAGAAGCATCTCGATAGTTCAAACGCTAAGGATTTTAGGGATCTCAGTTCCTGTTTAGTCGGTATTTCGTAGAAGTGCCGCTCCTACTGCTGCCGATCAATTTCATTGATGGCAGTTGACGCGAGGCTGGTATAAATCGACGACGGCTGCCTTCCACACCGGCACACATTCGCCTCTACGCGCTGTGAACAAACTTCCCGCTCTTGTTCCTCGCCGGTAGTGTTTCCCACCGTACTAACTGCCGTCTCCGTCTTCGACACTCGCCATTTTCCATAGCGGCGGTCAAACCTATTGATCAACCGCTATGAGTAATTTTCGAAGATTAGCATTCACCATTGTTTTCCTCTGCCTGAGCGCCGCGACGGTCTTCCTCTGGACACAGGCAAAGGCTCAGCAGCAACATAGTTTAATGATGAGCGACCAGGTACAACGGATGACCCAGCGCCTGGATGTGTTGAGCGAAGTTGTCGAGGCCGCGTCTGCGCGGGCCATTCGCGCCGAAGCGAACGCCAAATCCGCGGCAACCGTCCGGGATCGTGCGCAAAAGGCGCGCCTGGAGGCCGAAGCTGCGACGGCAGAAGCGCACGATCAGGCGCGTCTCTCCGCGGAAGACGCGCAGAGCGCAAAGAAAGATGCGCAAGCGGCGAGGAAAGACGCTCAGGCTTCCCGGGAGGAAACTGAAAGAGTGCGTCAGGAACGCAAGGCTGAGCTCGACCGGCTGCAGCAGGCTCTGGGCGCAATGGTCGAAACTCGCCGCACGGCTCTGGGGTTGGTCATGAACCTGGGCGAGGACGCCATCCAGTTTGACTTCGATAAAGCCGAACTCCGGCCGCAGCATCGAGAGCTTCTGAGCCGGATCGCCGGAGTGCTGCTGACGGCGAAAGGCTATTCGATTTACGTGTACGGACACACCGATGATGTCGGCGCAGAGAGCTACAATTTGAATCTCTCGGAAAGGCGTGCCCGCTCCGTCCGGGACTACCTCGTGAATGCCGGCGTGAGCCAAGACATCATTTCCACTCGCGGCTATGGTAAGTCGAGCCCTCGAGTTGTGGGGACAACGGACGAAGCTCGCGCGAAGAATCGTCGCGTCGAAGTCGGAATCATAGACGTTTCTCTCGATGTTGGCGGCCCGCTCAACTGAAGCTAACCTGTCGAATTGAACAATCACTGAAAAGCTTCGCTTGTTTTTCATAAGCTCAGAGGGCGGGATGGAGGCAGAGTGCGGGTAATTTCGTGGCTGTTTATTGCTGTCATGGCCGGATTCCTGCTTCCGAAGCTGCTGGGGCAGGACGGAGGCGAGTCTCAGCCCGGCACAGCAGAAGAATACCTTCATCGCGGTGAGGAGCGCGCCGGGAAGAAAGACTATGACGGCGCCATCGCAGACTACAACATGGCTCTGCAATTGAAGCCCGACTATGCGGAAGCCTACAACGACCGTGGCCACGCCTACTACTGGAAGGGGTCTCATGACAAAGCGATTGCCGATTTCACGCGGGCGATCGAATTGCGGCCCAAGTATCCCAACGCCTTCAATAACCGTGGAGCCGCGTACATGGCGAGCGGCGGCAGCCATGAACTCGCGATGGCCGACTTTGATCAGGCTATCCGACTAAAGCCCGATTTCCGCAATGCCTATGTGAACCGCGCTAATTCCAATTTGGGATACAACTGGCGACGGTCCCTGGATGATTTTCATCGAGCAGGGGTCTACCCGGAACGGACGGCGGCTTTGGTCGGCGGTGTCGTACTGTTCCTGCTGGGGGCGGGCACATTTGGCCTGGTGCGACGCCGAAGGCGGCTGGCAGGTCCCCGCGACTAGTCCATTGGTCCGCCTGTAACCCTCCATCAACTCCGCACGACCTGTTTCGATCTGAAACTCGCCAGCCCGGTTAATCGAATTCACTTTGTCCCGTATAGGTCGCTAAGGAGGTGAAGAGCGTGACGGAATCGGTATTGCATGATTTTCGCTTTGCGGTGCGGCTTTTGTGGCGCAACGGTGCATCGACCGCGGTCATCGTAGTCGCGCTGGCGATCGGTATTGCCGTCAACACTGCGGTCTTTACGGCGTACAAAGCTTTCCTCGTGCGGCAGCTCGACGCCCGCGCTCCCGATGAAATGGTGAATGTCGCTTTGGTCCGCGACTCGGGGGCAACGGACTTCGCGTTCAGTTATCCCGACTACGAGGCATATCGGGATGCCGTCCGTTCGATGAGCGGTCTCGTTGCTTTCCGGCTCACTCAGTTGACGCTATCGGCCGGGCAGAGCGCAAGCGCGGAAATCGCCTCCGTCCATCTGATTTCAGAAAACTATTTCAAGGTGCTCGGCGTTAGCCCAATCGAAGGACGCACTTTTGATTCGATGAGTACCCGCGACTCCGGTGCCGATCCGCCCGTTCTCATCAGCGAGAACTATTGGCGGAGGCGGTTCGACGCAGATCCGGCGATCCTCGGCAAAATAGTTCGCCTGAACGGAGTACGCGTCACGGTGATCGGGATCACACCACGCGACTTCATCGGCACTGGTGTGAACGCGCCGGCCTTTTGGGCTCCGATCGCGATCGAACCGCTCATCCAGGGTGACGACGATTGGTTGCGCCGCCGGGAAGATCAACGGTACCGACTCTTCGGCCGCCTCGCGCCCGGCACTGGTTTGAGTCAGGCGCAAGCGGAGATGAATACCCTTGCCAACCGCATTCGTACTCTCCACGATCCCCGTTCCGATTCCGCCAAAGCGGCAACCATGCTGGTCTGGCCCGGATCGACGTTACCTCTCCCGTTGAACCTGTACGGCGGACCAAAACTAATGGTGCAGTTGATCATGCTCGCTGCGGGAATGGTCCTGGCGGTTGCGTGCGCTAATGTGGGCAGCCTGCAGCTTGCCCGCTCTCGCTCCCGTCAAGGCGAATTGCGCACACGCCTGTCGCTCGGAGCAAGCCGGGTCCGGATTATTCGGCAATTGTTGACGGAGAGTCTCCTGATCGGGCTGTCTGCCGGCGCCCTCGCACTTCTATTCACCTGGATGTTTTTGAGAGCCGCCGTGACGCTGATCGCCAACGTGCTGCCCCTCGAATTTGGCACGTTGGTTCTGAACGTTACGCCGGACTTCGGAATCTTCATGTATGTTTCTGCGATTTCGGCGATTGCCGGCCTGCTTTCGGGATTCGCGCCGGCAATGGAAAGCTCGCGATCCGCGCTTGCCCCTCAGGCAAAAGCGGCCACTTCCTCGGTCCGGAGCCGGCGGCTCCAGGACCTGTTTATCGCGGTGCAGGTGGCTTTCTCGGTCGTTCTCCTGATCGCGGGAACGATGTCGGTCCGCAGTTCGATTAAGGCACTGGCGATCGATCCGGGCTACGAAAGCGATCGCCTGACTAATATCGAGCTTCAGCTTCCCGCGGGAAAATACACGGCGGAGCGAAAGCTATCGGTGTACCGGGAGATTCGATCGCGCCTGTCCGAACTGCCGGGAGTAGCGAGCATTACTGCCGGACGGCCGCCGGGAACGGGCTTCCCGACTGCGGCCGTGGCATTCGATCCGGATAACGCAGTTGCTCAAAGCGGGCAGTCACTGGTGGTGCAATACGCTTACGTCCAGGCCGGATACTTTCAGGCAGTGGGCATTCCTCTTCTCTTAGGACGCTCGTTCAGTCTCGACGCGGGCCCGGAAGAACCGTCCGTCGTGATCAGCGAATCCGCGGCACGACTTCTCTGGCAAAGCGAGAATCCGATCGGCCGAAAGCTGCGTCTGGGGCCCACGGACGAACGCTTTCGCAATCTAACGGGACTTGTCGCCACGGGCGCAACGTACGAGATCATCGGCGTGATCCGCGACATTCGAGGGGCAAGGATTGATGGCGGCAGTTCCAGATCCGTTTATATGGTGCTGCCGGAAGATCGTCTCCTCGACCAACCGCTGCTCGTGCGTACGCAGTCGGACCCGGCATCGCTCTTGAAATCGATGACGGATGCGATCGCGTCCGCGGATTCGGACGCCGTTGCTCGCGTGACAACGCTCAAAGAGATGCTCCGCGTCTCGCCGCCCTTCCTCACATCAACAATTGCGGCCGGTGTTGCATCGTCGGTCGACTCCTCGCACTGCTGCTGGCGTTGATGGGTATCTACGGCACAGTCTCTTACATCGTGGTCCTGCGAACGCGCGAAGTAGGAATCCGTATGGCCATCGGTGCACAAAGGCATAACGTCCTCTCGCTCATCTTTCGCGAAACGTTGCGGCCGGTTTTGGCCGGCCTGATCGCCGGCATCCTTCTTGCCGCCGGCGCGTCTTACGCATTACGCGGACTTCTCTACGGACTAAACGGCGTCGACACGGGGTCTTCGATCCTTGTCTCCACGTTATTCCTGCTCATTGCTCTGGCTGCTTCGTATCTGCCGGCCCGCCGGGCGGTAGGTATCGATCCAATCGTGGCGCTCCGCTACGAATAACGTTTCTCAACTCATTCGTCTCTCAGGACTCGGACCGGTTGGATCAGCGCTGCTCGTGCCGCAGGCAGCAGTGATGCCAGCGTCGCGACGAAGACGACAAGCACGACGACTGCCGACAAAGTAACCGGATCGTATGGCGAGACGCCGTAGAGCATTCCGGCAAGCAGGCGTCCGGAAGCAACCGCTAATGCAAGGCCGGCTGCGCAGGCAGGCGCGATGATGCGCAGGCCCTTCAACACGTAATGCTGAACGATATCCCGTTGCAGCGCGCCGAGAGCGAGGCGCAGGCCGACCTCCCGCCGCCGCAGGCTCACGACGTAGCTCAACGTGCCGTAGAGACCAATGCATGCAAGCGAGAGCGCGGTGAACGCGAATGACACGAGCATTACCGTGCGGAGCCGATTCTCGGCGAAGGCATCGCCGATGAATTCTTCGAGAGGCGCCATGTCGTATACGGATCGGAGCGGTTCGAGTTCCTTGACCTTGAGTCGCACCGCCTGCGCGATCGCCATCGGTTCGCCTCGTGTACGAACCAGGAACACGCGAAACGGCTGCGCAGGATGGCCGCAAAAGTAGACTGTTGGAACCGGGGAGCGATCGATTCCGCGTTCGCGAGCATCCGCGACGACTCCTGCGATTCGTGCGGGCGGTCCGTTGGCAGGCCCACCAAGGCTGACGAGATGAAGGCCAACAGCCGAGTATCCGCTCACGTAGCGTTCCGCGAAACTGGTGTTTACCATCAGCTCGGGGACTGCGGCATCGGTCCCGGCGCGGCAAACCTCGCCGGAGGACACCGGAATTTCCATCGTTGCGAAGTAGCTCGGCGAAACGACCGCGACGCCTGCGGAGAAGCGTCGCGCGCTTGAGTCACGGTCGTCACGATCCTCCACCAACCGGAACTCTTGTTCGAAACCGTTCGGGACACCCGGCGGAGTGACCGACGTTGCCGCCGCGTCGATACCCGGCACGGTGCGCAACCCGTCCACGACACGTTCGGTCTGCTGTATGAGACGCGGCAGGTTCCCCGTCTCGGCCCAGGCGGAGCTGATTCTGAAGGCCAACAATCGCTGCGGTTGAAATCCAGGATTTACTCGCGACAGTTCCTGAAGGCTGCGCAAGAGAAGGCCGGCGCCTGCCAGTAAGGTGACAGAGAGAGCAACCTGCATCCCCACCATCAGCCACTGCAGCCGCTGCCGGCTCGCAACCTGAGTTCGGCCGCTTTCGGCCAGAGTGCCCGCGAGACTGCCGCGTGTGCGGCGTAATGCTGGAAACGCGCCGCATAGAAAAGTCACGGTGGCCATTATTGCGAGCGTGTAGAGCAGAATTCTTCCGTCGAGCGCGATTTCATCGATCCGCGGCATGTTCGGTGCGAGCCGCCGGAATGCCGCTGAGCCGCCGGCGCCGATAGCCAGCCCCAGCAGAGTACCGGTAACGGCGAGTAGCGCCGTCTCGGTGAGCATTTGCCCAACGACACCGGAACGCGATGCGCCGATGGAGAGCCGCACAGCAATCTCCCGTTCGCGGTGCGCTGCGCGAGAAAGCAGGAGTGCAGCGATATTGATGCACGAGATGAGCAGCAAGAGAGAAACGGCGCCGAACAACAGCCACAACGATTCTCCCGTGTTGGCTACGACAGCTTCTTTCAGCGGCTGAATTCGCGCGCCGATATCGCGATCGGTATCCGGATTTTGCCTGGCAAGCTGAGTCTGAACGACGCTCAGATCTGCGCGGGCTTGATCCACCGTGAAGCCCGGCTTCAGCCGGCCGAAGCCGATCGACCACGGAGCGGGCCGGCTTGTCGTGATCCTGGAAAACCAGAGATCGACGTTCCGATCCGGAAACCGGAACGATGCGGGCATTACGCCGACGATCGAGAATGATGTCGCGCCAATCCGGACCTCTTTGCCCAGCGCTTTAGGATCGGCATTCAATCGACTCCGCCAGTAGCGGTCGCTAACGACAACGACCGGCGTCGCACCTGGCTGATGATCGGCCGCAGTAAACCCGCGTCCCATTGCCGGCGCCGTGCCCCACACGCTGAAAAAGCGGGCCGCCACCCACGCACGCCGGACTCTTTGCGGAATATCGCCGGAGGTGTCGGAGACATCTTCGGCGTTGTATCCCGAGACTGCCTGAAAAGTGGAGTTCATAGCGTTCCAGGCTTCGAGCTGAGTGATGGCTGATTGGGAGCCATTTTGCTGAGTCTGTGTGATCTGGACGAGGCGATCCGCCTCCGGAAACGGCAGCGGCCGAAGCAAAACAGCATTGATGGCGGAGAAAACGGCAGTGTTGGCGCCCGTGCCAAGCGCCAGAGTCAAGACGACGGTCAGGGTGAAGCCCGGCGTCCGAAGCAGCGTGCGTATGCTGTATCGGATGTTTCGGAAAAAAGCCTCGACGCAAACCGCGACATCCGCATCACGTGTCCGTTCGGCATGAAGGGCGGGATTTCCGAATCGCCGCCGCGCCTGCCTGCCGGCCTCGTCTGCGTTGAAACCGTCCGAACGGAGTTCGTCTGCGCGTTCGGAAAGGTGGAAGGAAATCTCGCGTTCGATGTCGCGCTGAACTCGTGTTTTGCGAAAAACATTGGATAGCCTTCGGAGCCAAGACATATCGTCCTCCCGAGTCGCCGTGCTGCGAATCTTATACCAAGGTAGCTAGGTAATAGAACCCGACAACACGAAAAAGGTTACCGGAGAGATTCCGGGTTCGGTTTACCATGTCGCTATGAAGCACATGAAGTGGTGGGGCTGGGGAGAAGAGGGCGTCACCTTTCGCTATAACGACAAGCCCGGATTCGGTGATTTCATCAAAGCCGCGATAGATATCGATGTAACGAAAGAATCGGCAGTCGAGACCAGTTTCGACAGTCTTTCGATCCCTTGCTCCCAGGCTCCACAGGAGCTGCGGGCATCACTGCAGGCAGCCGTTGGCGCCGACAATGTGAAGGACAATGCGCGTGACCGTGTTGTGCATGCTTACGGCAAAGGGCTGCGGGATCTGGTGCGGATTCGAAGTGGCGACGTCGGGCGCCTCCCGGATCTGATCGTGTATCCCGGCTCGGAGAATGAGGTCGTGGGAATCGTCAAGGCGGCTTTGTCCGCCAACGCCGTGGTGATCCCTTTCGGAGGAGGCACCAATATCTCGGGGAGTCTGGAGGCGCCACGTGTCGAGCGCCGGACGGTAATCTCAGTCGATATGGGCCGTATGAGCAGTGTCCTCGAGATCGACGAAGTATCGAGGCTCGCCCGCGTTCAGGCCGGCGCGCTCGGTCCTGACATCGAGCGATACTTGAACGCGAGAGGCTGGACACTCGGGCATTTTCCGGACAGTTTCAATCACTCGACTCTGGGAGGCTGGGTCGCGACTCGTTCCTCCGGCATGCAGTCGGACAAGTATGGCGATATCGCCGACCTGACCAGAGCCGTCCGCGTGGTGACCCCTGCCGGCGTTCTCGCAACACGGCCTGTACCCAGCTCCTCGACCGGTCCAAGCGTGAGGGAGATGATTCTGGGGAGCGAAGGCCGCCTTGGCATCATCACCGAGGCAACCGTTCACGTCCATCGCATTTCCCAGAAGAGACAGATTTACGGATACCTCTTCCCGGACTGGCGGCGGAGCCTTCTGGCCATGACCGCGATCGCGGAGAGCGACGCCGCTCCTTCCGTTACACGGGTCGCGGACGCCAACGAGACGCGGTTCTCTTTTGCTACAAAAAAACACGAACGGCTTGCGGGACGGGCGAAGTCAGCGCTGTCGAAATTCTATTTGCGGCGCGTTTTGCATTTCGACCTCCATCAGATGTGCCTTGGATTCATCGGCTATGAGGGAACTATTGAACATGTGAACAGCACGAAGCGTCTCGTGGACGAGATTGTCGGCCGGCATGGCGGGATGTGCGCAGGCACCGGCCCGGGCGAACTTTACGATCGGAAGAAATTCGATACACCTTACATCCGGGATTTCCTGCTCGACCGGGGCGCGCTCGCGGATGTTTCAGAGACGGCGGCTCCGTGGTCCCAACTCGAGACTCTGTATGACGGTGTGCTGAGCAGAGGCAGGAAGGCTTTCGATGAGATCGGCGTGCGGGGATACCTCATGTGCCACCTGGCGCACTCCTATCATTCCGGCGCGTGCCTCTACTTCACGTTTGCGTTCCGGCCGTCGGATAAGGCCCGAGGGTTGGAGCAGTACGATGTCGTCAAGGGCGCAATTCAGCAAGGCTTCATCGATTTTGGCGGCACGCTGTCGCACCATCATGCGGTTGGAGTGGAGCACGCTCCATGGTTGAGCCAGGATATCTCGCCTGTCGGCGTAACGATGATCCGCTCGCTTCTCGACGGTGTGGATCCCGGCCATAACTTCAACCCTGGAAAGATTGTCTGAGCGGATCTGCTATCCTTGCCCGCCATGGAAACATTACGACTACAGTTGCTGGAAATGTTGATGTCCGGCATCGTCGCTCAGTCCCTGGCGGTGGCTGCCGAACTGGGTATCGCCGACCTTCTTGTCAACGGGCCCATGTCCGCCGCTGAATTGGCTGCCAGGGTGAACGTTCAGCCCGACAAACTGCATCGACTATTGCGTTACACCGCAAGCCACGGAGTTTTTCGAGACACAGGCGATGGCCGATTCGAATTGACGCCGTTGAGTCAGGTTCTCCGCTCGGATTCCCAGAACTCGGTGCGCGATGCGGGCCGAATGATCGCGCGTGCCTCACGGGCTTTTCCATTCCTCCTCGAGAATCTCCGGACCGGGACCTGCGGGTACAACCTGGCGTTTGGCAAACCCATATTCGAGGATCTCAAGGAGAATCCTCATGATGCGGCCATTTTCGACGCCGCCATGAAATCCTTCCACGGGGGCGAGACCGACGCCATGCTGGAGGCCTACTCGTTGAGCGGCATCGACAACGTGTGCGACATCGGTTCCGGCAGCGGTGTGATGATGGCTGCGATGCTCAAGCGTTACCCATCGATGAAGGGCATTCTCTTCGATCTTGATCATGTCATCGCGCGGAGCAGGACGAATATGGAATCCGCCGGGCTCACGGCACGCTGCCGATTCGAAGCCGGAAGTTTCTTTGAGACGATACCCGCCGGCGCTGACGTGTATACCATCCGCCACATCATTCATGACTGGCGGGATGACGAGTCGATTCGTATTTTGAAGAACGTCCGGAAGGCAATGAAGACCGGAGCGAAACTGCTGGTCCTCGAAACGGTGATCCCCGAAGGGAATGATCCGCACTTCTCCAAGATGGCCGACATGGCCATGATGTTATGGCCCAACGGTCTGGAACGCACTGCCGAGGATTTCCGGCTGTTGCTCGCAAGTTCCGGGTTCGATCTGGTGGCCGTGACTCCAACGAAATCCGCGGTTTCAGTGATTGAGGCCCGGCCCAGGAGCTCCTAATCAACTCAACAAAAACCTTAATGCGAAATGTAGAATTTCATTTCGGACTGGGAGCCGGATAAACATGAAATGTGAGGATTGCATTCTGTTCAGCGGAGCCGCAATCGGCGCGGAGTCGGCATTCGGAGAAGCTGCGGAGCGTCACGGCATTGAGGAAGTGAACTTCACCTTCGAAGGGCATAACGACATGCGGACGCGAGGCATCCGCGTCTTGACGCACATAGAACTGAAGCAGGGAGATGTGAGCCTTGCCTATGTGAGCCGACTAATGAACCGGACCTTTCCAGACACTCCGTTGTTCAGGAAGATCCTGCAGAGTATCTGGCATCAGGTGAACAATGGTCAGGAAATCTACGTCATCGGTCACATTCTCGAAGATGGCACTGTGAAGGGCGGCACAGGCTGGGGAGCGGAGTTCGCGAAACTGTGCAACAAGCCGCTATACGTCTTCGATCAGGAAAAGAACGGATGGTCCCGATGGACCAGCGATGCATGGGTGCCCGAATCCAATCCTAAGATCACACACACGAATTTCGCCGGAAGCGGAACTCGAATACTTCAGCCGAACGGGAGGGATGCCATCAACGATCTTTTCGATCGATCGTTCTAAATCAGTTGCTCCCGGCCCAGTCATTCGCAGTCACCGGCGCCGCTTCATGGCATACTTGATGCATGGGTCGTGGAGACAAACCGAAAAAAGAAAAGAAGAAGCCGAAAAAGAAGGCCGCCAGCCGGTAAGATCACTCGTTGCGCTCTTTGGATTCATTGGGGGCGTAACGTACCGGACTGCCGTGTCGAATGGGTTCGACGCATCACTTGGAAATCGAACCATTCCAATCCAACCTTCTTCAACACGGTCTGTGCGTGGCCGAGTCGACGCCACCCGTGCGCGTTTCACATTCCAACATGGCGGTTTCTCGGGCATGCGCTATCCATTTCCTGAAAGCCTTGGCCCACTGGGTTCGCGCTTGAAGGATTAAACGTATGCGAAAAGGGTTTACGAGAAAACCGCAAGCAGACGAGCCCGCCGCGCGAGTCAAGAACTACATCACGCCGAGCGGCCTGCAGCGCCTCAAAGACGAGCACCGGTTTCTGCTCACCAGGGAACGACCGGCGGTCACAAAGGTGGTGGCGTGGGCCGCGAGCAACGGCGATCGCAGTGAAAACGCCGACTATCAGTACGGCAAGCGGCGGCTGCGCCAGATCGATGGGCGGATTCGCTTTCTCACGAAGCGAATCGATGCCGCAGAAGTGGTGGACCCGGAAAGGCCGAGAGCGGGGCAGGCGGCGACGCGGGCATTCTTCGGAGCGACCGTGCGGTATGCCAATGCCGCAGGAACGGAGCGAGTGGTAAGCATCGTCGGCACCGACGAGGTCGATCTCGACCGCGACCACATCAGTTGGGTGTCGCCCCTGGCGCGCGCGTTGATGAAGTCGGCAGCGGGCGACCGCGTAGTTCTGCAAGCGCCGGGCGGTACAGAACACCTGATCGTCCTGGAAGTGTGTTACGAGCGCATTCCCGTGAAATCGTTCCGTGAACCACCTGGAGCTGAGAGCTCGGCAAAGGAGCTCCCCGCCGACGCCGATCGACCTGACGAAGGTTAGCGTACAACCCGCCACACTTCGAGCTGAGGCAAGCTTCTTCCAAAGCCAACAGGCTGGCTTGCGGCCACAACATAAGCATGTTGTGGCCGCGGTCATCGCTTGGGCGGGTTATCGCAGCGGCAACCAGATCTCCGTTCTCAACTCCGGCGGTGGAACCGAGCGCACGTCGTTGAGGTACTCTTCGACCAGGGGCGCATCTGCGAGTTCTTCGCCACTCCGCACCAGCCACGTTCCGTAAACCCATTTGTACGCTTTTTCGAGCTCGGCGTACGGCCCGACGTGAAGAAACACGGCATACCGTCCACCGCGAATCTCGCGCGACTCGAGCCGCCCGCTCCGAGACCAGCCTTCCGGCACGGTCAGACAGGCGTCGGATCGAAGCTTATCTTGCGGTGTCGCCGTCGGGTCGTCGTAGTAGATCCCGAACGAGCGGGTGGACGGGCCGAAGAGATTCATACTCCCTGCGATTGCGGCCAGTTGCTCGAATGTCGTTGCGATCTGATGGTAGTCGCCTCGATGTGGAAGCGCGGCGACTCGGATTGCAGGCGTCTCTCTAATCGTGACCTGGGTGCTGATCGTTGTTTCCATTGTCTCCTCCGGGTTGTGAGTTGTCGGCATGGGAACGAACGATGCTCGATAACGCGCCGGCGGAACTACATAGTCCGCGCTGAAGGCTCGAGTGAATGCCTCCTGGCTCGAGTATCCTGCGCGCCTTGCAATCCGGCTCACCGGCCGTTCGCCGGTGATCAGTTCCACGGCTGCGCGGTGCAGCCGAAGCCGGCGCACGGTTTCCGTCACAGTCTCGCCGCGCATGGCGCGGTAGACCCGATGGAAGTGATAGGGCGACAGGCATGCCACGTCGGCGAGGCGGGTCAGATCGATGGTGTCGTCGAGATGATCGGCCAGCCATTTGAACACCCGTTCGAGGCGTGTCGCGTGGTCATGCATCGTTGCATCTTCATTCATGAGAGCCATCGTAGGGAACCTGTTTTGATTTGGGTTGCTGAGTTGTCTAATTCGGGGACAGACGTCTAAATCACCTAATTACGATGAACCCACCGTTGGTTGTAGTTAGGTGATTTAGACGTCTGACCCCGAATTAGAAGTCATCTTGACAACCTAAAGAAGCGCGGCGCATTATTTCGGCTATGGTTAGGGTACCTAAAGGAAGGTGGTGACAGGTCTTGTCCTGGGCCTCGGGCCGGCAATTCACCCGACGCGTTTCGATGTATTCCCCGCATTGAAGGGCACTCGCTACACGCAGGCCGGAGCCGCCGCTCCCGGACGCTTTCGTCCCGGTTTGGGCCAAATGCTGGTCGTGGCGCAGATTGCGCTCTCACTTGTGCTGTTGGTTGGAGCGGGACTCTTCTCCGGCACCGTGTCGAACCTGAGATCGACCGCGGTCGGCTTCAACCGCGATGGGCTGCTGCTCGCAACGGTCCTGACCTCTCGGGCCGGGTTCTCCGATGATGCGCTGAAGGGCTTCTACGGAGACCTCAGGTCACGACTCGAACAGATGCCGGGTGTGGACGATGTGAGCCTGTCGTGGTCCGTTCTGGCGGGGGGCACGCGGACTCGCTGCGGCAAATCATTCGCGAGATGAATCCCGCCGTCAGTGTGACGTCGATCCGCACGCAAACGGAAAACATCGATCGCACGATCAATCAGGAGATCGTGTTCGCGCGACTTGGCAACATTTTCGCGCTGCTTGCTCTTGTGATCACATGCGTCGGACTCTACGGAACCGTCAGCTACGGAATGGCGCGCCGAACCCAGGAGATCGGCATCCGCATGGCTGTGGGCGCATCCCGCGCAAGCGTCCTCCGGCTGGCGTTCCGTCAGGTGCTGTCGCTTGGTTTGGCCGGGCTCGTCATCGGTGTCCCGACGTCTGTGGCGGCAGCTCGGCTTATCGAAAGGTACTTGTGGGGCATTGAGCCGGGCGATCCGTGGACGATGGCGTTGGCAGCGGCAACGTCGCTGCTGGCCGTGTGCGTCGCGGGGTATGTTCCTGCGAGCCGTGCCGCAAGAATGGATCCGTTGAGAGCGTTACGCGCGGAATAGCCTCCGCGTCAGTACGGCAAGTCCTCTGGCTTGCGTCCAACATGATCCGGCGGCGGGTCGACAGCAAATTGGACAGCCTCGATGGTCTGCCTGCCTTGCCGCAACGCTTTCGCAGCGCGATGCATCCCGTCCATCACGCGGCCGTCGGCCGAGAGGATGATTGCGAAAGAAAGATCCGCTTCGTCGATCAACCTCACATGCTCGACCATGGCGCGCCAGGTTTGGCCCTCGTCGTCACCAGACCACGTTTCATCGAGTTCTCCAATTGCGCTCAACGGGACATGTTTCCTCGGCAATCCGCTCGAGAGCTCGACAAGCCGGTCGACATCCCACGCCAGGAGCCCGCGTTCCGACGGGCGAAAGTAGTATTGCTTTCGCACTATGGATTCCTCGTTACCAGTTCGGGCGACTCCAGATGTTCATGGTTGACGAGGATCGTCGCCGATTGCCTGGGATCGTGCTTTTTCAAATACAACTGCTGCCCTTCGACGTAACGCCGGTTTTCCGGCGCGTCGATTTGTGACGAACTGCTGCCGTCGCGTTGAGCCATGCGCGCGACGGTGACTGCGAACGGAGCGTCGAGGAAGATGCTCAGGTCCCAATAGGCGATCAGCTCCGGGCGCAGCAGAAACACGCCGTCAAAAATCAGGATCGCGTCCGGCGGCGCGTTTTCGTAAGGAGTGTCGACGGGGGAATCGATTCGATAGTTGAATATCGCTCGACGATGACGACGCGTTCCGCCGGGCCCGAGCGGTGACAGCAGGACGGTGATCAACTCCGGATAGTTAAAGGAATCGAGGAAGTAGCCCTCAGCAGAAGCTCGTCCGCGTTGATATCGGACGACGCGGGGATTGTGAAATCCATCGACCGACGCACGAACCACCGAGCGGCCATGCATGCGGACTATTTCAGCCAGTTCGTCCGCCATCGTTGTTTTCCCGACTCCATCGACTCCGTCGATTCCGACTCGCGTTGGATGCGGACGCTGAACCGCAACGATTCTTTCGGCCAGCGCCGTCAGTAGTTCCGAACGTTTCATAAGACGGTTGAAAACTCCTGCCGATATTTGGATAAACCCGAAACGCCGCGCATCTTCTCCTCATCGAGAACCAGCAACATGAACACTTCATCCGGTACGTCCCACTCGCATTGGATCCCGCGGCTGCGAGCGGGCACAAAACCGAATCGGGGGTAATACTCCGCATGACCGAGGACAAGAATGAATGGATATCCGCGATCTTTGACTATCCGATTCCCGGTTTCGATCAACGTGCCGCCGACACCCTGCCGCTGAAATTCCGGAACGACGGCCATCGGCCCGAGAGCCGCGCCGGTCGCGGAGCCGACCGATATTGGGCTGTACAGGACATGGCCGACCACCTTGTCATCCTGCGTCGCGACCAGAGACAGCAAAACTGCTCCGCTCGATCTCAAGGCATCGACAATATTGCCTTCCTGGTCCTGGCCGAATGCGCGCCGGTTCACGTCGCGAATAGCCACAACATCCTCGGGGCGCTCTTCTCTTACGTGAATCACGGAATAAACCCTCTGCTGAGTACCGCCAGAATCGCAAGGCTGGCGATCGAGACCAATGCTCCAATTGCCAGCGACCGGGGACGAAATGCAACCCGTACATCGTGGTCGCCGGGAGGAATCGCGATGCCGGTCAACGCATAGTTCGCTTCGAAGGTATCGGTGTCGCTCCCATCGATGGACGCCGTCCACCCGGCATTGTGCATCTGACTGAGTACGAGAATTGCGGACTGAGGCGACCGCACTCGAAATCGGTAGCTGCTCGTGCTGCGATCAACGAGTTCGACACGACTCTCAAGCGACGCGAGAGCCGAAGGCGGGTTGGCCATGGTCGAAGGCATCCTGGAAAGGATAACGGAGGATCGGGGATCGAAGCCGCGATCCTTGATTCGAGCGAGTTGCGCACCGCTTTCCGGAGTCACCTCCACACCAGTGGCCGGAACGAGGAACGCACGCGGCAGCACCTGACGATTTTCAAAGACCGCAACCTGCTTGTCGTCGAAAACGACGGAGAACCGGTCTGAGCCCTGCGAGAATGCGTTGAAGTCAGCGCCGTTTCGCGGAACGACGAAGTACTTCGCGTTCATCATGTCAATCCGGCTGTCTTCATTTCGAAGCAGCTTCTCGGTGAGGAGGAAGATGCCGTCCATCCGATTTTCCGCGAAGTCGAAAAGCAGGTTTCGTGTTCTGTCCGTGGAGATCTGATAGCCATCCATCGATTCGATGCCGTACATGACGCCGGCATTCATGGTGTACGGATAACCGACTTGCGCGATCCGGAATTGCCCGGGGCCGGTCTGCTTTTTCAAGAAATCGAACACTGCTGATTTTGGGAAGATCTCTGAAGGCCGTGCAAATCCAGTATACCCGTAGCTGAAAGTCGCGAGATCCACCGCCGCGATCGCGATAACGCAAGCCGCGAAAGCCCGACGTTCCAGCCATCCCCTGAGGTGCATTTCGATCAGCACAAGACCGGACACCAGCAGGAGGAATGAAGCGGCCGGAGTTCGTGTGATATCCGCCGGCGTGGTCACCGACGCCTGAAGCATGTAGAGCAGGAATGCGATCGTTCCAAATGCCAGCACGAGCAGAAGGCGTAGCCGGTTGCGCTTGAACGCTGCCGGCAGTTCATCCCGGTCGAAAGCGGACAGTCCGAGTCCCGCAAGAGCGGCGATCCCGAAGTTCGTCACCAGTATCAGCCGCCCGTTTCTCAGCGCTTTGAAAAACGGTGTGTGCGCGACAAGCCATCGGAGCGGTTCAAAGCTGAATGCAATGGCGGCCGATATCACGGTGATGACGATCAGGAACCTGACGTACCGGCGCGCGTGATGCAGTGGCGCGATGAAGGCCGCCATGAGGCTGATGATCCCGGCGTAGGAAGCGGCTTCAGGAATTGAAACGCCGGATGAGTTCGGGTTTCGAAGGATATCGCGTGAGACGAGGCCCTTCAGTTGCCCGGTTTCGTTCGCGGGCCAGACTTCATCGAGGTTGTCTCCGATCTGGCTGATCCATTCAAGCGTGGGGATCATCTGGATCGATGCCAGCCCTATTGCCAGGATCCCGGCAAGCGCGAACAACGCAAAAAACTTCGGCTTGAGCGCGCGTCGATCAGCCTCGCCAGGTAACAACCAGAGGACTGCGGCAAGCGCGATGCCCGCCAGTGTCATGTTAAGAGCAGTCTCGGGATGGCCGGCCAGAACCGGCATCGCAAAAACGAACGCCGTGATCGCCACTGTTCGCGGCGAAAGAGCCTGACGAAGACGATGCACGGCATGACACATCAGAGGCAGCCATATTGCGGCGTCGCCCGCGGCTTGGCCTTGCCACACGGTGGTGAAAGCGCAGCACGAGTAGACGATGCCGGCCAGGACTGCCCCGGCCCCGGATCCGCCGATCGATCGCACGAAGAGTGTCATGAACAAGCCGGCGAGGATCCGCCGCAGGATGAGCGCTACGGCCCATGCTGCCGGCAACGGCAGGACGTAATAGAAGATATTCAGAGGATAGAACAGCGACGATTGCGAGTTGGCGATGAACGACTCGCCTGAAAGGAAGTAGGGATTCCAGAGCGGCAGCGCGCCATCGCGAATCGAATCGGCAAGAAGCTGGCGAAACGGGTAGCAGAACGTGACGAGGTCACCGATCTCGGCGTAGGTCCGCGTTTCGGCCGGTCGCGGGACCTCAGCCCAGGCAGGGAACTGGAGGACGATGTCTTTCGGAAAGGGAACATGACCCGTGAATACCGGAAAATAGATCGCGCACGCCAGGACGGTGAACAACGCCAGGCACTTGAGGCAATACATTACCGGGTTTGAGAGTTCCTCACCGGCGGCGCGTCCCTCACATACCGTTCGAACCAGGACAGCATCTCGTACGTCACGTGTTCGATCGACTCCCGGCCCGCGTAGCCATGCGCTTCGTGCGGCAGCATCACGAGACGCGCGGTTCCTCCGTGGCCGCGAACGGCCTGATACATGCGCTCAGACTGGATCGGGAACGTGCCGGTGTTGTCGTCTTCTTCGCCGTGGATGAACAGTACCGGTTCATTCAACTTGTTCGCCGCCATGAACGGCGACATCTTCAGGTACGTGTCGGTCGCCTGCCACAGTGTCCGCTCTTCACTCTGAAATCCAAACGGCGTGAGCGTCCGGTTGTAAGCACCGCTGCGCGCGATACCAGCTTTGAAGAGATCCGAATTAACGAGCAGGTTCGCCGTCATGAACGCGCCGTAGCTGTGACCTCCAACACCGACGCGGTTCGGATCCGTGACGCCCATTTCAACCGCTTTGTCGATCGCAGCCTTCGCCCCGGCAACGATCTGCTGGATGTAAGTGTCGTTCATCTGCTCGATCGAGCCGATGACAGGCAGGGACGCATCGTCGAGAACGGCATAGCCCTGCAACGCGAAGAACAGTTGCGAAGCGCCGGTGATGGTCGTGAAGCGCGCGCTGGACCCGGAAACCTGGCCTGCCGTGTCGGTGTCGCCGAACTCACGCGGATAGGCCCACATCAGAGTGGGCAGCCGAGTACCGGGTTTGTAATCGGGAGGCAGATAGAGCGTGAAGGAAAGCGGCACGCCATCGGGACGGTTGTATTTTACGAGTTGCTTCTTAATCCGCCGAACGGCCGGAGTCGGGTCTGCAAACTTCGTAACAGCCTGTGAACCGCTGCCCGACGACGTCTTCACGAAATAGTTCGGCGGGTCGGTTGTCGTTTCATAGCGCGTCAGGAAGCGCGATGCATCATCGGCCAGCAATGCCACGACGGATTCATATGTATTCGGCTTCGAGCGGTAGATGCGTTCGGTTTTCTGCGTCTTGAGGTTGAAGCGATCCAGGAACGGCATATCCCCCTCGGGCGAGGCGCCCTCTCCCGTCAGGTAGATCCAGTCGCCGTTCTGCAAAACCGCAGACTGTCCTCCGGCATTGATCCGTTCGACCGGCGTTCCCGGCTGGTTATAACGATCCTGCGAACTGAGACTCCAGATCTGCTTCGGTTCCGACGTGTTGTTCAGATCGACAAGAAACGTGCGGTTCCACCTGCGATCCCGCTCGTTGTCGCCGACCAGCATCATCCTGTCGCGTTCGAGCCAGTAGAGCGAATTCAACCTGTGCTGCGTTTTGAAAAGCTCGGATACGCTTCCCGTGAACGGCGCCTTCAACGTGGCGATCCGATCGCGATGCGAAACCTTGTTTCGCGGATTGCCTTCATCGAGCGCTTCGACCCAGACAATCGTTGCAGGCTCTGTCGGCAGCCACTGCGAGTTCCGCTGTCCTTTACGGACGCCGCCGATCGGGGTCTCCGCCAGTGGAAGGTCGGCTATTTTGTAGACGGGTTTGCCGGTCGTGTCCCAGATCTCGACGAGCCGCGGGAACTGCGTGGCCGGATGCAAATACGAAAACGGACGGTGGATGGAAATCACGATCACATTCTTGCCGTCGGGCGAAACATCGGTGCTTTGAATGATCGCCGGTTTTCCCAGAGGAGAGATTCTGCCGTTGGCGGCGTCCACGAAGGCTAGCTGCGACCTCCCATAAAACTCCAAGAGCGCTTCATCATGCACGGATGTGAGCATGTCTTCGTACGTTCGCACCGGTCCGGCATTGCCTGCGCTCTCCTGCGTATTCGGTCCGGAAGGCACAGCGGGTTCTGCCGGCGCCTTGCCGCGGCCGGCGACAGCGAGCTGGATGAGCAGCCTTGCATTGTCGGCCCATTGCACCGGTTCTCCGAACGCGGAATTGATGACGGCGCCGTTCACTTTTCGAATTTTTCCTGTCGCGATATCTCCGATCCAAAGCTCGATCCCGTTCGGTATCGTGTTCGTGAATGCGAAGGATTTTCCGTCGGGGCTCCACCGGGGAAGACTGATTTTAGAATTTGCGGAGAGGGGGATTCGGGTGTCGGTTCCGTCGGCGATGCGCTTCAATGTCAACCCGACATAGTAGGTGCCGCGATGCGGACCATTCGTGTTCGGATTGATGCGCAGGCCGGCGAGCCGCAGCATCGGCTGAGCGAGGTCGGCGACCGGTGGATAAGCTACGCGGTCGGCGAGCAGCATGTATTCGCGAGTCGGCGAAATCGATGCCGCGGGCGACAGCGTGGCATTAAGAACATCCAGCACGGCCTGGGGAGGTTTCTTGTACGTGTCCTCTCCGGTTACAGTCGTTCCGATCACGGTCAGAACAAGTACTGCCAGGAAAAGCTTCTTCGACATCAACCCTCCTCAGTCTTATCTACGCGTTAGTTCCGCAGCCAATGACTCGGCACTATACAACTTTCTCAGCGCCTCGATGATTGCCGCACTGTGTACGCCGACGGCGCGGCCGCCTTCGGTTTCATCCACGTACCAATACCGATTCGGCAGTTTTTGAATGTTGCTATCGAAGTTCAGCCCGACGACTTCAGCGTTTCTGTTAATGATGGGACTGCCGGAATTACCGCCGACCGTATCGGCGGTATACACAAAATTCAACGGCGTGTCGAGTTCGAGCTTGGATTTCCCCGCGCGGTACCTCTTCGGCAGATCGAACGGCGGCTTTTCGTCGAAGCTGCGAGCGCGGTCATAAAGACCGTTGAACGTGGTTTTGTACGGCACGAGCGTCGTGTCTTCTTCGTAGCCGAGAACCTTGCCGTAGCTGATGCGAAGACTGAACGTCGCATCGGGATAAACGTTCTTTCCGTAAACCGCGAAACGCGCCGCCGCGATCTTTTCGCCGGCCGCGGCGTCGACGCTCAGGATGCGCTCTTCATTCCAGGCGCGCAATTCGCGAATGATCGGTTCGATGCGTCGCGCGAGTTGAACGAGCGGATCGGGTGATTTTGCGATCGCATCGGCTCCGCCCTCGAACAACGCTTTGCGCGCGTCGACGCTCGCCAGCTTCGTTCCCGCGATTACCGACTTCGCCACGGTCGCCGGCATTGAGCCTTGAAGCGCCGCTTTAATGAACGGGTCGTCGGCGCCGAGTGTTTTCTGCGCCTCTTCGAGCCATCCGGCAAGAATGGATTCTTCCATTTCCGGATAGATCGGCGCAGGCGAGAACAGGCTGAACTTCAACGAGTCCAGTCTGGACTCGCGGAATTCGTCATAACGCTGTGTGTTGGGTTTTCGTATCTCTTCTGAATATCGAACAAGCGTGGAGGCAATTTGTCCAAGACGTGAGTATGAAATCGTCGTGAACGCGATTCGTTTTGAGTACTGCGGCAGCGGTCGATAGGCCGCGGCAATCTGCTCCCAGGCGGAACTGTATCGCTTCTGCAGCTCCGGCCGCCGCGCGAGGTCGTCGCGCAGCGCTTTTTCTTCGGCTTCCTTTTTCGCCATCATTCGCGGATTCAACAGGCCGTCCTGCTGGCCGATCAGCCGCTTGATCGAATTCTCCAGGGACCGGCGCATCTCACCGGACTGTCGCGCCGCTTCGGCATTTCGCTGAGCGTACCGCGCGAGAGCATCGCGTCTCGATGTCCAGACCTGCATCTGAAGCGGATTGCCGGTGTCGCGTTGGTAGTGAAGCTGCGCAACGGTGAGCAACCGGCTTGTCGAGCCCGGATTGCCGGGAGCGAGAATAAATTCGCCTTCGGCGGCGCCCTTCGCGGACCACTTGAAGTGATTCGGCGTTTTCAGAGGCTGGCCGTTTTCATAGACGCGAAAGAACGCGACGTCCAGATCGTATCGGGGGTAAGTGAAATTGTCGTAATCGCCGCCGAAGAACGCGATCTGCTCTTCGGGCGCAAAGACCACCCGGATATCGGTGTACTTCTTGAACCGGTAGAGCCAGTATTCGCCGCCGCTATACAGCGTGACCACTTCACTGCGGAGACCCGTTTTGTCGCTCGATTCCTTTTCGATGGCGGCTATTTCGCTTTTGCGCTGCTCGTTCGCGTCCTTGTCTGATGCGCCCGGCTTGACGGCGTTCTGCACGCGGCGTGAGACGTCTTCGTATGACACAAGGACGTTGATCTCGAGATCCGGCGATCGGACTTCCTCGGATCGCGTCCGCGCAAAGAATCCCTCTTCCGTATAGTCCCGATCCTTTGTGGAGATCTTTTGAAGCTGTCCGCTGGCGACGTGCTGGTTCGTCATCAAGAGCCCGTCGGGAGAGACGAAGGAGCCGGAGCCGCCGTCGTTCAAGCGGACTGATGCAAGGCGGACATTCTCGAGCCAGGCGTCGGACGGCTCGAAGTTATAGCGATCCTTCCATTGCTTGCGCGGGGGATTGTCGAAGGTCCACAAGCCTTCGTCCGCGCGCGTGGAAAGAGAGGACGCGAGGGAGGTCAGAAACACGCAGGCAAAAAGGAATTTCTTCATTTGAGAACCGCCTTGTTTCGGCAATCAGTGGGTCATGGCGTAAACGATGAAGTTCATGCCGAGACGATAAGCCTGGCCTGAATATTTTTCAGGATAACAAGCGAGATCCATGTATTCCCAGGCGTCGCCCAGGTCGGAATTGTAGCTGGCGACGACCATCAGCCGGCCCTTCTCATTCGAGATGCCGTAGACGCGCGGTTCGATATCGTCGCGGCTTTCATACGTCGGACCACCGAAACACGCGTTTCCCTGGCCGGGCACCTGGATGGTCTCAGTGATATCGAAAAAGGTGTGAAAGACCTCGTGCGACAGCGGCAGAACTTCCATCCGGTATTCGGGAAAGACCCGCCGCATTTCGTCTTCGAAGTTGTATCTCTCCCTCAATCCCCAGAAATCATCGGCGTGAATGAAGCCGCCACGCAGGAGGTATTCACGAAGAGCTTTGACCTCTTCTTCGGTCATGTCCATGCCGCCGGGTTCGACGATATAGGCATATGGAAAGTTGAACAGCTCCGGATCCGTGATGCGGATCATGTTCGGATTCGGAAAGACTTGAAGGTTTGTCAGGCGCTGAATTCCGCCCATGAATTTGCAGTCCGCGCCGGGACTGTCCATCGACCAGCCTGTGCCTTGCTGAGGGAAGAAGTTGCCGCCGCCGAATTCCGGACAGCGGTAATTCCGGGAGACGAAACGTCCAAAGCCGCGCGCGCCGTTTTCGCTATAGGCGAGACGTGTGAAGAAGAACTCCACGTTGTCCTCAGGCTCATCCGCAAGGACGAACCATCCGACCGATCCGGCCAGCGCGATCAAAATGGCAGCCGTGAGTCCGAACCGCATTTTGTTCATGTCTGCCTGGATTGTATCCGCACCGGCGCGAATGCCAAAGCGCCGCGGAAGGAGGGTTTTAGAGTCATGGTAGAGTCTCGACGATGCGGTTGAGATTGGTCGTCCTCTTTTTGTCGGCTCCGTTCTTGCTGCAGGCGCAGACCGGCCGGAAGAGTGTCTGGGAAGGTGCGTACGCGACGGCCCAGGCCGAACGCGGGGAGAAGGCATTCACTTCAAATTGCGCCGGTTGCCATCAGGCGGATCTGGCGGGCAAGGGCGAGGTACCGGCTCTCAAGGGTGATTCATTCATGGAACGATGGCAGGACTATTCGGTGAAGCCATTGTTCAACCTGATCAAGACGGAAATGCCGCCCCTGCGGTTCCGGACACCGGACACGAAGCCGCTGCCGGATGAGATGTATGCCGACGTCATTGCTTATATTTTCAAGGTGAACGGTTTTCCTGCCGGGCCCTCCGAACTGACCGGCGGCAACCTCGATCAGGTGCAGATTGTCAGCAAGAGCGGCGCGCAGCCTCCGCCGCAATTCGCGTTGGTGATTTCCGTGGGGTGCATGAGGTATCGCCAGGTATCGTGGATGCTTTCCTATGCGACGAGTCCCGTACGCGCGACCATGCCGGATCTTGCGGCTCGTGAAGAAATCCAGGTGGCGCGGACTGTCCCGCTGGGGCTTCGCGAGTATCGTCTCGCCGACTTCGGCTATCTCGGGCGCGGCTTCAATCCGGAAGCGCTCGAGGATCATCGAATTCTTGTGAAGGGCTACATCATCCGTCAGCCGGAGTTTGAGCGGATCAGCGTTACGTCCGTAACGGATATCTCGCCCGATTGTGAATAAAAGTCTTCTTACTCTTGCCGGAGCACGACGGTGGGCGCGATTGTCGCGGCTCGGATCGCAGGAATAAGTGTGGCGAGCAGGGCCGCACCGCCGAGCACGATGATCGTTCCAAGATATGTGCCGATGTCCCATGGGCCGATCTCAAACAAAAGACCGGTAAGCAGCCTCGCAGCGGCGAGCGCGCCGGCAAGCCCCAGCACGATGCCGATCGCGACCAACCGTAGCCCTCGACCAACGATGAGTCGGATGACATCAGCGGATCCGGCGCCCAGAGCACGGCGGACCGCGATCTCGAGTGTCCGTTGCCCCACGAGGTACGCCAGCACGCTGAAGATGCCCACGGCCGCCAGGACGGTCGCCACACTTGCAAACAGCCCAATTAGCTGCGTGCGAAATCGCGGATACGCCAGCGTGTCGTCAAATAGCTCCTGCATGGTCTCGAATTTGACGGGCACGGTGGGATTCGCGTCGTTCAGGAGCTTACGAAGCGTCGTTGTGAGCGACGTCTCGTCTAACGAACTCCGAACCAGAATGGACGGCGAGTTGCCGAGA
>Ga0137433_1000389_pt1 | contig 24324 bp, 16 predicted proteins | sample EasRivERMZT840_2_FD_102335 | JGI IMG/M metagenome (GOLD analysis project Ga0137433, IMG submission 102335) | Soil microbial communities from meander-bound floodplain in the East River, Colorado, USA - East River MetaG ERMZT840_2 | ecosystem: Environmental > Terrestrial > Soil > Floodplain ...
CGACGCTGCTGTTCAGCGACACCCTGGCGGCCGGGGGCCGTACCTTCTTTTCGTTCATCATCGAGCAGCGGCGGGAGGTCCACGTCACGTTCGCGAGCACGATGGTGGACATCGCCGGGCCGGCCACGCCCGTGCCGCTCTCGCTCGGCCTGGGCACGCCGAGTGGCACGGATTGCGTCGTGACGCACCCGGCCGGCACCGTCGCGCCCGCGCTCATGCCCCAGATCCAGGTCGAGCTCGAGGCCGGGACGTACTGCGTGCGTCTGCAGGATCCCGGGACGATTTCCGCGCCGCTCACTTTTGCCGTGCGCATCCGCGTGGTGGCCGGCTTCTCGGCCCTCCCGTCGCCGGGCACCGACATCTTCGCCACGAGTCTCGCGGTGCAGGGCGCGACCTCGCGCAGCATCGAGGCGTCGCAGGCCGGAGTCATGGTGCTGACGCTTCAGGGGCTGGGCGCCGGCGCGTCGCAACTCGGCCTCGGCCTCGGCATCCCGCGCGCCGACGGCTCGGGCTGTTTCCTGACACAGTCGATCCTGACTTCCGCCAGCGCCACGCCCCAGCTCGCCTTGTCCGTCGAGGCCGGCCTGTACTGCGTGCGCGTGTTCGACCCCGGCACGCTGCCCAATCCCGTCTCGTTCCAGCTGAAGATCGATTTTCCTTGATCGATCCGGGGGGCTTCGCCCCCGCGGACCCCCCCCTACGCGCTCACTTGCGGGGGCCCCTTGGCCCCGCTCCGTTCGCGCGGGCTCGCTGGCGCTCGCTCGTCCGCTACTCGCGTCTCAGCGCCACCATCGGATCGACGCGTGAGGCGCGCAGCGCGGGGCCGTAGGTCGCGGCTAGCGCCACGACGCCCAGCACGAGCGCGACGGTGATGAACGTCGCAGGGTCGCGCCCGCCTGTTTCGAAGAGCAGCCCGCTCATGAGCGGTGTGAGGGCCGCGGCGGCCAGGAGGCCGGCGGCGGTACCGGCTGCCGCGACGAGCAATCCCTGCAGGAGCACCATCGCCTGAATGCCGCGCGACGAGGCGCCGAGCGCCAGTCGGATGCCGATCTCGCGCGCGCCCTGCGCGACGAGATGGGCCATCACGCCGTAGATGCCGACCGAGGCGAGGGCGACCGCCACGATCGCGAACAGGCCGAGCAGCGTCATCGCGAACGAGCGCCGCGCCAGCGAGCCCGCGACGCGCCCGGTCATCGGCATGAGGTGGTAGAGCGGAAGGTCCGGATCGAATGCGCGGATCTCGTGACGCACGCCGGGGGCCAGCACCGTGGGATTCCTATCGGTCTTCACCGCGACGTAGAGCGATCGTGCGGGCCGCTGCGTGTGGGGAAAGTAGAAGGCGATGCGGCCGTCGGTGTCGAGGGCGTACTGCTTGACGCGTCCGACGACGCCGGCCACCGTGATCCACGGCCCGGTCGCGTTGAGATCGCCCAGCCTGATGCGCTTCCCGACGGCCGTCTGCCCGGGCCACAGCTCGCGCGCCATGAACTCGTCGATGATGACCACCCCCGGCTGATCGGGCGTGTCGGTTGGGGCGAAGTGCCGTCCCTCGAGCAGCGGAATGCCCATCGCCTCGAAGTACCGGCCGGCGACGATGCGCTGATCGGCGTTGATGAACTTCTCCCCGGGCGGCGGCGTTCGTCCCTCGACCGTGATCGGGCCCCACGCAAAGAAGCCGCTCAGCGGCATCGTCGTCACGCCGCCGGACGCGAGCACGCCCGGCTGCCGATCCAGCCGTTCCCAGAGCGTCCGGTAGGCGAGCTGCACGGCGGGACCGTCGGGATATTTGGGGCCCGTCATGGCGAGCTCGACGGTGAGCACGCCGCTGGCATCGAATCCGGGGTGAACGTTGTTGAGCCTTGCGAAGCTGCGGACGAGCAGTCCCGCGCCGATCAGGAGAAGGACGGCCAGTCCGATCTCGAGTGCGGCCAGCGCCGGCCGCAAGCCATGACCGCGGCGCCACAGCGAGCCGGCGCCGGCGGATCCGCGCGCGGCGTCCTGCAGGGAGGCTCGCAGGTCGAAGCGCCGGAGTCCTGCGACGGGCGCCAGTCCGAACAGCACGCCGGAGGCCAGGCAGAGCAGCAGCGTGTACCCGAGCACCGGCAGATTGATCGCGATGGCGCCGAGCCGGGGCACGTCCGGCGGCTGGAGCGCGTGAATCCACGCGATGCCGCCCGCCGCCAACGCGATGCCGACGACGCCGCCGGAGAGCGACAGCACCAGGCTTTCGGTGAGGAGCTGCCGCAGCACGCGCACGCGGCTGGCGCCCAGCGCCGCGCGCACCGCCATCTCCTGCCGCCGGCCGAGCGCGCGCGCCAGCAGCAGGTTGGCGACGTTCGCGCAGGCGACCAGCAGCACGACGCCGACCGCGCCCAGCAGAATCGCCAGCGGGCGCCGCACGTCGCCCACGACCTGATCGACGAGCGGCACGATGCTGAATGTCAGGCCGCCGTTCGGCGGATAAGCATCCGGAACGTCCTGGCGCAGCCGCGCGGTGAGCGCATCCATCTCGAGCTGCGCCCGCTCCGGCGTCACGCCGCGCTTCAGCTTGCCGAGGATGTTGTAGTCCTCGCGCGTGCGGATCGTCGCCGCATTGGCGGCGAGCGGCAGCGGCAGGAAGATCTCGCCGTCGAGCGCGACGCCGAGGGTGGGCATCACCTCACGGGGCAGCGAGAATCCCTCCGGCAGCACGCCGACCACTTCGTACGGCAGACCGTTCAGCGTGAGGCGCCGGCCGACGACGGACGGGTCGGATCCGTAACGGCGGACCCACGTGCCGTGGTTGAGGATGGCGGACCCACCGCGTCCGGGGACGTCCTCGCCCGGCTCGAACAGCCGGCCGTAGAGCGGCCGCGCGCCGAGCATCGGCAGCAGGTTCGACGACACCCGGATCGCGCCGATGCGCTCAGGGTCGCCGTCGCCGGTGAGTGTCAGGTTGGCGCCAAGCGCGATGGCGAGATCCTCGAAGCCGCTCTGCGACGTCTTGATGTCGAAGTACTGCGCGGTGGAGAACCAGTCCTCGGCGATGTTCAGTCCCGGCGATCGGTTCCAGAGGATCACCAGTCGATCGGCGTCGCGGTAGGGCAGCGGCTGAATCAGCAGCGCGTGGGCGACGCTGAAGATGGCGGTGTTGGCGCCGATGCCGATCGCAATCGACAGCACGGCCGCCGCCGAATGTCCCGGCTGCCGCGCAAACGCGCGAATCGCGAAACGAACGTCCTGCCAGAAGCTCTGCACGGATCGCGTCTCCCCGGGCCGCTATAATGCCATGCATATGCGCACAACCATTTCGATTGTAGGGATCAGTCTCGCGCTGACATCAGGTTCGGTCGTCGCTCAGCAACCGGCCGGCAGCGGACAGCCGCAGGCCATCGCCGGCGGCCTGCGCATGATGTGGGACGGCGCGGCGAAGAATGTCCGGGAGTCGGCCACGCTGATGCCCGACTTCGCCTTCAGGCCGCCGACCGAGAAGTCGCCTGACGGCAACCAGGTCCGGACTTTCGGTCAGATTCTGGCGCACCTGGCCGGCGCCAACTACGTGATTTGCGCCGCCGCCCGCGGCGAGAAGTCACCGTACGCTGAAGATCACTTCGAGAAGTCGGCGACCACGCGTGAAGCGATCATCCCCGCGCTCGCCGGGTCGCTCACGTATTGCGACGACGCCTTCAGGGCTGACGATCGCCGGCTGGCCGAGACCGTCGCGATGCCGTTCGACATGGGCAAGGCTCCACGCGCGGCTGTGCTCGTGATGAACATCGGCCACGTCAACGAGCACTACGGCAACCTGGTGACGTACTTCCGGATCAAAGGAATCGTTCCGCCATCGTCGCGGAGATAAGCTTGGGTTCTTCCAGCGCCAGCGCAAGCATCCCCGTCGTGTTCGCGACTGCGAAGCTCGTGCCCTGAAGATTCCGCTCTGGCGGGACGCCGGGGATTGGCCGCGGCAGCCCTGACGCGCGAGCGCGAATCAACCCGCTCGCGCTTCTTTCGATCTCACACGTGTCGCGCGGCAGGTCCGCCGGCGACACGCCAATCACTCCAGCGATGGCGGCCGGCAGCCACACGGCGCCGTCGTCGGGCGCAGCCGCGACGATCAGAACGCCACTCGCGGCGGCTTCGACGACCGCGGCCGTCAGCGCCGTTTCGTGATCGCGATTCACGGTGCCCAGGCTCAGATTGACGATGGAGATCCGCGTCGTCACGGCCCATCGGATGGCGTCGACCAGGGCGCGTCCCGAGGTCTGCAATTCGCGATCGAAGACCTTGACCGCGACGAGGACCGCGTCGGGCGCCTTCTCGTGAATCGCCGCGGCCACCGCGGTCCCGTGACCGAGCCGGTCGGTGAGGTCGCCTCCGACGGCGCCCTGATCGTCGATCGCGACCCCGCCGGCGATCCGACCGATGTGCGGGTGGCCCGGATGCACGCCGCTGTCCACGATCGCGACGCTGACGCCGCGGCCCGTCCGCCCGGCCAGGCCCGCCAGGGTGAGTGTCACGAGCCGGTCGTCGAGAGCGGCTTCAGGAAGAGGGCGCCAAACGCGCCGCCGTCGGCTTCGAGCGCAGCGGGCGATCCTGCCTGCACGACACGAGCGCCCTCGAGCACGACGACGTGATCGGCGGCTCGCACGACATCCAGCCGGTGGGTGATGACGATGACGGTGCGGCCGCGCATGACGTCACGCACGCCCTGCACGACGTCCCGTTCGGACACCGGGTCGAGCGCGGCGCTGGGCTCGTCGAGGACGAGAACCGCCGGGGACGCCGCCAGCGCGCGCGCGACCGCGATCCGCTGGCGCTCGCCGGCCGAGAGGGCGAGGCCTCGTTCGCCGACCACCGTCCGGGTCCCCTCGGGAAGGGCCGCGACGAAACGAGAGAGTCCGGCCGCGGCCAGGACGCGCGTGACGTCGGCGTCGGTCGCGGTGGGGTTGGCGTAGCGGACGTTCTCGTCAATCGAGGCGTGGAAGATCGCCGGCTCCTGAGGCACCGCGCGCACGAGCCGGCGCACGTCGTCGAGCCGGACCGCGCGCAGGTCGCGGCCGTCGAGACGCACGACGCCCGCATCGGGATCGAGCAGGCGCACCGCGAGGTCGGCGATGGTGGACTTGCCGCTGCCGCTGGTTCCGACGATGGCGGTCGTGCGTCCGGCCGGCGCCTGAAAGCTGACGCGATCAAGCACGTCGGCGCCACGGCCGTACGCGAGCGACACCGCGTCGAACTCCACCGCGCCCTCAGCCGTCGCGAGCGGCGCGGCGTCAGGCCGATCGGTCACTTCGGCGGGCGTGCCGAGCAGCTCGGCCACACGGCGCCACGACACGCGCGCGGTGGCCAGCGCGCCGTAGAGACCCATCAACGCCTGCACCGGGGCGACCACACGCGCCTGATACGCGAGAAACGCGGCCAGCGTGCCGAGCGTCAATGTCCCTTCCACCACACGCCACCCGCCGTAGAAGAACGCCGCGGCCGTGCCGATCGAGATGAGCAGGGACGGCAGGCCCCCCGTGAGGTACTGGACGCGCTGCACGCCCATGAGCGTCGCGATGAAGGCGTCGTTCAGGCGCGAGAACCGCTCGACCTCGCGCCGCTCGGCGCCCGACGTGACGACCGTGCGCATCGCCGGCAGCGTCTCGATGAGGAAGCTGCCGAGATCGGCGCTCCGTTCGCGCAAGTCGGTCACGCGCCGCTCCAGCCGGCGGCGATAAACTGCCAGCAGCCATGCACTTACGGGCAGCGTCGCGAGGCCGACGAGGCACAGCCGCCAGTCGAGCCAGAGCAGGATGGCGAGGCTGCCCGCCAGAAAGAGCACGTTCCCGACCCACGCCAGCGCCGTTTCCGCCGCGACGCGCTGAATCTCGCCGATGTCGTTGTTCAGCCGCGACACGATGTCGCCCAGGCGCGTCGTCGCGTAGAAGCGCGGCGAGAGCCGCTGCAAGTGCTCGTAGAGATCCCGCCGCATGTCGAACAGGATCTCCGCCGACACCCGCGTGTACTGAAGGCCGCTCACCACGCTCAGGACGAATCCCGCCGCGCCGACGGCGATGAAAATCACCACGAAGTTCGTGAGCTCGCCCGCGTTCCGGCCGAGGAGCGCGACGTCCACGAGCGGCCGCGTCAGGTAGGGGAGATAGAGCGACAGCGCGGTGCTGGCCACGCTGATGCCCAGCACGAGGGTCAGTCTGCGCCAGTAAGGGAGGATGTAGCGATAGACGCGCGCGTCCACCGGCCAAGTCTAACCACGAAGGTCACGAAGTTCACGAAGAGGCAAGGCTTGACTGTTTGAAAGGCCCGGCGTCACAGGGAATCATGAGTGAACCAGGAAATGACGACGCACGTTCCGCCCAGAGACGCGTCGTCATTTCCTGGTTGACTCATGATTCCCAAGTGGCCTTCGGCCACCGACGGGCTTTGCCCGCCGGTGACGCCGGGCCCTTCGTGTGCTTCGTGATCTTCGTGGTGAGATCTTCAGCGCTTCGGCGGCGGCAGCAGCGTGAACCCTGTCATGTCGCCGTCGAGCGTGATCGTGCGCTGGAGCTTGAACGACGTCGTGTCGTAGAGATCGATCGTGTTGCCGGCGGTGTGGATGTAGATGTAGTTGCCGTTGCTGCTCACGCGCATGCCCATGCGGGGCCGGCCCGTGAACTGCGTGCGTCCGATGACACGGTACGTGTCGAGATCGAACGTCCAGAACTCGTTTTCGTTGACGCCGCCGAACGCCAGCCCGTAGCCGCGGCGCCTGTCGCGGTTGAAGCCGAAGGCCATGCCGCGCGCCGGGCCGATCGGCCGGAAGTCGATCTTCTTGTTGGCGAGGTCGACGCGCCCCAGGCCCATGATCCGCCGGTTGTTGATCGGGTCCTGCTGCGTCAGCAGGCCGGTGTAGAAGCCGGGATCGTCGCTGAACGGATCGAAGCCGCCCAGGTTGATGCGGCCGAGGCCCTGTTCCTGCGGCTGCGCGAGGTTCCAGCGATCGACCTCGGTGAACTTCTCGGTCTCGTAGATCAGGACGTCTTCCGCGAACATGTACATCAGCTTGCCGTCCGGCGAGAAGATGACGCTGACGCCCTCGCGCTCCTCGCCCTTGGGCCACGGAATCGTCCTGGCGATCTTGCGCGCCGCCATGTCGTACTGCACGAGCGTCGGTGGCCCGATCTCCCAGCGGTCGCCGTTCAGCGTGTAGTTCTTGACGACGAGGATGAGGTACTTGTCGGTCGGGTCCGACTGCAGCCCCCAGATGCGTGTCTTGGTCGCCCCTTCGCTCAGCGAGTACGTGTCGATCGTCGTGCGCTTGACGCGATCGATGACCTCGATCTTCTCGTAGGTGATGTCGCGGATGTAGATCTTCGAGCGGTCGTTCGAGAAGCGCGCCGAGCCCGGGATGCCGTTCTTCACCGGAATCTCGGCGACGATCTTTTCGGTCGCCTCGTCAATCTCGAAGATGACGCCCTTGTAGCTGCTGACGTACATCGTGCCCGTGCCGCCATACACGGGCTTGGTGGCCGTCGCGCGCTGCGCCTGGATTCCGTTCGCAGGGCCCTTCGAACTGTGAAGGGCCACACCTGCGCCGGCGACGAGGGTCGCGACCGCGGCGAGCGTCAATCCGATCTGTTTCACGTTCGCGCTCACGGGAAGATGATGTCGATCTTCCGCCAGTCCTTCTGGGCCGCCGCGCACTTCTTGGTCCAGTCGGGCGCGTGATTCAGCTGGTCAGGCACCTGCGCCGGCCAGAAGCAGCCGAGGTGGCAGTCGAAGAGGTCGCGCTCCACGGGCTGGCAGAGCCCGGCGGTACCGCCGCTGCTGTCCACTTCCCAGCCCGGAGCGAACACCGTCGAGCATCCGAGTGGAATGTGCGGGCCGGCCGGCTGCTGCGGCTGCTGGAGGGCGACAACGTCCCGGCCTTCGCTCGCGGCGGTTTCTGCCGCGAGCTTCGGCGCGGCAGGCGCGAGAGGATCCAGAGCGTTTGCCAGGCGTCGCGCTTTTGCGTTAACTGGGCTGAGGTGCTTCATCGCTGTCCTCGAATTGACGGAGAAACGCCGGATTGCTTTGAACGATCGCGCCGTAGATCTGGAGACAGGTATCGGTCCATCCCCGGATCCACTCGCAGTAATGCAGGTTGGGCTGGACGGTCGTGCCGTAGCGCGTGTGCGCCTCGTGATAGCAGCCGCCGGCGCAGAGCGGCCGCGCCCAGCACGTCTGGCAGTCGGTCTTCGACGCGACGTGATGCGCCTCGAGAAAGCCGCGCTGGGCCGCGCGATCGATCCCGTCGCGCACGGTGCCGAGCTTGTGCGCGTCCGATCCGGCAAAGCGGTGGCACAGGTTCACGTCGCCCGCGGTGGACACGCCCAGCAGGCCGAAGCCTGCGCCGCACGGCCACGCCTTGCTCGCGCCCTTGTGGATTTCCTGCAGCGTCTCACGGACGTTGCTGAACCCGTGATGCTTGCCCGCGAGTGCGGCGTCCCGGTAGTCCTGCGCCAGGTCGCGGAACTCTGCGAGGACCGACTCGAAGCCTTCTTCGCTGAAGGCGTGCGGGCGGCCCGGTGACGCGGTGACCGGCGCGAAACCGATCTCCCAGAATCCGATCTCGTGCCTGAGGTGGTCGTAGATGCGGCGCACGTCGAGCGTCTCGCGGGTTAGCGTCACGCGCGCGCCAATCGGCCGCGACCGGTGCCGCGCCAGCAGCGCCTTGATCTTCGGCACGATCAGCTCGTAGCTGCCCGTGCCGTTCTTGAACACGCGGAACTTGTTCTGGAGATCCGGCGGGCCGTCCATCGAGATCGTGATGCCGAAGTTGTGCTCCGCCAGGAACTCGATGACCTCGGGCTTGAGGAGCGTCGCGTTCGTCGTGAGCGAGAAGTCGATCTCCTTGCCGAGCTCGGCGGCGCGCATCTTCGCGTAGCCGACCGTGAACTGCAGCACCTTGAAGTTGAGGAGCGTCTCGCCCCCGAAGAATGTCAGGTGCGCCACCGCGCCGGACTCACGCAGCAGGAACTCGACGCTCTCGCGCGCCGTCTCCTCGCTCATCCATTTCGGCTGGCGGCCGTTTTCCGTCTGGACGATCTTGTCCTCGCCGTACTCGTAGCAGTAGGTGCAGCTCAGATTGCACTGGTTGGTGACGTTCAGCACCATCGTGCTGAGCGGCACGGGCGTGAGCGGCAGGACCTTGGGCATCGGCCGGTCCGGCGCCTCGACCCGGCCGAGCGCGCGGGCGCGGACCAGCTCGCCGATCGATTCGTCCACGTCGCTCTTCGCGAATCGCCCGGCGAGCGCGGCCACGACGTCCTCGGGCGACCGCCGCCGTTCGGCGACCGTGTCGAGCACCGCGGCCGACACGTCGTCCACCGCCATGACGGCCGCGCTCGGCGCCAGGTACAGGAACCGCTGTCCTCCCGCCTCGAACGCGTGGCAATCGCCGGGTTGAAGCAGACTCATCGCCCCACCGTGAACACTTCCCAACGCAGATAGAGCGGCACCGTGACGACGAGGTGCGCGCGGGCGCGAACGGGCTTGCCGCCGTCGGGCGGCGTGTGCGTGGCGACCACCCACACGTCGCCGACGTTGTTCCGGTTGCCGCTGCGGGCCGGATTGGGTCCATCGAGCGCGGGCGTGAACAGGCCTCTCGTCGCGTCGATCTCGCCGACGAACTTCCGATCGTCGTCTTCGAACGTCGCCGTGTATTCCTCGATGCTCCACGTCGCATCGACGGCGCCGAGCGGCAGGTCGTCCTTGGAGTCGGGCTTGCCGTCCGCGCCGTTCGAGAACGCGACGGCCTCGAACCGCGCGAACATCTTCGGGAAGACGGCGCCGCCGACGCGCGCCATGTTCCAGGCCGGCGCGACCTTGATCGTGTCCACCTTCTCATACACCACGAGAGGCGCGGACTTCAGCGTGCCCGCCACGAACAGGTCGCGCACGCCGATGGGCGCATCAGCCGCGACGCTGACCTCGAGCGTGAGCATGTCGGACGTCGCGCTCACGATGCGCGCCACCGTGACGCCGCGGCCGAAGTCGATGTCTCGAGGCGTGAGGCCGGTCGCGAAGTTGGCGCCGAACACGCGAAGCGTCTGTGCCGACGAGCCGCGCTTCAACGACGGCCGATCGATGCCGGCCACCACCGTCTCACGGCCCTGGCGGCGGAGCTGGATGTCGATGCCGTACTCATCGTGATCGCCCCAGAACCAGCGGCCCGCCAGGCCCTGCCAGTCGCGGTCCACCCACATCACCTCGCGCAACGCCGAGGCGTCGTCAGTGCCAACCCGCGTGCGGCCTCGCCACTGATAACCCGTGTACACAATGGCGCGGCCCGTGCGGGTCACCGAGCGTCCCGATCGCGCGTAGCGGTACGTGGCCTGGGTCGTGAACTCGTCAGGCGACGCCGGGTTCGCCGTGACCGTCATCGCGCCGAACACCGGGCCTTCACCCGGCTCGTAGCCGCTCAGAATCCACGTGCCGTCCAGCCGTGGGCTGCGCATCGTCGCGGACCATGCCGCCCATTCGGTCGTCGTGTACGGAAATGCCGACTTCAGGTGGCCAAGGGCCTTGTCCATCGGATGGCGATTGTCCGGCGGCCTGCCGTCGGGCCCGGGCTCGGTCGACGGCGGGCCGAATCGGCGGAACACCTGGTTGTCGACCAGGGGGTAGTAGCCGCGGTGCATCGCGACGACGAGATCCCATTCCTTGTCGGTGCGCCGCTGCAGCATCACGCGGCCCATCGAATGGCAGCTCGCGCACACGCGCTCGGTGTCGGCGTTGGCGGTGTACTTGAAGTCGATCAGCCGGCGCTCCACCTCGAACGCCGCGGGCTTGGCTTCCTCGGGCGCGAGGCCGAGCCGGTCGGACAGGTACTTCACGACGACGCGCGCCTGATCCGGCTCGATGTCCGCCTTGTTCAGCGTGACCATCCGTCGAATCGTCTCCTGCCAGCCTTCGGGCGTCGTGCGGCGGAAGGAGATGCGCGAGAGCCGCCCCTTCTCGTCAGCCTTGTGACAACCCGCGCACGCGTTCTTCACCGCATCGTTCGTGATGGGAACGCCGACGTCGTCGGGTTCGGGTTTGGCCTGGGCCGATGCAGGCTTCTCCTGGTAGTGCGTCGGCCGCTCCGGGTTCTGGAGCGGCATCGCCGATGCTTTCAGTACTACGACAGCGATCGGAGCAATCAGAATGACGCCAGCGGCGTACTTCTTCATGAATTCTCGCGTTTTACCATACCCCTCAGCCGTATACCAGCGCGCCTTTCGCGATGAGGGTCGCGATGGCGCCGAGCAGATCCGGAAGCGCGACCGGCCCATGTTCGCGAACGTACGCTTCCGCGATTTCGCCCGCATCAGAGAATCTCGGTGCATGCCGCAGGACCGAGACGAGGTCCACGTCGCGAATGTAGCGGACGCCTTCCGGCCAGTCGGGCAGGAAGACGTGATCTTCCAGCACGATCTCGCGTCCGCGGACCGCGGCGCGCGGCCGAATCTCAAGCCCGTCGCTTGTGCGGAAGTGAACAGCCGGACGCGCGCGCAGGTCCTGGAACGCGGCGAGGACGGCCGGATCGCCGGCGAGCGCGGCGGCGTCCACCTCGGCGCCGGGGTCGAGCTGCTCCGGCGTGTCCGCACGCGCAATCCAGAACGGGTGCCCTGACTGCGCAGCCGCGTCCGCGGCGAACGCCGATGCCTGCTGCCTGGCGCTCAGGTAGATGGCGCGCTCGCGGCGGTCGAAAAACGCGAGGGCGGCGTCTTTCATCGCCGGCCGGATGAGTGACGTGTGGCTGACGATTGCGGCGAGCCACGCGGACGCCAGCGCCTTCTTGACGCCGAACGACGACAGCGGATCGATGAACGACGCCGCGTCGCCGACGAGCAGGAATCCGGGTCCCGAGTACCGTTCAGCACAGTACCCCGAGGCGTCCGCGCCCCATGGACCTTCGACGAGCGAACCGGCACTCGTCAGCGGCTCGAACGCGCGAACCCTCGCGAGCGCCTCCAGGTAGACGTCCGCCGCCGGAACGCCGCGCGCCAGCGCCGTCCGCTGCGGATCCACCATGACGGTGATGTATCGCAGGCCACCGGCGACCGGCACCGACCACGCCCAACCGTCGGCCTGGGCCGCAACGAGCGTAAGACCTCGGGAGTCTTTTTCGTCCGCATCAGGAAAAAGACTCCCGAGGTCCTTTTCCATGCGCCAGATGCCCACCAGCGCCACGGTGTGGCGTGATTCGTCCAGCCGGCGCAGGCCCTGCCGCGCAACGACGCCGTTTCGGCCGGAACAGTCGAGCACCATGGCCGCGCTGATCTCCCGGGTCTGACCATCGGCTTCGATACGGGCACGTGGTGGGTCGGTGGTCACTTCGCGGACGACGCCTGATTCGATCGCCGCTCCGGATTCAGCGGCGAGGGCGCGGAGGCGCGCATCGAAATCCCGACGCACGACCTGAAAGCCCGCCACGCCGGCCGGGAAGGACTCGACCCGGGGCCGGCCGGCGTCCGATCCCGGCGACCACCACACGGCGTTGCCCTGCCACGGCAGAAAGCCGGCGTCTTCGATCGCCGTGAGCATGCCGAGGGCGGACAGGACTTTCTTGGCGCTGGGCGGAATGGATTCGGCGAGCGCGCGCTCGTCCTTGCGCGGTCGATCCACGACGATCACGCGGTGGCCCCACGCGGCCAGCAGCCGCGCCGCGCCGGACCCGGCCGGACCGGCGCCGACGATCAGGATGTCCGGGGGCTCCGCCCCGCGGACCCCCGGCGCGCTCACTCGCGGGGACCCCGTGATCCCCGCTCCGTTCGCGCGGCTCGCTCGCGCGGCTCGCTCGCTCTTCGAGCTGACGTTGCGATGACGCCCGGCAATGGCTCGGCCGCCGCCGGGATCGCGGCACGGAAATCCTCGCCCACGAGCGCGGCCGCGGTGGCCGCCACCTGCGCTGCCGTCACGGTGACAGACTCGCGAACGCCCAGCGCGGGCACGCCGGGCCCCATCACCGCCATCCACGTCGCCTCCGCCGCCGGCACCTTGCGGCCGTGGTCCGTCCAGTCGGTGGTGGTGGCGCCACGCCCGTGATCCGTCGTCACGATCAGCGCGGTTTGATTGGCGTATCCCGGCAGCGCCTGCAGGGCTTCCCACAGCCGCTGCAGGAAGCGATCGGACCGGAACGCCGCGTCGAGATACAGGTCGTACCGGCCTTCGTGCGCCCACTCATCCGTCTCGCCCAGCATCACGTACAGCACGCGCGGCTGGCGCGTGCGCAACGACTCGAGCGAGGCGTGCATGATCGGCGCATCGAACGGCACGCCAGGCCAGTAGGGCGGCAGATCGGCGGCGAGGTCGTTGATGGCGCGCTCGCGATCGGTCTTCGGCAGGGGGACCGGTTGCGCCGCGTCTCCGACCGGGAGCCGGCTGCGGACCACATTGAGAATGAAGGGCAGCACGTCCCACGTGCCGAAGGCGGCGACGCGGCCCTGGAACCCGGGCCGTCCGTTCAGCCATTCGAGCACCGTGACGTTCGGATTTGGCACCTTGTCGTTGCTGTCGATCCTCGGATCCGGCGCGCCCGTCAGCAGCTCGTTGTAGCCCGGGTACGAAAACCAGAGTCCGTTGGTGACCCGCGACACACTCTTCCGTGACGGATCGCCGAAGACCTGGCCGCGCGTGGCCACCACGCTCCAGAAAAACGGCATCATTGCGGCGCGGCGGGCGTCGGCCGTGTTCCGCCAGAACCGCTTTTCCGCGTCGCCCGGTTCCCCGGTGGAGGTCTGCCGGAACAGCGCCCGCTCGGCGCCCGTGAACATTTCCTGCCAGCGGAAGCCGTCAATCGTCACGATGACGACGTTGCGCGCGCGCGTCGCCTGCGCATGGATCGGCGCGCTCGTCGTTGGTCCGCTGAGCAGCAGCACCACCGCCGCTATCGCGGTCATGAAACGCATAGACGCAGTGTAACGGAGGACCCAGGACCAAGGACCTGGGACCCAGGACCCGAAAAGAAAACGGGCCCAGGCATTGCCTGGGCCCGTTGAGTCAAGAGCGGGTTGGATTAGAAACCGAACTGCGCGCCGAAGCGAATCACGCGCGGCGGAATGATGTTGTCCGGCGCGTTGAAGTCGTCGTCGCTGCGGTTGTTGCTGCCCCAGCCCGTGATGGTGTTGACGTTGAGGACGTTGAACCCGTCCATCATCACCTTCAGCCGGTTCTTGCCGCCGCGGAGCGCGAACGTCTTCGAGACGCCCATGTCGAGGAGCTTGACGGCTTTGTTGCGCGTCGTGCCGGTGGGCTGGAACGCCAGCGAGTCGTAGCTCGTGCGGATCACGCCACCGGTCGCCGTTCGGAACCCTGTGTCGAAGTTGTCGCCAGGGCCGTCGATCGAGAGCGTGCGGTTGGCGCCGTCGTTCATGTTGAAGTTGCCGGACACCATGATGCCCCAGCCCGCCGCGTAGGCCCCGCTCATCTTGAACAGGTACCGCGCGATGCTGCTGATGCCGTTGGTGAACTCCACGCCCGTCGGATTGGTGAAGAACACGTTGTACCCCGGGTTCTGCTGAAGGGTGATCGACGTGTTCATCTGCCACTTGTCGCTGAAGCGCTTGTTCGCCTGCAGGATGACGCCGTGGTAGACGTTGTAGTTCTGGCTCGTCATGGTGATGCTGCTCTGCCCGGACGTGAAGAGCGTCCCCGTCGGCACGGTGTAATACGGTGCCTGGAGCCCAGTAATCGGATCCGTGTAGACGTTGCGGATCGTGTACTGAGCGGACACCGGATAGCCCGGCGCCACGCACGGGATCGTCGCAGACGTCTCACAACCCGGCTGCATGCCCTGCGTGTACCCCGTGGTGCCGCGATCGTAGTTGCGGTAGATGTAGTCGACGCCGACGGCCAGGTTCGGGATGAGCTCGTGCTGCATGCCGACGATGGCCTCGCGCGTACGACCGATCTGCGCGCTGTCATCCACCGAGTTGATCCCCGGCGTGATGACGCCCGTGTCCACGTTGAACCGGCCCGGTCCGCCCGGAATGCGTGCGCCTGGCTGGATGCCGCCCGCGACCCACGACAGCTCGTTGACTTGGACGAAGCCGTCGAGGTTCAGGTCCTGCCAGCAGGAGGTGTTGGTTCCCGCGCACGTGCCGGTGTTGTTCATGTTGCCCCAGCTGAGCGAGATCCCGCCGATGTTGTTCAACTGGTTGGCCAACGTGATTTTGGTGGCGTAGTAGAGCGAGTAGCTGGAGTGCAGCTGCGTCTTGCCGTTGCCGAACAGGTCGTAGGTGGCGGAGACGCGCGGCGCGAACTGGCTGAACGGCCGCAGGTGCTTCCCGGTGATCGGGTCCGTGTCGGTCTCGTCCTGACAGAACGCGGGCAGCACCGACGCCCCGGTGCTGGGGTGCCGGATGTCCAGGGTCGCGGCCGGCGTGCAGCCGGCCAGCTGCTTCGACTGCTGCCAGTCGTAGCGGACGCCGCCGTTCAACCGCAGTCTGCCCCGGCTGTACGACTCCTGGATGTACCCGTTGTAGGTCCACCAGTCGTTGTTCGTCGAGAGGCTGTCCGTCGCGACCGTGACCGAGCGCGGCACGAAGCCGTTCAGGTTGGAGCCCGCCGCGACCGGCACGCCCGCACCACACCGCTCATCGTCGTTGTTGTAGCACTGCAGGGTGACGCTCGCGCCGCCGCTCCGGTGGTTGTAAGTCAGGATCGGATTGCGCCGCCAGCCCGCGCCGAACTTCAGGCTGTGGTCACCGCCCAGCACGTTCGACAGGAAGTAGGTGCCGTCCGTCTTCGCTTCCCACGAGTGCCGCTGCGTCTCATAGGTCGTGCCGAGCGAGCGGCTGCCTAGCCCCGTGGTCCGGTTGCCCAGCGACTGGATGTTCCACAGACAGTTCGCCGTGTTGACGTTCGGGTACGCCCCGGGGTTCTGTTCGAAGGGGATGTACTTGCTCTGCTGACAGTCACCCTGCGGCGGGACGTCCTGGTAGTCCAGATAGAACCCGCCATGGACGTACGTGAACTGGTTGTTGAACACCAGCCGGTCCGTCAGGATCAGGGTATGCGTGACTGAATGCGTCGGCAGCGGCATGCCCCAGTAGCCGATCCACTTCGGCATATCGGACGTCTGCTGCGTGACGTTCTCGACGAGAGTGTTGGAGCTGGCGCCGCGGCGGTTCCGGTATTTGTTGTCGCTCTGGTAGAGGTACTGGAACTTGTTGGCCGCGTTCAGCTGGTAGTTGAATTTCCACGACAGGTTCTTGATCGTCGTCTTGTCGTTCTGCAGACAGCCCTGAACGGCCTCGAGGTCTTCGTACCCGGCCGGGGAGGGCTGACCGAGCTGCTGGGCTTCGATCAACTGCTGACAGAACGGGCCTTTTGTGGCGTCGAAGAAATTGACGACACCGGAGTTGATGTCCTGCCAGTCACCGGCGCCCCAGAACCAGAGGCGGTTCCGCTTGATCGGGCCGCCGTACTCAGCCGAGTAGTTGCCAATCCGCTGAATCGGGTTGCCCGACAGGAGGCCCTCGTCACTCGATTCGAAGAGCTCCCGGGTGACGTTATTCGACTGGGTCTTGTCGTTCTCGAACGTCATGAGCGCGGTGCCCTTGAACACGTTCGATCCGCTCTTGGTGACCAGGTTGATCGAGAGGCCCGACGACTGTACCGAAACGTCGCCGCCGCCCGTCACGACCTGAATCTGCTCGAACGAGTCGAAGTTGAAGTACGACGGCGAGGAATTCGAGGACAGGTCGGTGATCGATCCGCCTTCGAGGTTCCACTGCACGTTGGCGCTCGTCCCGAAGATCGAGAGGCCCACCTGCTGACCCGACGCGGAGCCGCCGACGTTCAGGCCGGCCTGCACGCCAGGGGTCATGCCGATGATCTGCCAGGGGTCGCGCGCGGTCGGGATGTTCTCGAAGATCTCCTTCGAGAACGTCGCGCCCGTCGTCGTTTTCTTGGTGTCGACCACCGGCGCCGCCGCGGTAACGGTCAGCTCCTGCGTGATCGTGCCCAGCTCCAGCTTCATGTCGATCTGGGCCTGGAAGCCGGTGTCGATGACAACGCCCTGCCGGACGGCCTTCTTGAAGCCGTTCAGCTCGAACGTCACGGCGTACGTGCCAATGGGTACGCTCGGAAACTGATACGCACCGCTGGCCTGCGACGTGCCGACCAGGGGCTGCTGCAACCCCGAGCCGGTGATCGTGACCGTCACGCCCGGCAGCACGCCGCCGGACTGGTCCGTGACCTTGCCGAAAATCGACCCGATGGCCTGAGCGTGGGCCGACCCGGCGGTCAGTGCGAGGATGCCTGCCACCAGCAGAATCCCCCGGAACACTCGTGACATCTGTCCTCCTCTTATCCAGGCCCCGAGACACCAATGGAAGTCGAGAATGGCACCCGCCAGCCCCCCGGCTGGTTGGCGCACACGCGACTTGGCCTGTAGGCGGGAGACTAGTCGTACGGAGTATCACCGGCCATACCGGGATTCCGGGATTCCGGCACCCGACGAAACGGGACGCGGCACGCGGCCGGATCCCTATTACGTTTGCCGGCGTACGGGCTTAGTATGAGGGCCTTGTCAGACAGGCCTACGACGACCTCGGCCGCGGCAGCCAGCCGCCGTCCGGCGGCGGACGCAATACTCAGTATCCGCGTTCTGCTGGTGCTCGGCTTCGGGACAGTGTTCGTGCTCTGGCTCGCGTCGGGATTCGTGCTGGTCCGCCGGATGATGGATGCCGACGAGCGCGGCGCGGAAATCCGCCAGCGCTTTCTCGAAAACGACCAGGTCCTGTCGTCCATCAGCAACCGGACCCTTCAGACGTCGATGATGTTCGGCGACGCGCTGCTCGATCCATCCGCGGCCGCCAGCGTTTCGGCCGACCTGCTGCAGGCGCGCGCGGAAATCGACAACGCGCTCGATGCCTACGAGCTGCGCGACTCGTCGGGCGCCGAAGGCGAGGCCTGGTACCGGTTGGCGGGTGAGCTCGAGGCGTATTGGGGCGCGCTGCTGCCGGTGGTCGCAGACGCCCGGGTGGACGGGTCTGCCGCGCGTGCCAGCCGCCTCGCCAGCCAGGTGATGCCGAAACGCCAGGGCGTCATGCGCATCCTCGATCAGATTCACAAACTCAACGAGATCGCGTTTCGCGAGGAACAGGGGGCCGTCGCCGGCCTGCGCGTCGGTTTGCGGCGCCAGGTCTGGCAGGCGAGCGCCATCGCGGTGCTGCTGGGCATGCTGGTCGCCGGCCTCGCGATTCGGCACGCCTCGCGCCTCGAACGGCGGATTCACGAACAGCACGCGCTCGAAGCCGCGCAGCGCACCGAGCTCGAGCGCTTGTCGAAGAAGCTCATGGCGGTGCAGGAGGACGAGCGCCGCCGGATCGCGCGCGAGCTCCACGACGAAGTGGGCCAGGCGCTCGGCGCCATCAAGCTCGAGCTGGCGCTGGCCGAACGCGACGTGCAACTTCCGCTGCAGGGCCGGCTGACCGAGGCGCGGGCGATGGTGGACGGCGCGCTAGAGTCCGTCCGCGAGCTGTCCCGGCTCGTCCATCCGATGATGCTCGACGACCTCGGCCTCGAGGACGCGACGGCGTCCTATCTGCAGCACTTCATGCGCCGCACCGGCATCCGCACCGAGCTCCGCGTGTCGAACCTCGACAAGCGATTCGCGCCGCAGCTCGAAGTGTGCGCGTACCGCATCGTGCAGGAAGCGGTGAACAACGTGGGCCGCCACGCCGCCGCGACCTCCTGCCAGGTGCGCCTCGAGCGGCAGCAGGATGCCCTTCGCGTCACCGTGGAAGACGACGGGGCGGGGTTCACGCCGGCCGACACGGAGGCGCCGCGCACCGGCCTCGGACTCGTCGGCCTGCGCGAGCGCGTGACCGATTTGGGCGGGTTGTTCGAAGTCACGAGCGCGATTGGACAAGGCACCCGCGTGTCCGCCGCGCTCCCGCTGTCGGTTCCTGCGTCATGACCCCACTTCGACTGCTCATCGCCGACGATCACACCCTGGTCCGCCAGGGCCTCCGCCGCATTCTCGAGGGCCAGCCGGGATGGGAAGTGGTGGCCGAAACCGGCGACGGCCGCGAAGCCGTGCGGCTCACCGCCGAGCTGCGTCCGGACGTGGTGCTGCTCGATATCGCGATGCCGCACCTGAACGGCGTCGAGGCGATGCAGCAGATCGAGCGGCGCGTCCCCGGCGTGCGCGTGCTCGTCTTGAGCATGTATTCCGACGAGGCGTACGTCACGCGGGCGATTCGCGCCGGGGCGTCAGGCTACCTCCTGAAGGACTCGGCGGACACGGACCTGATCAAAGGCATCACGGCGGTGGCGCAGGGCAAGTCGTTCTTCAGCCCGGCGGCGGCGCGCGTGATTGTGGACAACTACGCGCGGCCGACCGCGACCGGTGTCGCCGATCGGTTCGACTCGCTGTCCGAGCGCGAACGCGAGGTGTTCCAGCTCGTCGCCGAAGGCTACTCAAATAAAGAAGTGGCCGAGATGCTCCACATCAGCCCGGCCACGGTCGAGACGCACCGCGCGCACGTGATGGAGAAGCTGGATCTGCACAGCACGGCCGAGCTGGTGTTGTGCGCCGTCCGTCGCGGCATCGTGCGGTAACGCAGTACGTAGGCCGCTCCGGGCTTTGGAGCGGCGACTCCCGATATACTCAGTCCGTGCGTGCGGTCTCCGTGGTCGTGCTCGCGATCTTCGTCGCCGGTCCGGGCCTCCGCGCCGAGTGCCTGCTCCTCTGCACGAAGGCCGACCAGCCGGCCGCGCGATCCGCGTGTCACGACGAGCCCGCCGACGGCGCGGCGATCGGCACGCATCACGACTGCGCGACCATCGCGCCCGCGGTGATCACCGTCGTCAAGCGGGCGACCACCGACCGAACGGCCAGTCTCCTGGCCAGCTCGCCACAGCCTCACATCGCCGCTCGTCCCGCGCGGTTCGATCACGCGCTGCACGGCCCGCCTCGATCGGCGCCTCTCACGAGCGTTCTCGTTCCACTCCGCATCTGATTCGCGCGCTTCGCGCGAAGTTCAAAGTTCGAAGTTCAAAGTTCGAAGTTCGAAAAACTGAGGAGCGACGATGTACGTACGGTTTTGGATTGCCGCGGGTGTCGCGGCATCTCTGGCGATGACGAGCACGCAGGCCCTGGCCCAGACGACCGACCCGCAGGCGCACCAGCATCATCAGATGACCGGAACGCCCGGCGGCTGGCACTTCATGCAGGACGGACTCGTGCTCGGGCTGTTCAACGATCAGGGCGGCCCCCGCGGAGGTGACGAATTCAAAGTTCCCAACTGGTGGATGGGCATGTTGAGCCGCCAGCGAGGACGGCATGAGTTCGCTCTGAACATGATGTTCAGCCTCGATCCGGCGACGGTCGGTGACGAGGGTTATGGGGAGATCTTTCAAGTCGGCGAAACGTTCGAAGGGAAGCCGCTGGTCGATCGACAGCACCCGCATGACCTGTTCGTGCAGTTGGCGGGTTCGTGGCGCGTGTCGTTCAGCGAGCACACGGCGTTGAGGCTCTCGGGCGGTCCGGCGGGCGAGCCCACGCTCGGGCCCACCGCGTTCATGCACCGGCCGTCGGCGTCGAACCTGGTGCTGGCGCCGCTCGGCCATCACACGTTCGATTCGACGCACATCAGCTTCGGCGTGCTGGCGGCGAGCGTGGACCGAGGACGGTGGACGTTCGAGGGATCCGTGTTCAACGCTCGCGAGCCCGACGAGCATCGCTGGGACTTCGACTTCGGCGCGATGGATTCCGTGGCGGGCCGCGTGTGGTTCCGGCCGGCTCCCGGCTGGGAGGCGCAGGTCTCGAGCGGATACCTTCGCGATCCCGAAGAGCTCACACCGGGCAACGCCGTGCGGACGACGGCGTCACTCGCCTGGATGAAGATGAAGCCGGACGGACCGGACTTCCGCGCGTTCGCGATGGGCTATGGCGTGAACGCCGCGCATGACGAGCGGCGCCACGGCGTCTTCGCCGAGTACTCAATCGAGCAAGGTCCGAACGGCGTGACCGGCCGCCTCGAGTTTCAGCAGGTCGAAACGGCCGTGCTGCTCGGGAACGACGAGCATGGCGCCGAAGAGGCCGCGCTCGTCACGGCATTGAGCCTCGCGGGCACGCGACGGTTCCTGACCGTCCGCGGCTTCGAAGCCGCGCTCGGCGCCCAGGTCGTGTTTCACGTCACGCCTGAAGTACTTCAGGCGACGCACGGCGATGCGCCGGTGTCGTGGCAGCTCTTCCTGCGGGTGCGTCTGCCCGCAGGCAACATGGGCCGCATGTGGAACATGCGAATGTCCCAAGGGCATAAATGACGTCATTTCGACTTATCGTTCTTGATTGCGGCGGACCGACGCCACCGGGCCGCGCAGGCCGAGCCGCGATACGTCACGCACGTCATCCCTCACGATGACGCAGTTCCCGTAGAATCGCGGCCGATCGCACACCTGCCACTCGCCGGCGGCGACGCGGATGCTGCCCTGGCTGTTCGAGGCGGCGAGCGACGGCCGGTCGTCGTCAATCATGAGGGTGCGGCCTCTGAAGTTGACCGCATCGTAGAAGACGAGTTGCGGGCGTCCGCTGCCGCGCGTCGTGTGCGGACGCGCCGACGAGATCAGCCGGCTGAATCCGAGCACGGCGAGATCGGGGATGTCTTCGGAGACGAGGCGGCACTCGTCGAAGTCGATATTGATGCAGATCTCCCAGGTCTCGTTCCGTGGCACGCGCAGGCTCATCGCGCGGTCGCTGAAGTCAATCACGCGGAAGTTCGTCGTCGATTCCTGAAGCACCTGGCGGCGTCCGGAGTAGTTCGTCCCGGCATACAGCTCGAGTCCGCGCGCCGGAGCGAGGTTGGCCGGCGGGGCGGCGGGGGGCGGCGCGGCCACTCCAGGCTCGGCCGGGGCGGGCGTCCTCGAAGGGGGCGCCGGCAGCCGGCGCACCGATCGGATCGCGTCGTTCCACCCCTCGAAGTCGCGGAGGTTCGACAGGCCGCCGGTGACAGTCCGGCACCGGCCGCCGTAGTTCGGCTCGCTGCACACCTGCCAGGACTCGCCCCTGCCCACGCCGAGGCTCGAGATCACGCGGTCGAATCCGGTGCCGCTGAGGTCGGGCGTATCAGCCGTGAACGTCCGCTTGGCGCCCGTGTAGTCGGCGTCCACCCACACGGTCAGTCCCGGTTCCTGCTTCCAGATCTGGGCCGCGACGGGGATCGACGAGATGGTGCCCGCTACCAACAGGGCAGCGGCCAGTGTCAAACGCGCGCGCATGCGATCTCCTTTCTGTTACCCTCACGGGCCATGGTCAGGCCTTCCGTGGTGTCCGCGTCAATCGCGTCCGCATTGATCATCCTTCTTTTCGGCACGCCCATGCGGGCCGATAAGCGTCTGTTCACCGACGCGTTTCCCCCGGCCGAGTTTGCCGCACGGCGCGCGCAGGTCATGGCGGCCATCGGCGACTCCGTCGCCGTCATCACGGGCGCGACCGAGCAGCCGAACTACGACAAGTTCAAGCAGAACAAGCAGTTCTTCTATCTCTGCGGCGTCGAGGTCCCCCGCGCGATGCTGCTCATCGACGGCCGATCGAAGCGGTCCACGCTCTTCCTGCCGGCGCGAAACCCGGGGATGGATCGGTCGGAGGGGCCGTTGCTGGCGCCGGGTGAGGAAGCCGCGAAGATCACCGGCATCGAGGCGGTCGTCGATCGCGCCGAGTTCGATGCCGCCATCAAGGCCATCGCGGCCCAGGCCCGCCACATCTATATGCCGTTCCGCCAGGAGTCGATCGGCGCCGTCGCCACCGACCGGGTCCGGCCGAGCGAGCGCGCCATCGCCGATGATCCGTGGGATGGCCGCAAGTCGAAGGAAGCGGTCTTTCGCGAGAAGGTCCAGGCCGTCGCGCTGAAGTCCGAGATTGTCGATCTCGACCAGGTGCTCGACCGGATGCGCGTCGTGAAGTCGCCCGCGGAGATCGCGCTCGTGCGCGAGGCGACACGGATCGCCAGCCTCGCCATCCTCGAAGGCATGAAGGCCGCCGAGGTCGGCATGTACGAGTACGAGATCGAGGCCATCGGCGACTACGTCTTCAAGAAGTACAACGCGATGGGCATCGGCTACTACGCGCTCGTCGCGACCGGGACCAACGCGTTCTGGCCGCACTACCACGCCGCGCAGTCGCGCCTCGCCGACGGCGACCTCGTGCTCTACGACTACGCGCCTGAGTTCAAGTACTACACCTCGGACGTCACGCGGATGTTTCCGGCCAACGGGCGCTTCTCGCCGCGCCAGCGCGAGATGTACGGCATCTACCTGAAGCTCTATCAGGCGCTGATGTCGTCGATCGGACCCGGGCCCGCCGACGCGCGACTGAAGGCCGCGCACGCGAAGATGACCGGCATCCTGCAGTCGTTCACCTTCGCGGATCCCAAGGTGAAAGCCGCGGCGGAGGCGTTCGTGGCGCGGTACGCCGCCGGCGGACGCAGCTTCGGGCACGGCGTCGGCCTCGAAGTGCACGACGTCAACGGCGGATTCGACGGGAACTACCGGCCCGGCATGATCTTCACGATCGAGCCGGCGCTGACGATTGCCGACGAGCGCATCTACGTCCGCCTCGAGGACGTCATCCTCATCACCGAGACGGGATACGAGAACCTGTCGGCCGGACTCACGATGGAAATCGACGGCATCGAGAAAGCCATGAAGGAGCCCGGCCTCACGGCGTTCTGGAAAAACCGCTAAATGCAGCTGGCCCCGGTCGACTGGATCATCCTCGTCGCGACGATCCTGATCTGTTTCGTGCCCGCGCTCTTCTTCGGGCGCCGGGCCGGCCGGAGCACGTCGGAGTTCTTCGCCTCGGGCCGCGCCGTGCCGTGGTGGCTGGCGGGCCTGTCCATGGTCGCGACGACGTTCAGCAGCGACACCCCGAATCTCGTCACCGACATCGTCCGGCGCGACGGCGTGGCCGGCAACTGGGTGTGGTGGGCGTTCGTGCTGACGGGCGTCATGACCGTGTTCTTCTACGCGCGGTTGTGGCGCCGGTCGGGCGTGCTCACCGATCTCGAGTTCTACGAGCTGCGGTACTCCGGCCAGGCCGCGTCCGTCGTGCGCGGATTCCGGGCGGTCTACCTGGGCCTGCTCTTCAACTGCATGATCATGGCCGCCGTCAATCTGGCGGCCTGCAAGATCGCCTGCATCCTCTTCGGCTGGGAGCGGTGGGAAACGCTGCTCTTCGTCGGCACCCTCAACGTGGTGTTCGCCGCGTACTCCGGCTTGTGGGGCGTGCTCGTCATCGACATGATCCAGTTCTTCATCAAGATGTCGATGACGAGCACGCCCCACAAGCCGGAGTACGCGGCGAACACCACGTTGAGGGTGCCGACG
>Ga0137433_1000390_pt1 | contig 24272 bp, 24 predicted proteins | sample EasRivERMZT840_2_FD_102335 | JGI IMG/M metagenome (GOLD analysis project Ga0137433, IMG submission 102335) | Soil microbial communities from meander-bound floodplain in the East River, Colorado, USA - East River MetaG ERMZT840_2 | ecosystem: Environmental > Terrestrial > Soil > Floodplain ...
ACCATGGCCATGAGCAACGACCAGGAGCCGCAGCCCGTTTCTGCGCGAGTGGCATACGACAAGACGGTGCGACACATCCAGGAACTGCGTTCCGATGACACTGATGTTGTCCGGCGCCGGTTGAGCCGTCCGGTCGAACCGGAACTGGCGGCTTATGTCATCGATCTCCTGGCGTGGGATGCCGTGTCTTCCGATGCGATTAACGCGCTCAGGAAAATCGGACCGAAAATCACCGGACAACTCGTCGACGCGCTGGTCAATGCTTCAACGAACTTTGCGGCGCGCCGCCGTATTCCAAGAATCCTGGTGGAGTTCGATTCACAGCGCGCTGTAGATGGTTTGGTCGAGGCGTTGTCGGACGGTCGATTTGAGGTCCGGTTTCATGCAGCGCAGGCGCTGGCGCAGATTCAACATCGCAATCGCAGCAGCAGGCTGAGCATCGATCGAGTCGCGATCATCCAGGCCGTTGAACGTGAACTCGATACGAGTCCGGACATCTGGCATCAATACCACATCATCGATGCCGTGCGGCGGGAACAGGAGGGACCTATCGCGATCGAGCATGTTTTCCGGATGCTCGAATTGGTTCATCCCGGGGAAGCACTGCAGATTGCTTATCGCGGAGCCACATCGCCAAACGATCACCTTCGAGGGACGTCCCTCGAGTATCTTGAGAATGTCCTTCCATTGCGCGTATGGCAGCGAATACAACCTGTGTTTGAGGAGAGCGTTTTACAACCCGTACTGACGAACTGAGGTAAATGAAATGCGAATCCGAATCCTGGTGCTCATGCTGACCACTTTATGGACGTCGACGGGATGCCTTCGAGCCCGATATGTCCGATCCGATCCGAGTGCGCGCGGAGTTACTCAGGAGCGGCCGGCCGGACTGTCGGAGCATGTTGTGGTTGTATCGGTCGATGGTTTGCGTCCCGATGCCATCGGCACATTCGAGGCGGCAAATCTAAAGAGGCTGGTTAGCGAGGGCAGTTACACTCTGACCGCGACAACGATTCTGCCCAGCAAGACGTTGCCTTCACATACGTCGATGCTGACAGGACAGCCTCCGGCCGTTCACGGCGTTTCCTGGAACAACAACCTTGCCCTGAAAAAGCGGCCGGTAACCACACCTACCGTGTTCGGCGTGTTGCGTCCCAGCGGATACGTAACGGCGGCTTTTTTCAGCAAAGCGAAGTTCACGAGCCTGCAGCGGCAGGGCACTTTGGACTATTCGCAGGCGCCGGGTTTGTTAACCCAGTGGCGAGCAGGGAGAACGGTTCGCGATGTCGAACGTTATCTTGCGACTCAGCGGCCGAATCTGCTGTTCATTCATCTCGGAGACACGGATCGCGCCGGTCACGACGCGGGCTGGATGAGTCCAAAATATGGAGAAGCTGTGCATCGCGTGGATTCCGCTATCGGTGAGATTCTGGCGATGTCGGAGCGGACTTTCGGTTCCGGCAACTTCACCTTCATTTTGACGTCGGACCATGGCGGCCATGACCGGAACCACGGAAGTGCGGACCCGAGGGATGTGACGATCCCGTGGATCGCATGGGGACGTGGAGTCCGGACAGGCCAGTTGGACCAGTCGGTGCAAACCACGGATACCGCGGCAACGATTTTGTGGTTGTTCGGCGTTGGGAGTGGCAACTCTGCTGGAAAGCCTGTGACCGACGCCTTTGAAAAGTAAGTTACGGCTGGCCGGACTTGCGCGAGATTCCGAGCTTTCGCATCTTGGCCTGCAGCGTTGTGCGTTTCACACCGAGGCGCGCGGCCGCGCCCGCAGGACCGGCAATAACCCATCGGGTTTCTTCCAGGATGTGGAGGATATGATCCCGTTCGACGGATTCCAGAGTCGATTCTCCGGATGACGCAGCCTTTTTCTCGGGCTCGGCCGGCGCAGCGACGGTTGCCGGCGCCATGGTCGTCGCCGCTGCCGGCGCAGGTCTTATTTTCAGTTCACCGAGGGGAACTTCCAGGTCCGGCCCCTGCGAAAGGATGACCGCGCGCTCGATGACGTTTTCGAGTTCCCGCACGTTCCCGGGCCAATGGTATTGGAGCAGCGCCGCCGTCGTTTTTGACGGAATGCTCTCGATCGGCTTTTTCATGCGTCGCGCAAATCGCTGCGCGAAGAAACGAACGAGCAACGGAATATCTTCGGTACGTTCCCGGAGCGGCGGAATGGTGACCGGAAACACGTTCAACCGGTAGTAGAGGTCGCGTCGATACTGTTTCTCGTCCACCATCTTTTCGAGGTCGCAGTTCGTCGCGGCGACGAGACGCACATCGACCTGCTGCGTGCGCGTGCTGCCGAGTCGTTCAAATTGCTGCTCCTGCAGGACGCGCAGCAATTTGGGCTGCAGGTCCAGCGGGATGTCTCCGACTTCGTCCAGAAAAAGCGTGCCTCGGTGTGCCAGTTCGAATCGCCCGATTCGTTGCGCTATCGCGCCGGTAAACGCTCCCCGTTCGTGGCCGAACAACTCACTCTCGAGAAGTCCCATTGGAATGGCCGCACAGTTGACTTTCACAAGAGTGCGTTCGCGCCGCTCGCTGATATTGTGAATCGCTCTGGCGATGAGTTCCTTGCCGGTTCCGGTTTCCCCTCGGATCAGGATGGTTGAATCCATTGGCGCCACTTTTTCGATCTGTTTCAGGATCTGACGCAGGGCCGGGCTGTCGCCGATGATCTCTTCAAAGTTGTATTCGGTGCGGATTTCGTCTTCGAGATACAGCTTTTCTTCGGTCAACTTGTTCTTGAGCTTCTCGATCTCGTGATAGGCCATCGCATTGTCGGCAGCCAGAGCGATCTGTTGGCCAACCTGAGCCAGCAATTCGATGTCATCGGGGGACAGAGCGTCTTCAACGGAGCTTCCGATCGTAACGCAGCCCAACACGTGATCACGTGTTATCAGCGGCACACTGCACATCGTTTTGTAGCCGCGTTCGTAAAAGCCTTTCGTAAGCTGCGAGTTGAATCGAGCAGGATCCGGCCGAGGTACGTAGACCGGCTGGCGTGTCCGGATCGCCATGCCGCCTACGGTGCCGTCAAGCGGCAGGACCGAGTTTTCCGGAACCAGTTCGGAACTCGAAAGCCCCTGAAGGGCGTGGGTGCGGTACTGCTTTGTTTCGGAGTCGTACAGAGTAATACCCGCGAAATGCTCCTGCAGCACACCCTCGAGACTCGATTCGATCGCTTTCATCAGTTCCTGCAGATCCAACTTCGAAACCAGCGCATTGTTCACCGTCAAAAGAAGCCGCGAGCGGTCGCGGCTCCTGCGAAGCGCCTCCTGCACGACGCGGACTTTTTCGTAGCTGACCGCAGTTTCGACAGCCAGCGCCACCTGATTGCCGATCTGCGTCAGAGTCTCCGCATCCTGAGAAGTGAAGGCGGCTTCGCGCGTACTCGCGACGGATAACGTGCCCAAAGTGCGGCCATGGGAAGACAGGGGCACGAGGCAACAGGACCTCAGGCCGAGGGCCAAAACCTGCTTAGTCGAGTCGGCAGGGAACTCGTCCGGGTCTATGCGATCGCGCCGGACTACGGATCGGGTTCGGAAAACGAGCCCGTTGATCGTTCCATCCATCGGGATGGGCCTGGCGGACTTGATCAGGTCCGGATTGGCGGCGAAGTCCAGAGCGTGCATGCGCAATTCGTTGAGGTCGGGGTCATAAAGACAGACCGACGCGAAGTCATGTTTGATCTCTCGCCGCAGACAAGCGGAAACGGCTCCCAGCAGCTCGTTCAGGCTCGCGTGAGCAATGATGGCAGCATTGATTTCAAGCAGAAGTCTCGAACGGTCGGGAGACGCCGCCGGCTGCCGTACAGATTGAGTGCCTTGAGAATGACTTGCCTGGTCCATCGAAGCGCGGACAGTATAAGTGATTCCTGCCGGGAGCGAAACGCCGTCGGGCGCCTGCCCAAATAGCGACGAAATGCCGAATACTCGAGGCTGTCTGGCGCGCAGTCGCAGCCGCCGTTCGACCAACAAATGCGCCTGGCCTTTGCCCTTCAATCATTTCCGGTATCCAGAGCGAAAGGTCCAGCGGCTGCATTAGACCGCTCGGAGACACTGATGTTACGAATAACAGTTAACGACGATGTCCAGGCGATTGCTCTGCGGCTGGAGGGAAAACTGGTCGGCGCCTGGGTTCAGGAGCTAAGGGCAGTCTGGTCGGAGGCGCAGGCGCTGAATAAAGAGCGGCTTTGCGTTTGTCTTACCGAAATCTCCGGTATCGATGTGTCAGGCCGGCGGCTTTTGCGGGAGATTCACTGCGAAGGCGGTGTCCTGACGGGTTCGGGCCTGCTGGCCCGAACCCTGATCGAGGATGTGACGGGAAAGTCTTAGAACTACAGGCTGTAGTACATGTCGAACTCGACGGGATGCGTCGTCATGCGGAACCGCGTGACTTCTTCCATCTTCAGTTCGATGTAGGCATCGAGCATGTCGTCGGTGAAGACTCCACCTTTGGTGAGGAATGCACGGTCCTTGTCCAGGGTGTGGAGCGCTTCATCCAGTGATGCGCAAGGATGTGGAACGTCCTTGGCTTCTTCGGGCGACAGATCGTACAGGTTCTTGTCCATCGGATCGCCGGGATGGATCTTGTTCTGCACGCCATCGAGACCGGCCATCATCATCGCGGTGAACGCGAGGTATGGATTCGCGGTCGGATCGGGGAAACGCACTTCGATACGCCGCGCCTTCGGGCTGGTGACCAGCGGAACGCGGACCGCTGCCGAGCGGTTGCGAGCCGAATATGCAAGGTTGATCGGGGCTTCGAAACCGGGCACGAGACGTTTGTAGGAATTCGTGCCGGGATTCGTGATGGCGTTGAGCGCCTTCGCGTGCTTGATGATCCCGCCGATGTAGTGAATCGCGAGTTCGGACAATCCGGAGTAGCCGTCACCTGAGAACAAGTTCTGTTCGCCCTTCCAGATCGACTGATGCACGTGCATACCCGATCCGTTGTCGCCGACGAGCGGCTTCGGCATGAAGGTTGCAGTCTTACCATATTTGGCTGCTGTGTTGTGCACGGCGTACTTCAGCCGCATCAACCAGTCGGCGCGCTGAACAAGCGGAGCGAATTTGGTGCCGATTTCGTTCTGACCGGCGGTCGCGACTTCGTGATGGTGAACTTCGACGATGACGCCCATCTCTTCCAGCGTTGTCGAAATTGCGGAGCGGATGTTCTGCAGCGAATCGACCGGCGGAACGGGGAAGTAACCGCCTTTGACGGCGGGACGATGGCCTTTGTTTCCTGCCGCGAATGTATCGCCGGACGACCACGATCCTTCCTCGGAGTGAATCTTGTAATGAGCACCGGACATGGTGGCGGACCATTCCACTGCGTCAAAGATGAAAAACTCGGGTTCAGGGCCGAAGTAAGCCGTGTCGCCCAGGCCGGTTGACTTCAGATAGGCTTCGCCGCGTTTCGCGATGGAGCGGGGGTCACGTTCATAGCCTTTTCCATCAGAAGGCTCGATAACGTCGCAAGTGATGGCCAGCGTGGTCAAATCAAGGAAGGGATCGATGAAGGAGGACGTCGGATCCGGCAGCAGGAGCATGTCGGAAGCCTGGATGCCCTTCCAGCCCGCGATCGAGGAGCCGTCGAAGAAGTGGCCGGATTCGAATTTATCGTTGCCGAAAGATTTTACGGGCACGCTGACGTGCTGTTCCTTGCCGCGGGTGTCGGTAAAGCGGAGGTCGACGAATTTGACGTCCTTATCTTTGATTGTCTGGAATATCTCTTTTGGGGTCATGTTTTTTGTCCTCGAAACGGGATTTGATTGTGTTTGAGTCCGTGGCAGAAAAAATGCGCCATATTCTGCCATAAATAAAAAAAGCCTTCGACCTGGAAATTCAGAATCGAAGACTTCATCGTCGGCTCGACACGCCGTTGTGTCTGACTGGTTGTTTTATAACTCAAACATTTTTGTCGTGTCTATTAGTAAATTTAGCCGGGGTTCGGATCAACCGCACCATCACGGCGTCTATTCCTAAAAGGGGGAATCTACATGTCAGAAGGTAATTTTACTGGTCTGTTGTGTGTGGGCTTGCGTGCTAGAATCGGTAACTCGGTCTTCGCAATACCGTTCCGTCTAGCGTGTATCGCCCCGGATTATAGGCCGTAGATCCCCCAAAAACACCAAAATGAGTTTTGAAGCAATTTCAATGTGGCTCAGGGAAACCCTACTGCCATACGGCAGTGTCGGTCTCATGGTCCTCGCCATGTGCGACTCGTCGTTTTTGTCGCTCCCTGAAGTGAACGATTTTCTGTTGATGACGTTTTCGATCAACGAGCCACAAAACATGGTGAGATTTGCGACCTTTACCACTATCGGTTCGGTGCTTGGCTGCGCTGTGCTCTACAGCGTTGGTCGGAAGGGCGGCGAAAGATTGCTGCGCAAAACGTTCTCCGAACAGAAACTGGCGAAGGTCCAGGGCTGGTATCAGCGTTACGGTATTTTTGCGGTCATCGTACCTTCGCTTCTGCCTCCGCCTTTGCCTTTCAAAATCTTCGTTTTATCCGCCGGATCGTTTGGGATTTCATGGCCGAAATTTCTGTCGGCGGTCGTCATCGGCCGCGGTATTCGGTATTTTTCGCAAGGAATTTTGGCGGTGTTGTATGGCGCCGCCGCGATTGAGTTCGTCCAAAAGAACTTTGGAAAGATCGGGCTGACATTGGCGGTGCTTATTGTGATCGGTGCAGTGGCTTATTTCACTTATGCTCGCCGCCGGGTCAGAAGCAATGAAGCGTGAATAAAAAAACAAGTTTGATATTCCAAATCCTTTTGCTGGGGATAGTTCTTGTCGTGCAGTCCGGCTGTATCAAGAAGACGACACGACTATCCCCTGACCAGGTGTTGCTTCCCGCGAAGACGGCTACGCGTGCCGAGCTCTTCGAGAATCTGCGGGCAAGCAGCGATCGTATCAAGACCCTCAAGGGATCCGTTTCGCTGGATTTGACGAAAGGCGGCCCCAAGTCGGGAGTTCTCGACGAATATCGGCAAACCAAGGGCTATGTTGTCGTCGAGCGCCCTTCGCACATCCGCATACAGGTCCAGATGCCTCTCGTGCTGACGACCGTGGCCGTGATGGTTTCCGACGGGAAAGAGTACAAGGTCTCCATCCCGGTGAAGAATCAGTTCGCAATCCGCGATATCGACGCGCCCGTCGATCCCAGGAGCACGTTCAGCAGTTTGCGTCCGCAGATTTTTCTGGATGGCTTGTTCGTAGACATTAACCCTTACCTCGACAACCCGAATATCAAGGCCCCCCTGTTCGAAGAGTCCCAGGTCGGTGTTCGCAGTTTTTATGTTTTCAGTTTCTTTGATGCGTCGGCCGCCGAACCTCAATTGGTCGAGAAGATCTGGATTGACCGCCAGGATCTACGAGTTGCGAAAAAACAGGTGTTCGGGAAGGACGGGAGACTGGAAACAGATGTCGATTATCAGGAATACCGTGAAGAAGGCGGAGTTGCTGTCCCCAATGTGATTTCGATCCACCGGCCGATCGAGGACTTCTCAGTCAGGATGACGTTCACGGACAGGACAATTAACGAATCACTGGAAGCAAAAGTGTTTGAGCTGCCTCTTCCGGAAGGCGCCAATCTCGTCCAGGTTGCGAAGTAGGTTATTGATGCATGAATAAACAAATGATCATTGCCGGTCTTAGAGCCCGGCCCGTACGCACGACGGTCAGCGTGATGGCGGTAGCGCTTGAAGTCATCCTGATTCTTGTCATCATCGGTCTGGCAACCGGAATTTCAAACGAGACCGGCAAACGAACCGAAGGCGTCGGGGCGGATATCATTTTGCAGCCGCCTAACTCGTCCCTGGTCCTGGCGCTAAGTCCGAGCACGATGCCCGTGGAGATCGGCGACAAGATTCGCGAACTCGAAGGCGTGAAGGCGGTGGCGCCTGTCCAGATCCTCGTAAACAACCAGTCTGGTCTTGAGATCATATACGGCATCGAGCCGGCTACATTTGATGCCGTGAGCAATGGTTTTATCTGGCATAAGGGGCGCCTCTTCAGCGGCCCTGATGAAATCGTCGTCGACGACATTTATGCCGCTGCGAGAAAAGTAACGGTCGGCGACAAGGTCGTGGTTGTAGGGAACACATTCACGGTTTCCGGAATCGTGGAGCATGGAAAGGGAGCCCGGCTGTTCGTGCCGTTGAAGAAGGCGCAGGATATGGGCGGGGCGCAGGGCAAGGCGTCGCTGTTCTTTATCAAGATGAACAATCGTGAGCAGGTTCAGGGCGCTATCGATCGGCTTAATAAAATGTTCGCGACGTACAAGGTTACGGATCTCAAACTGTACGCGTCGCTGATGTTGTCGGACAACATGCCGGCCATCGACGCGTTCATGTCAGCCGTTGTGTTTATCGCGCTCTGTATCGGCGTTCTCGTGATTTTCCTGTCCATGTATACGACGATCACGGAGCGCACGCGCGAAATAGGAATCCTTCGGTCCCTGGGAGCCTCCAAGGGATTCATTGTCCGTCTAATATTCCAGGAATCCGCCGCCGTTTGTGTCGTGGGAGCCATCGTTGGGATTGGAGTGAGCTTTTTGATCGGAAGGACCGTGCAATTCACCTGGCCGACGCTCGTTGTCATGATTACTCCTGGGTGGATCGTGAAGGCTTCATTGTTCGCAGTTCTCAGCGGGTTGATCGGATCGTTCTATCCGGCAATGAAGGCAGCTGGTCAGGATCCGGTCGAAGCGCTCGCGTACGAGTAGTGTTTGTGATACAAATTTGTAGCCTTAGGTTGTTGTAAATGAAAACTTTGCTGGAAACGATTGATCTCCGGAAAACCTATAAGGTTGGCAAGATCGATGTCGAAGCCCTCCGTGGCGTCAGTCTCAGAATCTGCGAGGGCGAACTGACTGCCGTCATGGGCCCGTCTGGCTGCGGCAAATCGACGCTGATGCACATTCTGGGCGCTATGACCAAACCGACAAGCGGCAAGGTCCTGATCGACGGTAATGACATCGGCACGATGAGCGATTCCGGACTCACGGCGATACGCCGCGAAAAACTCGGATTCGTTTTTCAGAAGTTCAATCTTCTGCCGACGCTGACGGCTAAAGGCAATATTGAAGTCGCAAGGCATATTCACGGTACGGCCGGCAACCCCGATTACGACCAACATCAGGTCGAGATCCTGCAACTCCTGATGATCGAAGGCAAGCTGGGACGAAAGCCTTCGGAGCTGTCAGGAGGCGAACAACAGCGTGTCGCCATTGCGCGCGCCGTTGCGAACAGGCCGGCAATTCTGTTGGCGGATGAACCAACCGGCAGCCTGGATTCCAAGAACTCTGAAATCGTTTTGAACATGTTCCGGGAGTTGAACCGCAAGTTTAAGCAGACGATCATTCTCGTCACGCACAATCCCGAACTCGTTACGTACACGGACCGACTCATCGAAATGCGCGATGGAGTGATCGTCAGCGACAACGATCCATCCTGGAACACTGAAGGCGAACTGGCTCAGCCTTTCCATAAGGGCGGTCGATGACCGCTCGCGGCGCTCAAGTAGCGCCGGCGCGCAGTGTATGAAGAATTATTTTATGTGGTCTTTTGAGCGAGGGTCCCGCCCATATGACGTGATCTGTATCGTCATCCTCGGCTTCATCTTCCTGGCGCCACATTCCGCGTTCAATGACCGCCGCGACTGCATGACTTCCACCTCCAATGAATCGATATGTCAGACCAATGATGCTGCCGGACGGCCGGTTTGGGTCGTCAAAGTAAAAACGGAGCAGGATGCAGTCGATCGCCTGAGAGCCTCGCTTGGCGAGGCCGTCACGATTGCCCGCACCGAGCCCGTCTACGATGCCGCCGGACGGCTCGTCGCGTATTCGATTTCGATCCAGAGGTAAAGACGATGAAAAAATTGGTCGGCCTGCTGTGCCTTGTATGGCTCGTACCGTTGTCACACGCCCAGGGCAGTTACACACTCGATCAGGTTTTCGCGAAGATGGACGAGGTTGCCACGACATTCCGCTCGAGTCAGGCCGATATCGAGCGCACCCATGTCACGGTCATCGTTAACGTCAAGGATGTTGCGACGGGCAAGTTCTACTACTCCCGGCGCGGCAAGGCCCCCAGGGTCAAAATGGAATTGACCAAGCCGACAGTCGAGATGGCACTCGTCGACAAGGGTAAAATGCAGCTCTACACACCTGCCATCAAGCAGGTCAAAGAAGCGGCTCTGGGCAAACACCAGAACATGCTCGAAATGTTCATGGCTCTCGCCTTCGGAACATCCAGTGCGGACATCAAAAAGAATTTCACGCCCACGCTTGCAGCCGACGAAACGATCGACGGACAAAAGACGACAGTGCTCGATCTGAAGCCGAAGAATTCAGGCATCAAGTCCATCCGGTTGTGGCTGGATCAGAAAAGATGGGTTGCGGTTCAGCTCAAGGTGACTGAGGGCAGCGACGACTATTTTGTCCTGAAGTATTCGAACATCAAGCTGAACGGGAATATTCCGGAATCTGTCTTCCAGCTGAAGCTGCCGAAAGACGTCACTGTCATCCAGATGTAGCGCGCTGCTGTCGCTCTGCGGCCGACAGTTCCCGCCACGTGTACCAGATTCGCTGAGACACTGTCCAGTTCGACAGGATGGCCATGACCCAGAGCACGGCGGCCATCCTGTCCCCTAAACCGCCGATGATCAAAAGCACGATCCGCTCGGGCCTTTCGAGAAATCCGACTTTGCATGCCGGAATCAAGGACTCTGCGCGGGCCCGCGTGTAACTCGTGAGGACGGATCCGATAAGGACGAGTCCGGTCAAACCGACATAGAAGATCCGGTGAATCTTGGCATACCAGATGATCAGGCCGAGCAGCAGGAGCACGTCGGAATAGCGGTCGATGACGGAATCGAAAAAAGCTCCGAATTTCGTAACTCGCTTCGTACGGCGCGCCACTTCGCCGTCCACGATGTCGAATATTCCGGCGAATACGACTACCAGCGCGCCCCACATGAAGATTCCCTTGGCGAAGAGAACCATTGCGAAGATGTTGATCACGAGTCCGATGAGCGTAAGGATGTTCGGATGAACGCGAAGACTGGCCAGGAGATTGACGAACGAATCAAGGACACGCTTGCCGAGGGCACCGATGCTGCCGGTGATCGCCTGGGGCCCCGTCGGTACGTTATTGATTGTCATGCATCGTTGTGAAGCTGATGATCTCGAAGGTTCGCGTGCCCGACGGGATCTTGACTTCAACGGTGTCGCCTTCGCGTTTGTTCAGCAGGCCGCGACCGATCGGTGATGTTGTCGAGATGAGCCCTTTCGGAGCGTCCGCATCTTCGCTGGTCACCAGCTTGTAAGTGACTTCCTCGTTCTTGTCGACGTCCAGCACGACGACTTTCGAGCCGAGGGAAATCCGGTCGCGCGGAATCTTGTCGAAGTTAATCATCGAGAGATCCGCCAGGCGCTGCTTGAGTTGTCCCAGGCGTACCCGTACGAAATCCTGCCGCTCGCGCGCTGCCGAATAATCGGCATTCTCGCTCAGGTCGCCCAGGGCCGCGGCTGTCTTCAGTGCTTTAGGTAACTCCTCCCGCAATTCTTTTTCGAGCGTTTGTATTTCTTCCTCGAGTTTTTTCTTTATTTCTGTACTCATCAGCTTTCCCTAAAACAGCCTGAAGTTGACTGTTAAGAACTTTTTGGGATCCTGCCTGAAATCGTACATCAGTTTTTCGAACTCGGACGTCACTTGATTCACATTGTTGAACAGCGAAGGATCCTTGATGAATTTGCCGATCGTGCCCTGGCCATTCTGGACCGTGTCCATCAGCGTGTTGAAGGCAGAAACTCCGGCCTGGAGCTCGTTGTATAGCGTTTCATCCTTGGAAAGTTTCCCGAGTGTTCCTTCTCCTTTATCCATCCGGTCCGCGATGGTCTGAAACTTCAGTGCAAGGTCGTCGATGCGATTGTAAAGAGACGGGTCGTTTACGAATTTGCCGAGCGAACCGTTGCCGCTTTCCATCTTGGCCATCAGAGAGTCGACACGCTCGCTGATCTGCATGACTCTCATGTAAAGCTGGTCGTCGGATATGAGTTTGCCCAGCGTTCCGGGGCCTGTACGCGCGTCACGCACGAGGGTGCGGAGTTCGACCGTCGCCTGATTCGCATTATCGAAAATGGCCGTGTCGGTCAGGAATTTTCCGAGCGTCCCCTCGCCGCGATCGATACGATCGGTGATTTTTTTGAAGTCTTCACTGAGCACCTGGAAGTTGGCGACGACGTCATTTGCCCCCTGAACGATTCGTCGAATGTCGCCTTCTTCCGTACCCTGTATTGTGCCACCGTCCTCGATCACCGTTCCTGCCTCGGTCCCGCGCGTGATATCGACCTTGCTGTCTCCAAGCAGACCGATGGTTGAGATCGTTAGCCTGGAATCGCTGCGAATGATGTTCTTGTACGTTTCATCGAGTTGCAGTTCAGCTTCGACGGCTTTGTTGGGGTCGGATTCCCTCGACACCGATACTTTGGAGACGTTGCCGATGGTGACTCCCTCAAGCGAGACCTCTGCGCCGCCGCGAAGGTTATTCGCATTTTTGAGGAATGCGGTGACAGTGTACTTCTTAACAAAAAAGCCGGATTGACCGCTGACATAGAAAATGGCCAGTGCCAGCAGGGCGAAGCTCAAAATAACAACTATTCCAACGCGCAGTTCCGTCCATGCCAGTGATCGACGTGTTGCCATGTTGTCTCCTCTCTCCTAACTCAGGAAGCGTTTGATGTATTCGTCCGTGGATCGCCGAAGCAGTTCGTCGGGTCCCTCAAAGACAATCTTCCCGTCTCGAAGCATAAGAAAACGGGTGTTGGCGATGCAGAGAAAATTGTTCCTCTCGGAATGGAAATTGATGCCATCGCCGTTCGTCGCATATTCGGTCGCGAGCGTGAATGCGTCGCGCATGCGGTGTGTGACAAACACGCCGGTGACGCTATTGATGTCGCGCAACGCGATGATGAGTTCGTTGATTTTTTTCGACGTAATCGGATCAAGACCCGCGGTCGGCTCGTCGTAAAGCATAATGCCCGGCTGGCTGATGAGGGCCCGGGCGAGCGCCACGCGGCGCTTCATGCCTCCGGATAATTCGGAGGGCAGCTTGTCGATCGCTTCTGCGAGTCCCACGAACCCGAGGCTCTCGCGGACTTTGGCGTCGATTTCATTTTCATCGACATTCATTTCATAGAGCCTGTAGGCGACGTTTTCACGAACCGTCATCGAATCGAAGAGCGCCGATTCCTGGAAGACCATACCGATCTTCTGGCGTACCGGGACGAGTTCCTGTTCCGTCATCTTCGTAATGTCCTGACCATCGACAAAGATATGACCTTCTTCCGGTTTCTCGAGGCCGATCATCAGCTTCAATATGGTCGATTTGCCTGAACCGCTGGTGCCGATGATGATCTTCGTCTCACCCCTAAATACCCGGAAGGACACTCCATCCAGCACCGGCTTGTCGCCTGTGTAGAACTTCACGACATCCTTCATCTCGAGGACGGGTTCGAGCATTTATGTGTACGCCAGAATGACGCGGCTCAGGAAGAAATCGAAGATCAGGATCAGAACCGACGATGCGACCACCGCCTGGGTTGTGGACCGGCCGACGCCTTGTGTTCCTCCATACGTACGCAGACCGCAGTGGCAACTGACTACAGAAACGATTGCGCCGAAAACAAGCGGTTTGAGAAGGCCGCCAAAGAGGTCCATATAAGAAAGCGACTCCCACGCGCGGCTGAGGTACAGATTCGTTGTTATGTGCAAGACGTTCAAAGCCACCGCAAGTCCTCCGATGATGCCGAGCGTATCGGCGATGATCGTGAGCACGGGCAGCATCGCGATGGTGGCGAGAACACGGGGAACCACAAGCTTCTTGATCGGATCGGTTCCCAGGGCTCTCATGGCATTGATTTGTTCGGTCACCAGCATCGAGCCTAATTCGGATGCCATGCCCGATCCAACTCGCCCGGCGACCATGAGCGCAGCCAGGACCGGGCCGAGTTCACGTACGAGCGAAACTGAGACGAGACCGCCCGTAAAACCGACAGCTCCAAATCGTGAAAGTTCTTTCGATGTTTGAAGCGTCAGGACGGCTCCGGTGAAAAAACCGGTCAACATGACGACGGTGAGCGAACCGACGCCGATGAGGTCCATCTGGAGAAGGATGTCGCGTACGTAAAAGGGCCGCCGGAATATGGCAGCGAAAGCCTTGACTGCCAGGAAGGACACATCCTGTACTTCCTTGACTGCGGCTTTCGGCGAAAAAGGCATCGGGTCATCGTAACGGAAAATTCAGCTATACTCAACGCATGCTGAGCTTTAGGACGACCGGCGAGTCCCACGGACCGGCCTTGATCGCACTGGTGGAAGGTATTCCGGCGCACCTTCCCATCGACTTTGAGTTCATCGACAATGAGCTGAAACGCCGTCAGGGCGGCTACGGCCGCGGCGGCCGAATGAAGATCGAGAAGGATCAGGTTCGCTTTCTTTCCGGTGTGCGGCACGGCAAGACCATCGGCAGTCCCATTTCGATGATGATCGAGAATCGGGATTGGCCGAACTGGGAAGAAATCATGTCTGCGCGCGAGGTTTCAGGCGACGCGGCCTCGAAGCGCCGTGTCACGCGGCCGCGGCCCGGCCACACCGACCTGGCAGGATCGTTGAAGTTCAACCACACGGACGCCCGCAACATCCTTGAGCGCTCGAGCGCCAGGGAAACGGCGGCTCGCGTCGCGTGTGGCGGAGTCGCCAAGGTTTTCCTTCAATATTTTGGAATCGAGATCCTCAGTCATACAACGGCCATTGGAAATGCCAGGGTTCCGTCCGACCTCACAGTTTCATGGGAACAACTGGAAGCGATTCGGAACGACGACCTGGTGCGGTGTGTACTTCCGGATTTGGCTCAGGAGATGGTCCATGAGATCGAAAAGGCTCAAAAGGACGGAGACACGATCGGCGGCACGTTTGAAGTCGTCGCCCGCGGAGTGCCTTTGGGACTCGGTTCGCACACCGGGTGGGACACACGTCTCGATGGACGGTTGGCCCAGGCAGTGATGTGCGTCAATGCCGTTAAAGCGGTGGAGATCGGTCAGGGCGTTCGTATCGCCTACGATCGAGGGTCGCAGGCCCACGACGAGATCGCGTACGACGCCGAACAGCGCCGCTTCTATCACTTGAGCAATCGTGCAGGCGGAATCGAAGGAGGGATAACCAACGGCGAGCAGGTGCGGGTCGTCGGCTATCTCAAACCGATCCCTACACTGAAGAAGGCCCTGAGATCCGTGGACATGATTTCCAAGGAACCGTTTCTGGCGCAACATGAACGGTCCGACACGTGTACCGTCCCCGCTGCGGGAGTGATCGGAGAGACCATGGTGGCGCTGGTTATCGCCAATGCATTTCTGGAAAAGTTCGGCGGCGATTCGGTTGCCGAAACCAAGCGGAACTATGAAGGCTACCTTCGCCAATTGAGGGAGTATCCCGGAACCGGTGCCTGACCGGTGCCTGATAGGATGGTAAAATCGAACATATGATTCGCCCGATCGAGCTTTGGGGAGCTGATGTACTGGAGAAACCTTCAGACCCTGTCACCAACGTCACCGATGCTGAAGTAAAACTCGTGCAGGACATGATCGAGACCATGTATAAGGCCCCGGGCGTGGGCCTGGCGGCGCCACAGGTTGGGGTAGCGAAACGGATCATGGTGACCGACGCCACGAGCGGCGAAAAGAAAGACCACCTGTTTACCATACTCAACCCGGAAATCGTGGCGACGGACGGTGAACAATTTGAAGAAGAAGGCTGTCTGAGCATCCCGGGATTCTCGGCGAATGTCCTCCGGCCGAAGTCGGTTGTGCTTCGTGGAGTCGATCTCAACGGCAAAGAGATCACGCTCGAAGGCTCGGATTTGCTGGCGCGCGCGTTCTGTCATGAGATCGATCATCTTGATGGGAAGTTCTTTCTCGATCACATCAGCTTCATCAAGCGCGACATGATCCGCCGGCGGATCAAGAAGCTCATCCGACAGGGAAAGTGGGAGTAAAGCTCGCCTTCATGGGCAGCGCAACATTCGCGTTGCCGTCGCTCAATTCAATTTTCGAAGCCGGACATACCGTTGCCGGTGTCATCACACAACCCGACAAGCCCAGTGGCCGCGGCCAGGTTTTGCAAGGGCCGCCGGTCAAGAAGCGCGCTTACGATCTGCATTTGCCAACGTATCAACCTGCATCCCTGAAGGCCGACGAAGCACGGCAACTTTTCGAGGCGCTTGCTCCGGAACTTGTCGTCGTCGTTGCTTACGGCAAAATCCTGCCGCCATGGTTGCTGCGCTTACCGAAGTATGGGTGCATCAACCTGCATGGTTCATTGCTGCCTCGATTTCGCGGCGCCGCGCCCGTTCATTGGGCTGTTGCGAATGGCGAAGAGAAGACAGGCGTCTGCACGATGCTGCTCGACGAAGGATTGGACACGGGGCCCGTGTACTTGTCCGAGGAAACGCCGATCGGTCCGGATGAAACTGTGACCCAGCTGTATGATCGATTGGCTGTGCTGGGCGCGCCACTGGTTGTAAGGACGATCGAAGGTATCGTTGATGGAAATCTGAAGGCAATGCCTCAGGATGATGCCCGCGCAACACTCGCTCCTATTTTGAAAAAAAAGGACGGCTTTTTGGATTGGACGTGGTCCTCAGGGCAGATTCACAATCGCGTTCGTGCGCTTAATCCATGGCCCGGCACCGTTGCAGGGTTTCGAGACAAGGTTTACAAGATCCTGGCAACGGCCACAGGGTCGTCTGGGAGCGAAGGGAATGCTGAACCGGGAACGCTCATGGCGTCCAAAGGCCGTCTGCTAGTGATATGCGGTGATCGTCTGCCGATCGAAATCCTGAAAATCCAGCCTGAAAACAAGAACGCGATATCTGGTAAGGATTTTGTTAACGGTGCGCGTATTCAACCGGGTGAAAAATTCGAAACCGTGAAGGATAATGGACCCGATGTCCGAACCTGATCTGGACGCTGTCGAAGCTCAATCCAAGCCGCCTATGTCTCAAAGGTTGCAGGGCCAGTTTTCCCGCTGGTCCAGCATTGTTCTAATGGTTGTGATTCTGGCGGTTGCCGGTGTCGTCAGCGCCCTGACGGCAATGCGGTTTGCGATTCAAGGCAGGCAGGTAGAGGTTCCGCAACTCGCAGGCAAAACCAAAGATGAGGCCGAAACTATTTTGAAGGACCGTGGCCTTAAATTGAGAGTATCCAGTTCGAGATTCAGCTCGGAAGTTGCGGAGGGACGAGTACTCGACCAGATTCCTTCGAGCGGAACCCGGCTGAAGGTTGACCGGACAGTCAAGGTGCTGTTGTCGCTTGGGCAGCGGCGGTTCGCTGTGCCGAACCTCGTTGGCACTAGTCTCAGAGCGGCGCAGTTGACTTTGGCGCGCCGCAGCCTTGCATTGGGTAATACGCTTTACACGCACACATCTGCAGGCGACGCTTCGACCGTGATTTATCAGTCGCCTCAACCCGGGACGCTGGATGGAAGCGACCCGTCGGTGAGCATTCTGATTTCGCTGGGTCCGCCGGCAAAGTACTACATCATGCCGGACCTCATCGGAAAACCCGCTGAACTCGTCGCCTCGCGAATTCGCAATGAGGGATTTCGAATCGGAAAACTCAATTACCGCAACTATCCCGGCGTGGAATCCGGCGTTGTTATCCAACAAAAACCTCAGGCGGGCTACCGGTTGAGTCCCTCCGATCTTATCCTCCTGGATGTAAGCCAATGAGCGTCCGTATTGCACCTTCGATTCTTTCGGCCAATTTTGCCGCGCTTGGCGAAGACATCCGGAAGGTCGAGGAGGCAGGAGCCCACATCTTGCACGTCGACGTGATGGACGGCCATTTTGTGCCGAACATCACCATCGGTCCACCGGTGGTGCGGTCGATCCGGAAGGTAACGAAGCTGCCGCTCGATGTTCACCTCATGATTTCGGATCCGGACAGATACATCCCCGCTTTCGTCGATGCGGGCGCATCAATGCTGACGGTGCACGCCGAGGCACAAGGCCACCTGGACCGCACCTTGAACTTCATCCGCTCACATAACGTTCTGGCCGGAGTCTCAATTAATCCGGCAACTCCTGTGGCTGTTGCTGAACATGCATTGGCCATGGCGGACATGCTGCTGATCATGACGGTGAACCCCGGTTTCGGGGGTCAGAAGTTCATTCCGTACACAGTTGAGAAAATCCGGCGCGCCCGGCAAATCATCGACCAGCGGAATTACAGTTGCGTAATCGAAGTGGACGGCGGAATCGACTCGGCGACGGTTCCGACGGTTGTCAAGGCCGGGGCTGACATACTTGTCGTCGGTTCTGCTATTTTTCACGCTCCGGAGCCAGGCCAGAAGGTCAAGGAACTACTGGAAATAGCCGCCTCAGTTGGATATGATCGAGGGTACGTTTAGCACGGTTTTTGCCGTATTTCCCAAGGTTTAATCGAGGTCTAATGAAGAAGTTTGTATTAGCCCTGCCATTATTTTCCGTTCTGTTTAGTTGTGGTGGAAAGAATCTTTCCACTGATGTTCCGGCCAGTACGCTGGATGAGCCGGATCGAGTCCTTTACGACCGCGCCAAGCGCGATTTGGAGAAAAACAAATTTACGGTCGGGCGTTTGACGTTGCAGACGCTGATCAACACCTACCCGGACAGCGAGTTTCTTGAGCTGGCGAAGTACGCAATGGCGGAATCCTTTTTCAAAGAGAATTCCTCCTCATCGCTGGGTCAGGCGGAAACCGAGTTCAAGGATTACATCACCTTTTTCCCAGTAAGCCCATTGGCGGACGATGCGCAACTGAAGATTGCGATGACTCATATCCGCCGGATCGAAAAACACGATCGCGACAGCACGCAGGCGAAACTCGCAGAGATCGAACTGAAATCGATGATCGCAAGCTATCCGGACAGCGATCTTCTCGATGAGGCCAAACGGGACCTCCGCGCCGTGCAGGAAGTGCTGGCGGAAGGCGTGGTCAAGGTCGGCAATTTTTACATGCTTCGCCGCAATTATGCTGCGGCAGTCAGCCGCTACAAAGAGGTGATGACGAGTTATCCGGACTACACCGGGATGCCGGATGCGTTGTACAACATGGCAGAGGCGTTGCGGAACGCGGGTAATCCCGAAGAATCGGTGATTTACTACGCGCGTGTGATCATGGAGCACCCCCTGGCAGACCGGGCGAATACTGCGAAGGAGCGGCTCACCGCGCTCAAGCAGCCGATACCGGAGCCGAATCCCGTCGCTTTGGCGCGGGCGCAACAAACGCCGCGAGAGGATAGAAGCATCCTTGCAAAGATGTTCGGGATGTTCAAATCTCGCCCTCCTGTTCCAACGGAAACGTCCGCGGTTTCATCGCCGGATGATGTCGAGACTGGCGGCGACACAGCGCCGTCTCCGGTCAGGGGAGGCACAGGCGGAGCATCGGGCGCGCCCGGCACTCCTGGCGGGACTGGCGGTACGTTCACTGTCGATCCAAAGGTAGTAACTCCGACGCAACCGGAGAAGAAATAACCGCTAATCCGGAACTGCGAAATCCTCAAGGGGCGGACGGTGTCCGCCCCTTTTCAGCAATGAGAGGCTATGCGACAAACCATCCTGTTAGCTGACGACAGTCCAACGATCCGGCGTCTTGTCAACCAGACGCTTGCCGACTCCAACTTCCGCATTGTTGAAGTGAATAACGGTGATGCGGCAATCAAATCATTCGAAGAAATAAGACCCAACGTTGTCTTGGCCGACATCTATATGCCCGGTAAAAACGGCTATCAGGTTTGCGCGTATATTCGCAGCCATGCGGAATTGAACCGTACGCCGGTGGTGCTGCTGGTCGGGGCGTTTGAAGCTTTCGATGAGGACACTGCCAAGCAGGCCGGAGCCACTGCAAGCATCAAGAAGCCATTTGAACCGTCAGCTCTGATCGAATTGGTTGCCTCGGTTCTGCGCTCGGACCATGAGTCACACGAGTCGCACGAAATGCTGGATGAATCGGCGCCTGTTGCCGCCCCGGCTCGCGAACCGGCAGCCCCAGCTGTACCCGCGGCCGAAGCGGACGATCTTCTCGGACTCGAATCGATCTTCAAAGAAGAGATTCCACCACTGACGGCCGCCACCATTTCGGAGGCAGACATCGATCGGATTGCCGACCGCGTTCTGAAGAAACTCTCGGCTCAGGTGGTGGAGAACATCGCCTGGGAAATCCTGCCGGATATAACGGAGAAAATCGTTCGCGAGGAATTGAAACGAATTAATGAAAGCTGAACTTCCGAAAATATACAACTCGCAGGAAGTTGAAAGCCGTTGGTACCAGTGGTGGGACTCGAAAGGATTCTTCCGCGCCGACGCCAAATCGGATCGTCCACCATTCGTGATGGTGATGCCGCCGCCGAACGTCACGGGCTCTCTTCACATGGGCCACATGCTGAATAACACCGTCCACGATGTGATCGCCCGTCGCAAGCGGATGCAAGGCTTCAATGTGCTGTGGCTGCCGGGCATGGACCATGCCGGCATCGCGACGCAGAACGTGGTCGAAAGGGAATTGCGGAAAGAGGGATTGAGCCGGCACGATCTTGGCCGCGAAAAATTCGTTTCCCGTGTGTGGGAATGGAAGGAACAGTACGGCGGAATCATCCTGAAACAGATCCGTCGAATCGGGTCGTCGTGCGACTGGTCCCGCGAGCGGTTCACCCTCGATGAAGGATTGTCGCGGGCCGTGCGCGAAGTGTTCGTCCGGTTGTATGAGGAAGGTCTGATCTATCGCGGGAAGCGTCTGATCAATTGGTGTCCGCGCTGCCACACGGCGCTGTCCGACCTGGAAACGATCTACGAACCGGTCGATTCGAAGCTGTACTACATCCGATATCCGCTGAAGGGACGCGACAACACCTTTGTAGAAGTCGCCACAACGCGGCCCGAGACGATGCTCGGCGACACCGCTGTTGCAGTGAATCCGAAAGACGATCGGTATAAGAAATACAAAGGCGAGGCCGTCATTCTTCCGCTGGTGAATCGCGAGATTCCGTTCATCGAAGATGCGGTGGTCGACCTCGAGTTCGGAACAGGCGTGGTCAAAGTGACACCTGCGCACGATCCGGCGGACTTCGAGATGGGGCAGCGGCACAATCTGTCGCAAATCAGCGTCATTGACGAGGACGCAAAGATCACCGCGGATGGCGGTCCATATCAGGGGCTCGACCGGTATGAAGCGCGTAAGCGAATCATCGCCGATCTTGAGGCGCAGGGGCTGCTGACGCGAACCGAATCGCTGAAGAACAACGTCGGTCATTGCCAGCGCTGTCACACCGTAGTGGAGCCGTTGCTGTCGCTGCAGTGGTTCGTCCGGATCAAGCCTCTTGCCGCCGAAGCCATCGCTGCTGTGGAATCGGGACGCACCGAGTTCGTGCCGGCAAATTGGGCGAATACTTATTTCCAGTGGATGCGAAACATCCGTGACTGGTGTATCTCGCGTCAGTTGTGGTGGGGCCATCGCATTCCAGCATGGTATTGCGACGACTGCGGCGCGACGATCGTCTCCCGAAGCGACGTTGAGCAGTGTCCGACCTGTTCCGGGCGTAAGATCCGCCAGGACGAGGACGTTCTCGATACCTGGTTCAGTTCGGGCTTGTGGCCGTTTTCAACGCTTGGATGGCCGGATCAAACCGAGGACCTGAAGAAGTTTTATCCGACAACCCTGCTGGTCACGGCCTACGACATCATCTTTTTCTGGGTTGCTCGAATGATGATGTTCGGTCTCAAGTTCATGAACGATGTTCCGTTCAGGGCTGTGTACATCACGGGAATCATCCGGGACGCGGAACGCCAGAAGATGTCGAAATCGAAAGGCAACGTCGTCGATCCGCTCGAGATCTGCGACCGGTACGGCACGGATGCAGTGCGTTTCGCTTTGGCCAGAATGGGAGCGCCCGGCACGGACATCGCGTTGTCGGAAGACTTGCTCGATAGCTATCGTGCCTTTGCGACCAAGATCTGGAACGCCGCGCGATTCATTTTCCGCCATGTGGATGAGTCCGACCGATTGCCTTCACTGACCGAACTCAAGCAGTCGAACCTCTCGCTGGTCGATCGATGGATTCTTGCCCGTTTGTCGAGGACCATCGAAGACGTCAATCGATCGATCGAGCAGTACAACCTGCACGAAGGGGCGCGTCACATCTACGCGTTTTTCTGGCACGAGTTCTGTGACTGGTATCTCGAGATGATCAAGCTCCACCCGGAGCGTTCCAAGCCGACGTTGTTGTATGTCTTCGAGAATGCGTTGCGATTGATGCATCCGTTCATGCCGTTTATTACCGAGGAACTCTGGCAGAATCTGCCTCATCACGGCGACTCGATCGTTGTCGCTCCATATCCGGCGTTCGATCCGGAATTGTTGGACGATCGCGTCGAAACGCAGACGGCTCTCGTTCAGGAGATCGTCGTCAAGGTGCGGAATATCCGCGCGGAGATGAATGTCGACGCGAAACAAGCCGTACCTCTTCGAGTGACGACGACGGATCCCGACGTGACAAAGCTTCTGTCCGAAGCGCGCGATTACATTTTCAAACTCGCGCAGGTGAGCCAGATGGAAGTTGTCCCGGCGCTTGGAAGCGACAAGCTTGCGGCGCAGGCCGTAGCCGGTGGGCTCGCGTTAGAGGTTCCCCTGGCCGGACTGATCGACGTCGACTCGGAGCGGGCACGCCTGACAAAGGAATCGGAAAAAGTTCGCCGAGAGATCGACGGCCTCGAGCGCAAATTGTCGCAGGCGAGTTTCGTCGAGAGGGCGCCGAAAGAGGTCGTCGAAGAAAACCGGCGGAGGCTCGCCGATTACCAGGATCAGGCGGCAAAGCTGTCTCAGGCTTTAAGCCGGCTTGGATAATGGACTTCATTGATCTTCGATTGTTGCGGGAGAGTCTCCTGGCCGCTCTTCGCGAGGATGTCGGTTCGGGCGATCTCACATCACACGCCACAGTGCCGGAACGCGCGCGCGCGACCGCACGTTTCACGACAAAACAGGATCTGGTTGTTGCAGGCGTCAACATTGCTCGTGAGATCGTGCGACTCGTTGATCCGGCTGTTGAATTCAAAGTGCTGACAAATGACGGTAGTTCCGTCAAGACCGGCACGGCGCTGGCAGAGGTCAGCGGTTCGGCACGTTCGATCCTTACGGCCGAGCGCACGTCGCTCAACTTCCTTCAACGGATGTGCGGCATCGCCACACTCACAAGCCAGTACGTTGATCGAGTTCGGGGCACTCGCGCTCGAATCGTGGACACTCGCAAAACCGTTCCCGGCTTGAGGGTCCTGGACAAGTACGCCGTAGCCTGTGGCGGCGGGCTGAATCACCGGATGGGACTTTTCGATGGCGTGTTGATCAAGAACAACCACCTCGCGTTTCATTCATCGGTCGCGAAAGCAATCGAGGAGGCGAGACGGCATCTCGGGCATCTCGTAAAGATCGAAGTCGAAGTGAGGAATCTCGACGAACTCCGGAGCGCGCTCGACGCGGGCGCCGACGTCATCCTGCTGGACAACTTCACACCCGTGGACACGCGGAAGGCCGTCGCTGTTGTGGCCGGGACAGGCCGTGTGCCGATCGAGTCGTCCGGCGGGATCACCCTCGAGACAGTCCGCGACTTTGCAGAAGCGGGTGCCGATTACATCTCCATCGGCGCTTTGACCCATTCGGTTCCTGCCGTCGACATCCACCTTCGCGTCACACCCGAATAATCGATGGACCGCAAACTCGACGAACTTCTACACGCCCTGATGCAAAACATGATGATTGCGGTCTCGGGTGAGAAGCTGGCCCAGGATCTGCGTGTTTCGCACTCGACACTTGTTCGATGGGTCGAGAAGCTGCGCGAAGCAGGCATCGAAATCCGCGGAGAACTCTTTACCGGTTATCGACTGATGCGCCTGCCGGACGTCCTGCTGCCGCAGATCATACGGCCGCGCTTGAATACGCGATTCATCGGCCGAAACCTTTATCACTTCTATGACGTGGATTCGACGAACCTCTTTGCCGGCCGGCTTCTGACACACGGCCGAAGGGTTTCTGAGGGAAGCGTCATCCTGTCTGAATCTCAAAGCGCCGGCCGCGGTAGGCTGGGACGCAGTTGGCATTCGGAGCGCGAGGCTGGGATCTATTTTTCGATGGTTCTGTTTCCCAAGGCGCCGCCAAGTCTGGCGCC
>Ga0137433_1000394_pt1 | contig 24176 bp, 29 predicted proteins | sample EasRivERMZT840_2_FD_102335 | JGI IMG/M metagenome (GOLD analysis project Ga0137433, IMG submission 102335) | Soil microbial communities from meander-bound floodplain in the East River, Colorado, USA - East River MetaG ERMZT840_2 | ecosystem: Environmental > Terrestrial > Soil > Floodplain ...
AACGAGGCGCGTGATCTGCGTGGGCAGCGTGCCGCTGGACGTCTGGTAATCCAGATCCAGCGATCGGACCAGACAAGGTTGCCCTCCGGCCAGTTCGTCGAAAGTGTGGAACATGAGGATGCGCCGCAGGAGGCGCCAGGTCCGGATATCGAAGCCGCTCCGATACGTCGAAAACGGGTCGGTGCGGACTCCCCAAAGCATGCCGGGCGTCTCAGCCGGCGTGGGACGCGCGACGTCGTGCTCGCCATAATCGAAGACCGCTTCGAAGACGAAGGCCCCTGCCGGGAAGGCAGGCTTGTAAGGATCGGCATCGTCAGGAAAATAGGGGACGCGATTTCCGTACGTAACGCGCTTCAGATAACGGTTGGCGAATGGCGCCAGCCCTGAGATGCGATTTCTTTCCGCAAGGCTCGGCGGCACTCCCGCCAGGTTTTCTGCTTTGTAATGGTAGACGACGCAGTTCCCAAGGTTGTCGAAAGCCAGAGCCGGCAGCCATTGATAGATGCGCCCGGAGTCGCCGGGATCGGCGATGCGGCTGGTTTCGTCGAGACCGTAAAGAATAGTGAAGTCGTCGCGCGTCGTGACTCGCCACCACGTGCCGTGGAGAGGGTGCGAAATCCGCTCGATGCGGGAGAAGCTGCCTTCCGAGCGCGGCCGGTATCGGCGGACCTTATACAGTCCTGGTTCGACAGTGTCCCTTCGCCAATGATCGACGTCCCACACGGAAGCCGGCACCAGGTCTTCACCACCGGACAGAAGGAAGACGTCTTCGTCGTCGCGATACTTTGGAAGTTGCCGGTCGGTCCTCCGGCGGATTGAAGGCAGATCCACCGACCAGCCAAGGCCGGCGATCCCATTTCCCGTTCCGGAGTCGTAACTGATGCTGACGGCCGGTGTGATGCCGTTTCGTCCAGGCGAGAACGGGAGCGGCAGGGACAAGGACATTGTCCCGTTGGAGGGATTGACGGAAAACTTTTCGTCAATGCTCTTGATCGCGCCGCCGCCCCTGGGCAACGTGATCGACGGTGCCTCCAGCCGGAACCCGTCGTCCCTGGATGTTTCACGATCTTGACTGTCGCGGTTCGACCGGGGTTGTTTCTCGTCCGGTCTGAAAGGCGCTTCCTGCGCTCGCGCTGAGGGCATACGCCCTTCTTTTTCGTGCACGAGACGCTCCTTCCGAGACACAGATAGTCCGAGGAATTTTCTTGTGAGTCAACGATTCGTTACAGGATTCGGAAAATTACCGAGCTCGCCTGGTTTAGAGCCGTACGATCTCAGGAATGAACGGGGCGTGTCGTTTCAACATGAGGGAGAACAATCCATTGCAGAGCGGCTGGTGGAAGCGAATTCGCGGATAGAGCCAGTACGCTGCCCAAAACAATCGATTGGTTTTGAGTTCGAGCCGGCAGGCCAGCATCGGGTGAATAAAGCGGGCTTGAAACTGGAGGAGCCCCCAGTAGCAAAAGGGAGCGAGACTTTTCCGGTAGGCGGCCATCAGCTCCTGTGTAAACACGTTGCAGTGAAGCTCGCTTTCGATCATTCGGGCGCGCCGGGTCGAGTACTCACAGTAGTCCTCGGGAAAGTCCCGAATTTCCATCATGAGCGCTATCGAGCGAATGTCGCTGAAGTAGGTCTCTCTCTCCTCATCCGTCATCTTCCGGCGCTGGAGGTATTCATAACCCAGAATGCCGTATTCAATGAGCATCGAAAAAACCTGCAGGTATGCCTGGTCCGATATTTTGATCTCGCCTTGTTCCCGCGATCTCTTTTGCTCGAGATCGCTGTGAATATCCTTAATATGTTTGGCCAGCGCCGGCACCACTTCCTGAGGCGTGAAAAAGAGCTTCCGCTGATATTGAAGCGTTTTTTCGAAACGGCGAAGAGGGTCCGAGGGAAGTTTCCCCGTGTAGAAAAGCCAATGGTTTTCCGGATTCAAGGCGAATTCCGCTGCGGCCCCGGCGTAGATCAGGAGGACATTATCCGCGTCGCCCCAGATCGTTCGGGTTATCTCACTGCCGAATAGTCGCGTCACAGGACACTTCCATTTCCAGCAATGCGGTGTAAACCTCATCGATCGTTTGATCCAGTGTGGAAGTTCCTGCTGTCAGCCCAACCGTATCAAAACCGTAAAACCATTCGGGCCGAAGCTCCGAAGCTCTCTCTACCTGGAAACACGGAAGCCCGGCCTTTTCCCCCAGGGCTCGCAGTTGCAGCGTGTTGTTCGAGTTCTTTCCTCCCACTACCACCAGCGCTTGCACTTTTGGCAAAAGGTCTTCCACCGCGTCCTGTCTTTCTCGAGTGGGGCCGCAAATGGTGTCGATGAAGCGGATTTCTTTTCCGGCATTTCTTCGCGAGATTGTTTCAAAGAGGACATCGAGGAGGGCCGGCGGAGTAGTGGTTTGGCAAACGACAGCGATGTGCTCGGACGGATAAGCGAGAACGTCTTCCGGCTTCTCCACCACGGCGAATCGTTCCAGGTCACCGACGATTCCTTTGACTTCAACGTGATCTTTCCGGCCGACGACGACTACGAAACAACCCTGTTCCTGTAAACCTCTTGCGATTTGATGAACCCGGCTCACGAGAGGGCAAGTCGTATCGATCAGGGTCTTGCCGGATGCCTCGAGGGTCCGGCGCTCTTTGTCGCTGAGTCCATGAGCGGTGATCACCACGTTCGGGGTTGAAACGGCGGAAGTGCGGTCACTCTCCTCCAGCATCGAAAAGCCGCGGGCCTCGATTCTCTTCAACACTTCGCCGTTATGAACCAACTGACCGTAAACGGTCGCGAGCTCCGGATAGTCCATCGCAATAACGGTGGAGAGCGCGTCCTTGACTCCGAAACACATTCCCATTGCCTGAGCTTTTATGATTTTCATATCAATTGCCTACGTTATCAGCAAATGACTTTGTATCGAAAAGCAGAATACCAGATGTGACTTTGCAGTGTAAAGCACTTTTGTAAACGGTTCTATTCCCGGGAGCGCGCTCGTCTCCGGGATAATTGGTTAAGATATCTTCACAGGACCACCGGCCGGCCAGAGCATACTTAACCAAATGTAGTAAATGTGTGCCATACTGGCTCATGCTACAAAAGCCAACATATTGGGTACGTTCCAAGCAAACCAACGAAATCTCCGATTTTGCCAGAATGCCTGTACCTGCGCTGTTCAAGACGCTCGAAGAAGCCAAACTGTATCGCCGGGAACTCAATCTGCACAGGGGCGCCTATCATCCCGGCTACTTCATTGAAGAACAGAAGGACGCTCCGCCTCAGGAAAAGATATGGCTCTCGCACTAGCGTCAAGAATCGTTTCTGGTGTCGTGATTGTGGATCTGTCGGGCAGGCTGTGCTTTCTTGAAGTCGGTTTGCGGGATCATATTAAAGAGCTGCTGGATGAAGGCCACCGTGAGTTCGTATTGAATATGGCGGATGTGCCATACATCGACAGCTTCGGTTTGGGCCAATTGATCACCATCTGGACTTCGATCCGAAACAGCGGCGGTGAATTGGTCATCCTGCGGCCGACAGATCACGTTCAGGAGCTGTTTGCGCTCACAAGGCTCAACAGCATTTTTCACATTTCCGGCGAAGAGACTCAAGCTGTCAAGGGCGCTCGGACGAAGAACCGCGTCGAAGTAGTCCTTTAATCAGATATACAGTCGCGGGCTGACTCAGCCCGCGACTGCCATTCCCGACTCCTTGTCAGTACATCGATGGTTCGCCGCCGCCCGGCATCGCCATCGCTTTTCCTGCGTCCGGAATCTCGGAGATGAGAGCTTCCGTTGTGAGCATCAATGCCGCGATGGAAGCGGCGTTCTGAAGCGCAGAGCGTGTGACCTTGGCGGGATCGAGAATTCCGCTTGTGATCATGTCGGCGTACTCTTCGGTTGCCGCATTGAATCCGAAGTTTGCCTGTTTCGAATCGCGCACTTTCGCCACGACGACCGCGCCTTCATGCCCGGCATTGGACGCGATCAACCGCAGAGGCTCTTCGAGGGCTCGCTTCACAATATCGACGCCGATTTGTTCGTCACCTTCGAGTTCGAGCTTTTCGAGAGCCGGAATCGCACGCAAAAAGGCGACGCCTCCACCAGGAACGATGCCTTCTTCCACAGCTGCACGCGTCGCATGCATTGCGTCTTCCACGCGCGCCTTCTTTTCCTTCATTTCAGTTTCAGTTGCCGCGCCGACCTTGATGATCGCCACGCCGCCCACGAGTTTGGCTAACCGCTCCTGCAGCTTTTCGAGATCGTACTCGGAACTCGTTTCTTCGATCTGAGAGCGAAGCTGCTTTACTCGTCCCTCTATAACGGCGTGTTTCCCGGCGCCTTCGATGATGGTGGTGTTGTCCTTGTCGATGACGATCTTTTTCGCCGCGCCCAGATCTTCAACCTGGATGTTCTCGAGCTTGATGCCGAGATCTTCGGTGATCAAACGGCCTTTGGTGAGGATTGCAATATCCTCCAGCATTGCCTTCCGGCGATCGCCGAAGCCTGGCGCCTTGACCGCGGCCGCCTGCAGGGTGCCACGCAGCTTGTTCACCACGAGTGTTGCGAGTGCTTCGCCTTCCACGTCTTCAGCGATAATCAGCAGGGAGCGCCCCAGCTTCGCGATCTGTTCCAGGATCGGCAGAAGATCTTTCATCGTGCTGATCTTCTTTTCGCAGATCAGAATGAGGCAATTCTCGAGCACGCACTGCATACGCTCCGGGTCAGTCACGAAGTAGGGTGACAAATAGCCGCGATCGAACTGCATCCCTTCAACGACCTCGAGGGCACTGTCGATGGTCCTTGCCTCTTCGACCGTGATGACTCCGTCTTTGCCCACTTTCTTCATCGCTTCCGCAATGAGATTGCCGATTGTCGAGTCGTCATTGGCTGAAACGGTAGCTACCTGAGCGATCATGTCCCCGCTCACCGGCTTGGAAAGTTTCTTTATCTGTTCGGTGACGACTTCAACCGCTTTCTCGATGCCACGCTTTACGGCCATGGGGTTTGCTCCCGCGGCTACGGTCTTTACGCCCTCGCGGAAGATTGCCTGAGCCAGAATCGTGGCAGTAGTTGTGCCGTCGCCGGCGATGTCGCTGGTTTTTGACGCCACTTCCTTCACCATCTGAGCGCCCATGTTTTCGAGCGGGTCTTTGAGTTCGATTTCCTTGGCCACCGTAACGCCGTCTTTCGTAATCAGCGGCGAACCGAATTTCTTGTCGAGAACGACATTTCGGCCCTTCGGCCCGAGGGTTATTTTGACGACATTCGCGAGCGTATTGATGCCGCGCAACATTGCCTGGCGTGAATCTTCGCCGTGAATGATCTGCTTCGCCATTTGCTGGCCGCCTTTCTATTTCTTGCCGGCGGATTTGCCGGCGCTGGTGAAAATTCCGATGATTTCGTCTTCGCGCAGGATCAGGTAGTCCTGATTCTCGACCTTGATTTCAGTTCCCGAATACTTTCCAAAAAGTATCCGATCGCCCTTTTTCACTTCCAAAGCCGCGAGAGCGCCGTTTTCGAGCCTCTTGCCCACACCGACGGCCATGACTTCGCCTTCCTGAGACTTTTCTTTAGCGCTATCCGGAATAATGATTCCACCTTTAATGGTTTCTCCTTCTTCAATGCGCTTTATCAACACACGATCGTGCAGCGGCTGTACCGTCATTTGATTTCGTTCTCCTTTTGGACTTGTTTCGCCATCGAGGCGGGATTGCGGCGAGGCGTACTTAACTACTTTAGGTAAATAATCTCGGCAAATCAATGCCAATCGCGTACACTCGAGTACTATTTTTGGTTAAGTATGTAAAGGCGAATAACCGATGGACGTATCACAGCTAATTCAGCAGAAACTCGGCGAGCTTGGACTGGGTCAGCGAGATCTGGCCGACGCTGCGGAAGTGACGGAGTCCTACATCTCCCAGCTTTTGAGCCGGAAAAAAGCTCCTCCCGCCCCGGAGCGAACGGACATCTACGAAAAACTCGGGAAGTTGTTGAAGCTGCCGGCAGGTACGCTTGCGGGCCTGGCCGATCTCCAGCGAAAGCAGGATCTCAAAAAGAAGATCCAAAGTCCGCCGGTACCTTTGTTCAGAGAGGTCCGGGAACTCCTTCTTGAAAAGTGTAAACGTGAGAGACGCCGCGAGATTGGGACGATTTTCGAGAAGGAACCGTTTGGCGAACTCGAACGCCTGGTCACCCAGAAGCTCATGGATGTGGTCAAGGGATTGGCCAGAGAAGAACTGGAGCGCGAGAATTGGCTTCGAACCCTGGCTCGGGAGAGCGAGCGAACTTACAAACAAATGCGTGTCTCCGTTCTGGAATTTCTGGACGCAGACGTGTTCAGCATAACGCCTGAGAGTTGCATCGCTTTCCTGGATCCCCTGATCGTGTCGTGGGATATCGATCTGTCGTCATTCAGCCTTGAGATCGTCCTGAATCGCAGAATTGCTCCAGCGTGGTTGAAAAGATTTGAATTTGTCCAGACGGAAGCGAAATCGGCAACCGGCGAAGAGCCGGGTCTTCGTGAGTTTTTAAACGATCGTTCTCTAAGCGCAGGCGCGACGCCGGAGGAAATCGGGTTTCTCCAACGCCTGCGCTTCAAGAATGGCCGGAGTCCGACTGCTTTCTATTACTATCGCGAGTTGCAAAACCTTCGGGACCCTCTTCATTTCCGTCGAAAGTAGGACTATGGATCGAATGAATGCTCAATTTGATGATGGATTAGGCGCCGCATTACTGGGATTCAATGGAGAGGCCGTTCTCTATTGTCAGGGTATCTCGGATATGGTCGCTCAGGAATATGCAAGGAACTACGCAAGAATGCTTCAGAATCGCGCTAAAGGCGTTGAGTTTTCGCTTCCTCGAATCCCCCATGGGCTGTTCGAGCCCAATCGCAATCTTATCCGATCGACCTTAGAGAGAATGGCGAAGAAGCACTTTTCCGGAGAGTAGCGGGAGCAACCCGCCCTCAAGCCGCATCTCTCCTCGATCGCGCATCGGCCGCGAGGTTGTCGTGCTCCGAATACCGTTCGATATCTTTTTCCAGAAAAATAGTTGAGGAACGTCCGGATCACCGCGATGACCGCAAGTTGACCGATTTCTTCCCATGTCGGCGATATCGCCGTTCGGATGATGTCGGCGGCCAATTCGAATTCCAGACCGAGAAGCAGCCATGTTCCGAATCGGATCCACACTCTTCTCTTGCCGGTGAGCGATCGGCGTACGTCGATTGATCCTCGAAACAGGCCCAGTATCGCGTCGGCCGCTCCGACCGCAATCAGAACGGCTGCGAGTGCTTCGACGATCAGCGCGATCGCGGAGGCAAAGCTGCGGAATTGTTCTTCCACCGAAGACCGCTAACGATGCCGGCCGTGTCGCGCATCTGGACTGGCTGGAAAACCGTTGCGAACGATTTTGGCAATCCGGTTGACGGGTCCGCGAAAAATCACATATGGAACGACGGCCAGCATCGTAGCCACGACGACGCTCTGCAACGGTCGAAGCGCGTGCAGCACTATCACGCTGTATATGACATCGAGACAAGCCGCCAGCACGAAAATCTTGCCGACTGATTTCCAGCCACTCCGCAGCAATTCCATCCGTTGCGATGGATGAGTGAAGAGCGCCCAGAAATAAGCCGGGCGCTGCATCCTCGCGTCTCTCAGGCCATCACGTACCGCGAAAATAGTGGACATTAACGGCTGCAGATAAAACCGCATCGCCATAGGCCCGTCCGGACGAGCAAGGATTTCCTGCCAGGCTTGATTCAAATCGATCATTAATCACCTCAGGTCTTGTCGCGTCACCGATTCAACCAGACGAGAACAAAAAACACGACCGCCATGATGGAAACGAGGACCGCGAGTTTGCCGGCCGGCGAACGGTGTTTTTCTCCATATAGTTTTTCCAGATGTTTAAGGCTGTGCTTGTACTGCCAGGAGGCCACCACAAGGACGAGAGTGCCAACTGCAATCATGCTCAATGCGAATTCTCGTGGGCCCAAAAGACTGTGCGGCCTGGAGGCGGCTTCACTTTGAATCATGTACTCGAAGAATTTGTAGATTCCGAATCCAAAGCTGATAAGAGAAGTGGAGGTCCTGATCCAGGCCATGAGCGTTCGTTCATGCGCAAGAAACGTTCGTTCAAGGGCCAGATTATCTGGCGAACTCATCGCCCTTCAGCTTGTGACGGAAGAAGGGCCGCGTCCCATTGGAATAAATCCTGAGGACTGAAGGAAAACGTCCCAAGCTGTCGAACATTCAGAGTCCAAACCCGAACATCTCCGGATAGTACAAGTTTGTTCTCTCACCTTACTGTCACAACTCGGATCGATAAATCGAAAGGAGCGAATCCTTGTGACCGCGAAGCACAATACAAACAAGACTCAGGACAAACCGAACATTCTTGTCATCTTTGGCGACGATATCGGCATTCCGCAAATCAGTGCCTATTCGATGGGAATGATGGGTTACAAAACCCCAAACATCGACCGTATCGCCAAAGAGGGCGCGCTTTTCACTGATTCGTACGGACAGCAGAGCTGCACCGCGGGCAGGGCGTCGTTTATTCTTGGCCAGGAGCCATTCCGTACGGGACTGCTCACGATCGGAATGCCCGGCGATCCTCACGGCATTACTTCATGGATGCCAACCATCGCGGACGTGATGAAGGAGCAAGGCTACGCCACGGGCCAGTTCGGCAAGAACCACCTTGGAGATCACGACGAGCATCTACCGACGAACCATGGGTTCGATGAATTCTTCGGCAATCTTTACCACCTGAATGCCGAAGAAGAACCGGAAGGTTACTTCTATCCGAAAGATCCACAGTTCAAGAAGAAGTACGGGCCGCGTGGTGTCATTCATTCTTATGCTGATGGTAAGGGTGGGCAGAAGATAGAGGACACCGGTCCGCTCAACACAAAGCGCATGCCGACCGTTGATGAAGAGTTTCTTGCGGCCGCGCAGGATTTCATCGGCAAGTCCGTCAAGAACGATAAACCGTTCTTCGTCTGGTTCAACACGACGCGCATGCATGTCTTCACGCACTTAAAGCCCGAATCGCTCGGTAAGACAGGCAAAGGTATGCATGCCGACGGCATGGTGGAACATGACGGCATGGTCGGACAACTGCTGAAACAGCTCGACGATCTGGGCATTGCCGACAACACGATCGTTCTCTACACGACGGACAATGGCGCCGAAATCGCCCTCTGGCCGGATGGAGCAATGACGCCATTCAGAAGCGAAAAGGGCACGACGTGGGAAGGCGGTTTCCGAATTCCGATGATGGTGCGCTGGCCCGGCGTCATCAAGCCGGGCACGGTTTACAACGACGTCATCTCGTTGCTCGACTGGTTCCCGACGCTATGTGCCGCCGCCGGAGTTCCAGACATCAAGGAACAGATGGTTAAGGGGTTTTCCGCAAACGGCAAGAAGTTCAAGGTCCATTTGGACGGCTACAATTTTCTGCCCTACTTCCAGGGTAAAGAAAAGACGGCCCCACGCGAGGCGATCTATTACTTCGATCAAGGAGGAAACCTCAATGCCGTCCGCTGGTACGACTGGAAACTGAGTTTTGCGGTTGTACACGGCAACATCGCGACAGGCGTCCGCACTGTGACCAATTGGGCGACAATTACAAATTTGCGCATGGATCCCTACGAACGTGGCCTCGAAGAAGGCGGTCAGGCGCTTACTTTCTTCGCGCAGCAGATGTGGCTGCTCGTTCCCGTTCAGGCAAAGATCCAGGAGTTTTTCAGCGACTATGAACGCTTTCCTCATCAGGAAGGCTCTTCTCTCAACGCAGGCAATATCGGCTACGGCTTGCTCCGGCAGACCGACGCAATGACGCGGCTGAAGGAATTGGAAAGATTGCACCCCGCAGCGTGATCTTTCATCGCGCTCGGCGGGTTAGTCGCGGGCCTCGGTCCGCGATTAACCCGCCGGTCCTATTCTGCGGGCCTTTGAATACACCGGAACCCAACGTGGCACGTAGAGGTATCGATCGGCTGGGCCATGCGCGCCGCGGGTCTGTACCGCCGGCAGTAATTCGGCGAACACAAGTAGGACCCGCCCTTAATGACCTTCCGCGGAATTCGAATCGAAGGCAGGCGTGGATCGTAGCTTGCTTCCTCGTCGCCTCCTCTGGGATTCAGGCTGCCACAACAGGGTTGACGGATGCGTTGATGCTCCTGATACCAGTCCAGGGTCCATTCCCAGACATTGCCGATCATGTCGTACAGCCCGTATCCGTTCGGAGGAAACGAAGCGACAGGCGACGTCCATTCGTAGCCGTCGGTCGCCAGATTTTGCGTCGGGAACTCGCCCTGCCAGGTGTTCGCCATGATTCGACCATTCGGCTCGAACTCGTTTCCCCAAGCGAAAGTGTTGCCGTCAAGCCTGCCTCGAGCAGCGAATTCCCACTCGGCCTCCGTCGGTAATTCCTTTCCAGCCCAATTGCAATAAGCCTCGACATCTTCGAAAGCCACGTGAACAACGGGATGATCGTCCAGACCTTCGATGGAACTTGAGGGCCCCTGCGGGTGACACCAGTCGGCGCCGGGGATATACCGCCACCAGTTGTACGGATTCCGCTTATCAACCGGTCCGGCCGGCCGGGCAAAAACAATCGACGATGGGCGCAACAGTTCCGCCTTTGCTCCTGGATACTTTGCCGGGTTCGCCGGCTGTTCGGCCATGGTGACATGCCCCGTTGCCTGGACGAACCGGGTGAACTGCGCATTCGTCACCGGTGTTGGATCTATCCAGAAACTGCCGACAGTTACGCGGTGTGGCGGCGCCTCTTCCGGATAATGGTGATCGGCCCCCATCGTGAACGTGCCGCCTTCTATCAAGACCATCTGGTCCTTCTTGCTCAAAGCGAGTGGTGCGTTCGTGTTCATAGTCCTCCTCGCGACTTTGTAAATGTGTGCTCTCAATTACAGCCGAAGGAAACCGACGTCGGCATCCGTATTAGTCCGTATGAAAAGTGGGTTTTCTTCGTAGACTGCATTCGATGATTCAACTGGTTCAACGAGTCATTGCGTGGCTGATGAATCGCGTTCGAGTGAATCACGTTCACCGATCCGTGCGTGACGGCTTCCCGGTGTTTGTCAAGCGACGCCGAGCCGGCGCGCAAATAGTCGTTTGGTTCGCGAACCGATTTCTGGCCCTTGCGCACAGCGGAGTCTGCATGTTTGTGCGCGCTGACGAATGGACGGACTGGGAGGTGCATTGCGCTCAATTACTGTATCCCGAGCGACGAGGCGTGACGGTCGGTTCCGGCCAGGCTGTGATAATTCCGGAAGTGCGCGGGATCAGCTTGCGGGAATTGCTTCATCGTGACCATACGGACGTCAACAAAGCATTCATCCTTGCGGCCCGCGAATTGCGGCGAGTTCACCAGATTCACTGCAGCTATTACAAAGCAGCGTGGTCTCACGGTGATCTGCATCTCGACAACATCCTCTGTGACTTGAATGCAGAACGAGCAGTCCTGATTGACTTCGACACACGTCACGAATTTCAAATCAACCAGACGCAACGTCACAGTGACGATTTGAAAATGGTCCTTCTCGAGCTGATTGGGCTGTCCGATGACAAATGGAAACAACTGGCGACCGCTTTTATCGAGGAATACCGAGAGGGCTCAGCCCTGAGTGAACTCAGTCGCCGGCTTTTCGTTCCGCGCGGCTTCGCCAGGGTACTGTGGTACGCAAGAACGAACTGCTCTTCGATTCGTCGAATCGAACCGCGATTACAGAGCCTCCGGGAAATCATTCATAATGTAAAAGTACTTTAATATACAAAGCTACCGTGATAATTTGCTGCCTTGCACATGCGATGGACCAATCAAATTCACGAACTGGCACGCGTTGCAGGGACGGCGGTGTCGGCCGTGATGGTTTGTTCCCCCCTGCTGCTCGCGGCACGTCCGAAGACTCCCTTGCGCGTGTTCTGTATTGCCGCGTTTGAGTTTCTTGCGCGATTGCGGGGCGGCACGCTCGGAAGACGACGCCGGCTGGCGATGGCGCACGCGTGCGATTTCGGATCATTGCGCGACGATTACTATGATCATCGAAGACTCGACGCGACCGAGTATCGATCGCTTCGTTGCAAATTGCGTCGCATGGCGCCGGAGGCGGCAACATCCCGTTACATTCGACAATTGCGAGAAGCGGAGCGGAACCGGCCGAACCTCGTGCCAGGCATTGCGTCAAGCACGTCGGAAGTCGCGAATGCCGTAATTGCGTATCGGACCGGGGTTCTCGATCTGTCGCTTCGATGGATGCAGGAGATCTCCGGTTTGAGCATCGAATCGGTGAAGTTTCATGTACTCCTCAGCCTTGTAGGTCTGATGCAGATTGCCGACGACCTGCTCGACTGGAAGGATGATCAGGCTGTCCGACGTCCGAGTTACGTCACCGCATTTTTGTTCGACCGGCCGCGTACTGCCGTTGCAATGCCCTTGCGCGCTCAGGCGGACGCATTGCTGCAGCGCGTGGTCGGCGCGGCGAGACAGGATGCCGGCGCCTTACCTTTGGCGATTGCGGGCGTGATGACATGGACGTTCGTCATCGCACTTCTCAGGCTGCGGTTCAATAGTGAAGCCCTTGCGCGCATTACTCCGTAACATCGAAGTTAGCGCGCGAAGGCCGTTGCTGGTGCGCCGTGAAAGCGTTACGCACATCGGCGTGAGGAAACGCATCCTGTTCGCGAGCGATCTTCATTTGAGAAAGCATGGACCTCGACACATTGTTGACGGATTGGTGGAGATCGCATCGAGGGAATGTCCGGACCTTGTGCTGCTTGGCGGAGACCTGGTGGACTGGACAAGCGGATTGGAGCCGCTTCAATCGCTGGTCCGGGGATTGTCGCGTGTCGCTCCGGTCGGCGCCGTTGCCGGAAACCATGACCGCTGGATCGGCGTGGCCAGGGTTCGTGCCGCCGTGCTGGCTGGAGGCGGGCGCTGGCTGCAGGATGCGCCATGGTTCCTGACTTCGGATTGCGCCGTATACGGCTCCAGCGCGCAGCCTGTCCAGGCTGCGAGTTATCATCTGCTGTGCACCCACCATCCCGGCGCTACGCTGGGGCGCCATTTCGATCTGACCCTCAGCGGACATCTCCATGGCGGACAATTCGTCTTTTATCAGCGCCACGGAAGACTCTACCCTGGCGCGTTTCTCTATCGGTGGAATGGACTGCGTTTCGACGATAAAGGAAAGACGCTGCTGATCAGCAGAGGAGTTCAGGACACACTGCCTCTTCGCTGGAATTGTCCCCGCGAAGTGCTGATCGTGGATATCTGAAACGGATAATGGCGCCCCTGATCCGACTGGAACCCGGCGCGATGAACGGTCGCGTCCGTTCCCGAGCCCGCGCGACGCCTCCACAGAGGTCATCGCGAGGACTTGGCACTGACTCTCGGATCTAAGTGCGACCCCCCAAAAACCGACTACGCCGTCCATTTCTTAAACACTGCAGTCTCGATTGTCTTCAACCATGGTGTGCACTTTTGAACAGAGGCCTTCGCGGGATCACTACTAGTCTGAACCTAACACTCGCGCTGCCATTTCAGGGCTTTGGCACTCGAAAAAGGCAGGCGTCAGGTTTCTCATCGGCGTTACCAGTTTTTTCCGGAATCCGGAAAGTTTCGACGCCCTGAAGCAACACGTTCCAACAGTACTTCAACAGCGGCAACGAGACGACCCCGTCCGCATCTGGGTCGTGGCGTGTTCGACCGGACAGGAAGCGTACTCGATAGCCATGACGTTCGCAGAATTCTCGGAGAACATTCCGCACCACGCACCGAAACTCCAGGTATTCGCGACAGACCTGAGCGATGCCGCGCTCGATAAGGCGCGTCATGGTCTCTATCCCAAAACCCTTGCGCACGACGTTTCGCCGGAGCGATTGCGACGGTTCTTTGTCGAGGAGGAAGGTGGTTACCGCGTCAGCAAGTCGCTTCGCGAACAAATCGTTTTCGCCCGGCAGAATCTCTTGAACGATCCGCCATTTTCGCGAATGGATCTCATCAGTTGCCGCAACCTCCTGATTTATCTCCAACCGAATTTGCAAAAAACAATTATTCCTGCCTTTCATTACGCGCTAAAACCTGACGGGTTTCTGATCCTTGGCGGCAGCGAATCGATCGGACCTTTTACCGACCTTTTTGATCCTAAGGATCTCAATAACGCGGACCTGAATAACCTCCATGCCAGCATTAATACGGCCATCGTGTTGTTTGCGCGCAACCTTACCATTCGGCGATTTACCCCGAAAGCCGAAACAATGTTCAATCTGATGGCTGCCGACGTCGGCCGTCTCTTAGGCAGCGTCAGGCACAATCTCGATTTTACCGGCCTCGAAGATTTGCTTCGCGAAGTCATCGATACCGTAAGTGTTCGCGAGCGCAATGTTCAGGACAAGCAAGGCCGATGGTATGCGCTTCGTCTCGCCCCCTATCTTACCCTGGACAATAATATTGACGGTGTTCTGCTGATGGCGGTGGACATCGACGCGCTGAAGCGCAGCGACCTGGAAAGCAAAGCGGCACGCGATTACGCTGAAGCCATCATTCGCACGGCGCGGAATCCGCTCCTCGTTCTGCGCGCGGACTTGCGATTGAACACCGCCAACGAAGCGTTCTACAAAGCGTTTAATACCAAGCCGGAGCAAAGCCAGGGCCTCTCCATTTTTGAAATAAGTCAACGGTGCCTGGGACATTCCGAAATTGCGCGAACTGCTTGAAGACGTTTTGCCCCGCAACAGTTTCTTCAATGACTTTGAGGTTGTGCACGAATTTCCGGGACTGGGACTGCGAACGATGTTGCTCAACGCCCGGCGACTGAACAGCGAAACAGGCACGGGAATGATTCTTCTGGCTATTGAAGATATGACCGAACGGCTGCGTGCCACGGAAGTCACCACTCAATTTGCCTCGATTGTGCAAGCCTCAGACGACGCAATTTTCAGCAAGACGCTCGCAGGTATCGTCACCAGCTGGAATCGCGGCGCCCAACGGATTTACGGCTACACTACTCAGGAAATCATGGGTAAAGACATAGTGATGCTGCTTCCATCCGAACGCGTGGACCAATGGCTGGCGATGAGAGAAAAGCTCCGTGGCGGCGAGGCCGTGACGCACTTTGAAACCGAGTGCGTGCGAAAAGATGGTGTGTACATTCAAGTGTCGTTTAGCGTTTCTCCCTTGCGTGGCAGAAGGGGAGAGTTGGTCGGCGGATCCGTTGTTGCCCGGGAAATAACCGAACGGAAGCAGGCGGAGCAACGTCTGCGCGACTCCGAAACTCGTTACCGTCGACTCTTTGAGGCCGCAAGGGACGGTGTGCTGCTGCTCGATCCCGTCACTCGAACGATAACCGACGCCAATCCATTCATGAGCCAATTGCTGGGCTACTCCCGTGAAGAATTGCTGGGTAAAGAATTGTAGTCTCGCATGAACTACGCTCTCCCCTTACGGCCATGCTTGGTTGGGCTCGTTTAATGCAATCCGGTAAGCTGGACCAGAACCATCTGGAAAAAGCGATAAAGACGATCGAGCGCTGTGCGACCTCGCAAGCTCGATTGATCGAGGATCTGCTGGAAGTATCACGCATCATTAGCGGCAAACTTCGCCTGGAGTTCCGACCGACGAACTTAGCGAAGGTTGTCGAGGCAGCGCTCGATGTAGTGCGGCCGGCAGCGGATGCCAAAAAGCTTGAGTTGGAGCTCATCATCGATCCTGCGATAAAACTGGTCTCAGGCGATCCGGACCGCCTGCAACAGGTGGTTTGGAACTTGCTGTCGAATGCCGTCAAGTTCACACCGGACGGGGGCCGAATTAAGGTCCGGCTAGAGCGAGTGGACGCCTCTGTTCGAATCACGGTGAGCGACACCGGACTTGGAATCAGCCCCGAGGTTTTGCCGTATGTCTTTGACCGGTTCCGTCAGGCGGATAGTTCCACACGAAGAACAGTCGGCGGACTCGGCCTGGGACTCGCGATTGTGCGCCATCTAGCGGACCTGCACGGTGGCACCGTGCAGGCGGAAAGTGATGGCTTGGGAAAGGGAGCCACCTTCACAGTTACCCTGCCGGTTCGCGCGGTGCTGCCTCATGTGAGCGAACCGGCAGCATCGCAGACAATCACCGAAACGGTCGCGGTATCCCCATCAGCTTCCGCGCTCGCCGGTGTGCGCGTGCTCGTGGTAGACGATGAAGCGGATGCAAGGGACTTAGTAACTACCGTTCTTGCACAGTTTTCTGTCCAAACCGCAGCAGCTTCGTCCGCGGCACAAGCCTTTGAGACGTCGTCGCCAGCCTCACCGGACGGAGCTCACGTCCGGCGCGGAATGAGTTGTGAAACATTTTCAGCCCTCGCAGCATCCGCCCAAAGGCCTCGACAAAAGCGTCAATTAGGATGCCGGCGGCTCAGCGCTTTCTCAAGGGCGTGCAGCGAATCGGCCATCTCCTCAGCCAGCGTTTCACAGCCTGTACAAGCAATGAGGTGTTGGTAATCGCTCTTGGGGAGGTCTATGCCGCCACAAGCGCACTGCCACAAAACGAGAGGTTCTATGTGCGACGTTGTGTCGTTTCTCATATCAGAGTGTGACTGATCCGTCCATGTTGAGTGGTCCGCCCGAATGCTGCACCCAGTATCTTTCGACGGGCCGGACGAAAGCTGTACGGAATTACACAAAGGTCTTGTTGTACGTAGAGGAATGCTGATCGCCTGTTTCGGTGTGTTTTGGGCACTGTTGTCCGCCAAATGACCACCAGACCATCTTCGGCGCTCATCAGTCATGTCTTACGCAGCCAGATCCGGTGATCTTCGCAAGAGCGACGTAATTAGGCTTATCAACTCCGAGGCATGGAAGGGTTTATGAACATATGCATCAAACCCCGCGGCCAGCGCTCTTTGTTCATCGCCGGACGTTACGAACCCCGTGAGCGCAATCGCGGGCGTGAAGCCGCGGTATTCGCGGTTGTATTCCCGAATGGCCTCAATCACCGCGAAACCATCCGACAGTCCCAGCCGCATGTCGGACACAACAAGATGAGGCGGCGTGCGCCGGCACAGATCAAGGGCGTCTTCAACGGTGTTTGCAGTCAACACATTTGCTCCCTCATGACACAGTATGGTTCGCAGCAGTTCACACATGTCTGCGTCATCGTCGATGACCAATATTGTCGTATTTGCGAGTAGGTTGTTCATTTGGCTTTCACCGTGCAAACGGTGTCCTCATATACTCCATCATGCAAATGTCAGGCCGTATTAGTGCTGTCGGTAACGCCCTACGCACCGCTGCATCCGGCGATATTTGTGTTAGAACTGAAGCGCACTCCGATACTCAAGTCTGGGAGGATTTATGTTGAAGGTTCTGGTCGTCGATGACCATGCAGTGGTACGCGAGGGTGTGAAGTTTATTGTCGGCCGCATGCCTGGGTTTTCCGTCTCTTCGGAAGCGAGTACGGGGCAGGAGGCGATCGAAAAGGTTCGCTCTACACCGTGTGACGTCGTGGTGCTTGATATCGGGTTACCCGACCAGGACGGCTTCGAGGTTCTGAAGAACATTCGCAGCGAGAGGCCGAATCTCCCGGTATTGCTGTTCAGCATGCGTCCTGAGAATCAATGCGGCCTTCGGGCGTTGCGAGCAGGAGCATCCGGATACCTGACCAAAGACCGGTTGACCGATAACCTCGTCGAAGCCATCCGAAGAGTTGCTTCCGGCCGGCGGTTCCTCAGCCCGGAATTACGCGACGCCGTGGTTTGTGGCCTCGGGACCTCCCGGGATCCGCATGAGTTGCTCTCGACCCGTGAATACCAAGTCATGTGTCTTTTGGCGTCCGGTCAGTCTGTGGGCAAGATTGCGGTCAAGTTGTCCCTCAGTGCCAACACAATCAGCACCTATCGAGTGCGTCTTCTGCAAAAGCTTCAGCTCACGAACAATGCCGAGCTCATCCGGTTCGCGCTGCGGCAGTCCAAGAGCGGACGCAGTGGCGAGAATCTGGGCCGGTCCTTCTTCAAGCGTTGTGTATACGCCGCGTTCTCCGCGGTTCGCGCCTTCCAGAAGGAACTGCATCGCCCAGATGCTCTTTCCGATTCCCGAACTTCCGGAGAGAAGAGTCATGCTTCGTTTCAGGAGCCCGCCTCCGATCAGCGGATCGAGGCCGGGTATGCCTGAGGGGAGTCGCGTCGAGATATCCACCGAGGGCGGCAAGTCTTCTGCCGGAATGTCGTGCGCGTATCGTGCATAGATGGTAATCCCGCCTTCCCGGATCTCCAGGTTGTGGCGTCCGTGGAAATGAGCCGTATTGCGAAGCTTGTAGATCTCGATATAGCGTTCCCGGTTCAATCCTTCTTCTTTCGAAGTCAGCAGAATAACCCCGTCGACCACAGTGCGCCTTCGAATTCCGCCGCGCTGATTGTTCGGGCCGGCGGAGACCCGATGACTCATGCGGCCGCCGTCCGCCAGGTGATTCGAGAACTCGATCCACAGCTGACCGTGTTTGGGATGGAACCCCTTGTCGACACGGTTTCACGCTCGATTTCTCGCCAGCGATTCATGCTGCTGCTGGGTGCCTTTGCGCCCGTCGCGCTGGGACTTGCGGCCATCGGTATCTACGGCATTCTCAGTTATGCGGTGGAACGCCGCACTCACGAAATCGGCATTCGAATGGCTTTAGGCGCGCGGCCAGGCAAGATGGTGAGCTTTGTCGTCGGCAATGGATTGAAACTAATGTTCGCCGGCCTCGCGATCGGTTTCGCAGGGGCATTCGCACTGACTCGCCTTCTGTCAACTATGCTCTTCGGCGTCACGCCGCTCGATCCGGCGACATTCATTGGTGTCGGGGTTCTGCTCGTGATCGTGGCACTCGTCGCCATTTGCGTACCCGCCCGGCGCGTTACAAGAATCCAGCCCACGATAGCGTTGCGGACCGAGTAGCTTTCCGGAGCTCTGCCCCAAAGACCGCCGCTACCTTCGGCGTTGTGATTAGCGTCCGTCGGTAAGTACAATGTAATTACTAGCCGTCGCCGGAGGGAAACATGAAAACGCGACTCGTGCAGATCGGAAATTCCAAGGGAATTCGACTGCCCAAGACGGTGCTCGCCGAGGCCCAGTTGGATGACGATGTGGAATTGCGAGCAGAGCCTGGTTGCATCGTAATTCGCTCAGCAAAGCGCCCCCGTGCGGGTTGGGCGGAAGCCGCGCGAAAAATGCATGAGAGTGGCAACGATCGCCTTCTCGATAAGCCCATGCCCACTCGGTTTGACCGCGAGGAATGGGAGTGGAATTGAGCCAGACATTTCGACGTGGTGATGTTTGTCTGATCCAGTTGGATCCGACTCGCGGAAGCGAGATTCGCAAAACAAGGCCGTGCGTGATCGTGTCACCGGATGAGTTGAATCAGCACATTCGCACCTTAATAGTTGCACCGATGACTACAGGTGGACAGGCCTATCCATGGCGCGTTACCTGTCGTTTTCAGAACCGGTCCGGTTTCGTTGCAATCGATCAACTCCGAACCGTGGATGCGGAGCGGATCTCGAAGCGGCTCGGACGGCTGAGCCCCAATACGCTGCTGTCGGTATTGAATGTTCTGCAAGAGATGTTTTCCGCGTAAGCCAATCGAGCCCCAAATAGGCTAGTCTTAAGCCCTCATGCTCGAGAGAACCATCACCATTATCCTGGCCGGCGGGATCGGGTCGCGTCTGCATCCATTAACGGCCGACAGAGCCAAACCCGCCGTGCCTTTCGGTGGACGATATCGAATTATCGATTTCACGCTCAGCAACTGTCTGCATTCAGGGCTGCGACGTATTCTCGTTCTCACGCAATACAAGTCGCACTCACTGCAGAAGCACCTGCGTGACGGCTGGTCCGTCTACAACCCCGAACTGGGAGAATTCATCACACCGGTACCGCCGCAAATGCGGACCGGAGAGTCGTGGTACAGCGGTACGGCCGACGCGATCTACCAGAACCTTTATCTGCTCGAGCGAAGCGGCGCCGATTATGCGCTGATTCTGTCTGGAGACCATATCTACCGGATGGATTATGCAGCGATGCTGCAGCACCACCACGACTCCGGAGCTGAAATAACCATCGCCTGTCAGACCGTTGGTCTGGAAGAGGCGAAATCTTTCGGAGTGGTGTCGGTTGATGCGGGAGATCGAATCGTTTCCTTTCAGGAGAAACCGGAAAACCCGCGAAGCATTCCAGGCGATTCCGAGCACGCGCTGGCATCAATGGGCGTGTATGTTTTCTCCCTGGAACTCCTGGCGGAGCTGCTTAATGAGGATCACAGCCGCGATTCGGCGCACGACTTCGGCAAGGATATTCTGCCTTCGGTGGTCGGCACCCGCCGGGTGAACGCATATCGGTTTGGAGGCACGAGCGGAAGGGTGACCGCCGACCGCTACTGGCGAGATGTGGGGACGATCGATGCGTACTACGATGCCAACATGGATCTCCTGCAACCCCTGCCTGCAATTGACTTGTATCAAGGGGATTGGCAGATACGAACCTACGAGGGGCAGTATCCCCCGGCGCGCAGCGTGCACGGCGGGTCTGGACGCGAGGCGGAAATCGTCAACTGCATGCTCGCTTCAGGCACCCTGATTGTCGGTGGGACGCTGCGGCACGCCATCTTGTTTCCGAACGTTCGAGTGGAGGAGGGCGCGGTTGTTGAAAATTCGCTCCTATTCGAGGGTGTTCGAGTCGAGGAAGGAGCGCAGCTTCAGCGTTGCATCGTCGACAAGCAGGTGGTGATTCCGGCCGGCGAGACGATCGGTTTTGACCGCAAGCAGGATGCGGAGCGCTTTACGGTTTCCGACTCCGGCATCGTTGTCGTTCCCAAAGGGTACCGTTTTGCCGCGGGCGCCTCAGGTGGTCGATCCAACTCCCTTTGAAGCTATCTGGCCGAGCGCGCCCGCTGCGTGCGCGTATTTCCGCTCCAGGCGAGACAAATCCAGGAACGTTTCCGGGTGTTTGTTATCGGCAAGCTGACAAAGAACAGCATCCTCTTTATCGATGTGGTTTCTGAGGATGAGACTGAGGCGGCGCGAACTGAACACGAAATCGGCGACTCTCCTGGCTTCGAACGCATCCACGATCCAGGCCATGAGCGCTCGCTCGTCGCCGTGCACAAGCACCATAACCTGAAGGAATTTGAAGACAGCCTTCACATCGGCGATTTCAATGCGTTCGCCATCTTCCAGTTTTTTCATCATCCCGTCGAGGATGTCCAACCCTCGTCGAAGGACAACATGATCTCCAGTGAGAAGTTCAGTGCAGTTCATCGATCCTCCCGTACTTTGGAGCAAAAAAAAAACGTCTCAGAACACCCGAGTCAGTTGCAGCGGGGTTCCGGGACGTCGTGGTCCTTTTAGTACGATGACGGCGTTGTCAGCGGGTACCAGTCACTTTTAGATTGCTCGATGGCCAATGTCAAGCGTCTGTCAGTTGAACTTGAAGATTTCCTTCTCCGGGCGCTTCATGCCTTTCTCGTGGTATTCCTCCCAGATCTCTGCCCACGGACGGCCATAGACATTGGGCACTCTGTACGGGATCACCTTACCTGAGACCACGGGCGTGGCGAACCCGTTGACCGGGTATATCGTCTGAACGCATTCGATAAAGTCGTAAGGTTCACCCTCTTCGAAACCGCTGATTCGCTCGAGTGTGCGGGTCATCCGGATCGGTTCCACGAGAGCCTCGGGATCGTAGAAGATGCCTTCGTGGTTGAGGCCGATGAACTTGCCGGAGGCATCGCGGTTCGGCGTGTAGATCTCGATGGTCTGCAGCTTGTCGGAGAATTCGGGATTGCCGTGCACCTTCCAGCCCCGGATGTTCGATGTCCAGGTGATCAGCGCGTCTCCATCCCAGAAGCCGATGGTGTCGCCGTACCAACGCGGAACTTCCGCGCCAAGCCGCGGAACCGCGCCGGTCATATTGAATGAGCGGCCGATGTGGATGTTGGTGATGAAGTTGTCGGCGTCACCGGCCAGGAACTGGACCAGCGTGGGCGTGACGATGACCGAGTGCGGCTGGTTCGTCACCGCATGGTAGTGCCAGCGCCGCATGAAGCCCTCGGGCCAGCAGTACTGCGCCGGCCATTGCGGCGCATTCGTGTGCGCGTCGTGATAAGCCTCCTGCACCATCCTCGTCTTGTACTCGTCGGTGAGGAGCGAGAGGAGAGTCGGATACTGATTCCACAGCAGCTCGGCGTACCAGTTCTGTCCCCTGAGCCAGACGTAGCGCCCGCTCCAGTCGCCCGGCACCGTGGCGTACGTATGCTGTGTCGGTCCGCCGCGGCGGCGCGTCTCGTCGAGGAGCGCTTCGTAATGTGCCTGGGCTGTCTTGAACTTGTAGGGACTGACAATCGCCTCGCGCGGGTAATCGCGATCGCAGTATCCCCATGCCGCCGATGCCGGAGGCTTGTCGCCGATCATCTTGCCGCGCCATTGCTGCTCGAGACCATAGGGACTGTTGCAGCGGAAGTATCGCTTGTCGGTCCACAGCTCGCGGTCGGAGTAGAAATCCTTAGATGTGAAGACGTCGACCGGGAGCGGCTCTATTCCTTCAGGCGCAGCGCCATTGCGTGCCGCGCCAAGGAATTCCTTAAGCCTGTTGCCGGTCGCGGGACCATCGAGCGGGCCCACGAGCCAGTGCTGCTGCGGATAGCCCTTGATCTCCGGCGGCGGCACGGCCTCGATGTCCGCGGCACTCCGCCACGTCTCCCAGGGGATAGCCGGGGACACTGCAGCGCCGCGGCCCACGCTTGTGAATTCGGCCGGCTGCTTGTCGGCCGTGGAGCAGGATAGTGTCGCAGCTACAAGCAACGCGCCAAGAATGGCGCGAGCGCCCTTCAACCCAGTCATCTTTAACATGCATGATCCTCGCGCGACATTATAGTGCCCGCCGACTCACAAACTCGATCACGGCTCGGTTGAAGAGGTCCGGGTATTCCATTGTGAAGAGGTGGCCTCCCGGCAATTCCTGCAGAACGGCGCCGTCGATCCTCGAGGCGAGGAGCCGCGAGTTTACCGGCGGCATCAGTCGGTCGTCTCTTCCCGTAATCACGAGTGTTGGCGCCTTGATTTGCCCCAGGCGCAGTGCGCTGTCGTGCTGCCGTAAAGCGTCCAGTTGGCGCTGAAAGGCAAATGCCGGAATCGGAAACTGGCGCTTCGCTTCGTTGACTGCGGCAATCACAGATCGGTTGCTGAAAATCGTTTCATCGCAGAACATCGCCAGTTCCTGCAGCCTGCGTGTCTCGTCATCCGCTTGCGATCCGGATCGCAGCGCCTCGAAAACTTCGGGCCCCGCGATAACGGATTCCGGTCCGCCAAAAGCCGTACACCCGAGGACCAGGCTGCTGACCCGTTCAGCGTAATGGATTGCAAATTCCTGCGCGATCATGCCGCCCAACGAGACTCCCAGCAGAGAGGTGCGCGATATGTTCAGCGCATCGAGAAGTCCCTTCGTGTCCTCCGCCATCTGCGCTGTTGAATATGGCGTGTCGGGTTTGTCGCTGCGTCCGGCTCCGCGATTGTCGAAGACGATCAACCGGAAGTGCTTCGACAACTCCGGAATCTGACTGAACCATGCCGCCGCGTTGGCACCCAGACCACGAATCATCGTGAGCGTCCGGTCGCCCGAACCGTGGATCTCGTAATACATCTGGATTTCTCCGGATTGGATGCAGGGCATGGCAAAGTCTAGCAGGACCGTGCGTCTCCGTTCATAATTGGCTCCCGCGACGACAATTGAACGGAGACTGTAGGCGAGAGGAGAGGACTCTATGGCGGACATCGCAACGAAAAAACTTTTGGAGAACGACAAGATTGCCGTGTGGGAAATGGTTCTGGAACCGGGAGAAAACAGCGGACTGCACACGCATTCTCATTCGTATTTGTTCTACGTACTCGAGGGTTCGACAGGCGAAGTAAAGGATAAGGACGGGAATTCGTGCGGCTCGCTTCAGATGGAACCAGGCTTTACGCTCTTCTTCGAGATGCAGGGCAAGGAACTTGTCGCAGGCGATTTTCGAATTCCAGTGACGCACAGCGCCACCAACATCGGAAAGACCCGCTTCAGAGAAATCCTGGTTGAAACGAAGTAGTGTTCGTTTCAGTGGAGCGGTATTCGGAACAGATTGCGCTGCAGGTCTCTCTTCTCGAAAACGTA
>Ga0137433_1000396_pt1 | contig 24136 bp, 25 predicted proteins | sample EasRivERMZT840_2_FD_102335 | JGI IMG/M metagenome (GOLD analysis project Ga0137433, IMG submission 102335) | Soil microbial communities from meander-bound floodplain in the East River, Colorado, USA - East River MetaG ERMZT840_2 | ecosystem: Environmental > Terrestrial > Soil > Floodplain ...
TGCGCCATTAATTGCTACTCTGATTTTTTTCATAGTAAAAAATTTATTTTTGTAGTTCTAGTATATCACCCTTCGCGACCCTATTGGTATTGATAAATTCCACATTTGCCTCGACAACATACAAAGCTGGCGATTGGGGCCTAAATGCTTCTGGATACGACTCGGGTATCGCTCCCACTTTCATATCAACCACTCTATAGTTCTCGTCAAGCCACATAATATCGATCGGAAATTTCATATCCTTCATCCATATTCCCCAATAATCTTTCTGGGGGAAAACAAAAAGCAAGACATGATCCTGAGGCAATGATGCCCTCCCCGAAAGACCTTGAGTTCTTTCTTCCTGGGTGTCAGCTATCTCAACAACAATCTCAGATTCATCCACAACACTTGGTGTGGCCAAAGCCGATTTTTGCTTGAGGCGAGTTGTCCTTGTATACGAAAAAACCAAGATAAAAATAAAAACGGACAGGAAGACGGCAGAAACTTGAAGATATTTCTTCACCTTGATATTTTACCATACCTATTGTAGAGTTCACCAAGAAAGGAGTGTGTTTATGAAAAGCAATCTTCAGATTCAGCTTCAAGCCCGATCAATATTGCAGAAAGTCAGACCAACGTTATACGGACCGCGCCGACCAATTAATCGAGTCCGCTGGCCCCACCAAACGAATTCGAGAAAAGATTACGTAACCCACTGTGTTCGCTCCGACCTCATCATCACCTGTCCGATGTAAGGTGAAAAAAGAACCAAAATAAATCCCGATCATAAATCGGGATTTTTCATACTCTCATGGTTAATTTGCCTCGAAGTTTTTTGTCGGTCCAATTCCACCACTTCAACTTTTTTGGATCATGTTTTTTATGGGAAGCATAGTACACCGCACAGCGAAATGAATATAGAAGACAGCGGTCAAGGTGCTTTCCGGCTTTCATACACAGACGTTCGTACATGAGTTCTGGTTCAGCGTCTTTTAATTCACCAATTGCTCGATAATCAAGAGCGTATAAATCGCGGGCAATACTCTTACCAACCCCTGGAATTTTCTGAAATTCTCTTAAAATAGTTTGCTCCATTACCATAAGCCTACGCGCAAGCCATGCTCTTTGCAAGCTCAACTATAGGGGGTTTTTATTTTGCGGAGGGTAAGAGATTCGAACTCTTGGTGGGTTTCCCCACACACGCTTTCCAAGCGTGCGCACTAGACCGCTATGCGAACCCTCCTCGGATCAGTTATAGCACTTAGTGCATGCCGCGTAAGATTTTGATGCGCTCTTCAGCAGGTGGATGAGTCATAAACATTGTCGCCATGCGCTTACCTACTCCTCCAAAAGGATTGGAAATAAAAAGATGAGCGGTGGCATTATTTGCTGTTTTCATTGGAATTCCGGCTCGAGAAATTTTTTCCAACGCTGAAGCTAAACCTTCTGGATAACGCGTCAGAAGTACTCCGGATGCATCAGCAAGATATTCTCGCTTTCGAGAAATAGCGAGTTGAATAAGCGTAGCAATAATTGGTGAGAGAATGGCTAAAATAACACCGATAATGGCAAAAATTGCACTAGCTTTATTATCACTATCTCGGTTTTTCATACCACCAAACCACATACCGCGCATAAACATGTCTGAAAGCAAAGCAACAAAACCAACGAGTACGACAACTACCGTTGAAAGCAACATATCCCTATTTCCAATGTGAGCTAATTCATGAGCAATGACTCCTTCAAGCTCAGTTTTATTTAAAATTTGCAATAATCCAGTCGTAACGGCAACAACCGCATGCTCTTTATTTCTCCCCGTCGCAAAAGCATTTGGTGCTGAATCTGGAATTACATACACCTTTGGCATTGGTAAACCTGCAGTAATAGAAAGATTTTCGACGACATTGTAGAGATCTGGATGACTTTCGTTTGTTACTTGTTGGGCACCGTGCATGCGCAAAATAATTTTGTCTGAAAACCAATAACTTAAAATATTCATGACAATACTAAATATGACGGCAAAATATAAAATGCCAGAACTATCATACACATAGCTAAAAGCCCAACCGATACCAATAATCACAACGAAGAACAGCGCCATGAGCACCCACGTCTTGGCAATGTTTTTTGATTGTTCGTGATATATATTCATGCTGAATATTTCTATTCCTCCCGTCCTTCGATACTCTCAGGACACCCTCCCTTAATTTAAGGGAGGGCTGGGGAGGAATACGAGAATTTAAAATTTCACTTCCACTGGCTGACGAGCAGCTGCTTCGCCTTCCCCAAGCTCGAAGAATTCGAGTTTAGCAAACTTAAACAAGTTCGCCACTATATTAGACGGAAAAACTTCAATTTTTGTATTAAGATCTCGGACATTGGTATTGTAGAACCGTCGAGCCGCTTGGATTTTATTTTCCGTATCAGAAAGTTCTCGCTGGAGTTCCATAAAGTTAGTATTAGCTTTCAAATCTGGATACGCTTCAGCTACCGCAAACAAAGATTTCAAAGCCCCGGAAAGCATGTTTTCAGCTTGTCCTCGATCGTGCGGTGTTTGAGCACCAATAGCTGCCGCTCGAGCTTTGGTCACGTTTTCAAACGCTTCTCGTTCATGAGTAGCGTAACCTTTGACGGTATTGACCAAGTTTGGGATCAAATCATAGCGTCGCTTGAGTTGGACATCGATGTCAGACCAAGCTTCTTTGGCCCGATTAACTAATGTAATAAAACTGTTGTAAGCAAAAATGAACCAGACCGCAATAACTGCAATAATACCCAAGAGAATGTAAAAAATTGTTGGAGACATATGTTTAATTTATTAGTGCTAGCATTATAGCACATTTTTGCAAAAATAAAAGCAGTCTTACGACTGCTGGTCAATGACCCATTCGGCATACTCTGTTAGCTTCGATTTAATATACTCGAGTACTGTCCCTGAGAAATTTTTCATTACACCTAAATACGAATGAGCAGCAAAAACTACCTCAAGCGGAGTTAAATGTTTAATTATTCTCTCATCTACTCCAAAACTGAGTGGTAGTCGATATGTTCCCACAAGACCTCGATAGTCAAGTCTGACCGACTCTTCGTACGAACATGTTCCATCTACCTTGGTCTGAGCTTGATAGAGTCTCACTGCATGACCACTAACCTGGAGAAATTCTTTAGCCACTTCCCAATCCTCAGATCTCATAAATTTTGCCAATTCTGCTGCTTCCTTCTCCCGATAAATTCGAAAACTATTTTCATGTTCTCTTGAACCCCGATCTTGTCTTTTTTGCTTTCGACTATGCTTTCGATATAAAGGTATAGCCTTCCGCCAGATTGAAGTTTGCTTCGGCTTACGAGCCGTGTGAGAAAGCATTCTTGTCATAAAGAACCTCCTGGTTTGAGCTGTTTCGAGATTACCGCAAAATGTATTAGTAGTCCATACCCATGCCGCCCATACCTGGCATGCCACCAGCCGGCGATTCTTTTTCTTCTTTTGGTTCGTCAGTCACTGCCACTTCGGTGGTCAAAAGTATTGCAGCAGCAGAAGCGGCATTTTGCAACGCTGATCGAGTAACTTTCACCGGATCAATAATTCCTTCGTCCATCATATTATCAACCAGTTCGTGGGAGAGAGCATTGTAGCCACCGTGCTTTCCAAGATTTCTGACTTTTTCAAGAATATCTGAAGTATCAACACCAGCGTTATAAACAATTTGGCGCAGAGGTACTTCACAGGCATCAAGGACAATTTCGTAGCCGATGCGAAGTTCATTTTGCATTTTGCCAATTTTTTCTCGAACGTGATCGGCTGCTTTCATGAGCGCAGTACCACCGCCAGCCACAATTCCTTCAGAAATGGCCGCTTTTGTCGCATTAACCGCGTCTTCAATTTTTAGTTTCAAATATTTCATTTCAGTTTCGGTCGCGGCTCCAACTCGAATGACTGCCACACCGCCAGAAAGTTTACCGATTCGTTCATCGAGTTTTTCTTTATCAAATTTATTTTCCACGGCATCACGCTGAGATTTTAGTTGCGATACGCGCTTTTCAATATCAGCTTTTTTGCCTTTGCCACCAATAATGATAGTTTTGTCTTTTGTCGCGACGACTCGCTGCGCCCGACCAAGAATATTAAGATCGGTATTTTCAAAATTTTGACCAACATCATCTGAAACAACCTGCGCCCCAACCGTAACAGCGATATCAGCAAGCATTTCTTTTTTTCGATCGCCATAGCCAGGCGCTTTGACTCCAAGCACATTCAAGCCACCACGCAGTCGATTCACGACAAACGTCGTCAGCGCTTCGCCCTCAATATCGTCAGCAATAATCATCAATTCTTTCTTGCCTGTTTTTACGAATTTTTCTAAGAAAGGCAAGATATCATTGATCGCTGAAATTTTTTTATCGGTAATGAGAATGGGTACATCTTTGTGCTGGGCTTCCATTCGTTCGGTATTGGTTACCATGTAGGCGGAAACATATCCCTTATCAAACTCCAGACCTTCCACCACTTCAGAATCAATGCCCATTGATTGTGATTCTTCAACGGTGACCACACCGTCCTTACCAACTTTTTTAATGGTGTCAGCCACAATTTTGCCAATTTCTTCTGATTCAGCCGAAATCGTTGCTACCTGGCGGATTTCCGCATCGGTTTTTATCTTCTTTGATGAGGTAGTGAGTACATCGACAATTTCTTGAGTCGCTGCTTCAATCCCCGATCGCACGGCCATAGTACTAACGCCTGAGGTAATTTGCTGCATTCCTGCATTAACAATCGCTTGAGTGAGAATGACGGAAGTAGTTGTGCCGTCGCCACCAATGTCATTGGTTCTCGAGGCCACTTCCTTCACAATTTCCGCGCCCATATTTTCAAATTTATCTTTGAGCGTAATTTCTCTAGCGATTGAAACCCCATCGTTGGTAATCGTCGGTGATCCATAACCTTTATCAAGAACGACATTTCGGCCCCGCGGACCAATTGTCACTTTCACCGCATTGGCGACGGTATCAACCCCAGCCTTTAATTTATTTCGCGCTTCATCACTGAAAATGATCTGTTTTGCCATATTATTTTAAGATTGCAAGAATATTATCTTCTCGGAGAATAAAATACTCGACTCCATCAACTTTTACTTCATCGTAACCATATTTTGAAAACATCACTTTGTCCCCTACCTTCACTCGCGGTGGAACTAATGCCCCATTTTCATATTTTCCTTCACCCACAGCTACCACCACGCCTTCTTCGGGCTTCTCTTTTTTGACGGTCTCAGGAATATAGATGCCGGATGTAGTCTTTTCTGCTTGGCTTTCACCTCGAGGTCGCACAACAACCCGATCACCGAGCGGTGAGATCCCTAACGACTTCTTATGTGTATGTTTCATAGCGCTGGTATTATATACATCTCCTTGCACTCTGGCAAGCATGTGGTATACTCCCGTGACATGGGACTCATTACTGATATTCTCCCTTATATTCAGATTGCACTCTCGGCCCTCCTCATTGTCTTGGTCTTGGTGCAATTTTCTGACGCTGATCTCGGTGGCTCATTCGGTGGAAGCGACGGTATGTCTGCTACCCGAACTCGCCGAGGTATCGAAAAAACAATTTTTCGAGCCACAATTGTTGTGACCGTGCTCTTTACTGCTTCAACACTCGTTGCTCTCATTGTCCGCTAGTTTCGCACATGTCTTTACGTACTCGTATTTCAGGGACGATTATGTCCCTTTCCCGGACCGGGAAAGTCATATTGTATAGCCTCATTGGGGTATTTCTCGTATCTGCTCTTTCTTTAGCCTGGCAAATCAATGCCCGGTTTTTAGTGGAAGTGCCCCGTTCTGGTGGGACTTTAACGGAAGGGGTCGTTGGCCTCCCTCGGCTCATTAATCCACTCCTAGCCGTTACTGATGGTGATAAAGACCTCAGTGCTCTCGTCTATTCTGGCCTTATGCGTCATGCTCCAGATGGTAGTTTGATTCCGGATCTGGCTGAAAGTTATTCAATTTCTGACGATGGCAAAACCTATAGTTTTATTTTAAAACCTCAGGTGTCATTTCATGATAATGTTCGAGTCACTACGGATGATATTAAATTTACTGTCGAAAAAGCCCAGGATGCGAGTCTTAAAAGTCCGAAACGGGCTCATTGGGAAGGGGTAAGCGTTGAAAAAATAAGCGACCGAGAAATCCATTTTATTTTGCCTCAGGCATATGCCCCATTTTTAGAAAATACGACGCTTGGCATTCTGCCAAAACATATTTGGGAAGACCTCACGGCTGAAGCATTTGCGCTCAGTGAATTTAATGCAAAACCAATTGGCTCAGGACCATATAAAATAAAAAGTATAAAACGAGATGGAGAAGGTATCCCCGAATCATATGAACTGGTGGCAAATAAAAAATTTAGTCTCGGAGCGCCACGTATTGATCGAATTGTTATGAAATTTTTTACCAATGAAAAAGATGCAATTGATGCTTATTTAAGTAACTCAGTTGACGCAATCAACAGTATAGCTCCTGAAAGCGCCAGCGAACTTGAAAAGAAGGATCGAACAATTCTTCATTCACCGTTACCTCGAACTTTTGCGCTCTTTTTTAATAGTACCGATAATCCAGTACTTGCTGATCTCGCGGTTCGCCAAGCTCTTGACAAGAGTGTCGATAAAGATATTATTGTACGTACAGTTCTCGCTGGCTTTGGGGAAACCCTTGCCGGTCCAGTGCCTCAAAACCTTCTTGGAAAATCTCTTCCCCAAGAATCTAGTGCTTCAACCAGTGAAAAAATACCTGAAGCCACTCGAATCTTAGAGAAAGCTGAATGGCTTGTTGGTTCTGACGGTATTCGAGAAAAAAAGAATCAGAAGGAGACTGTGCGCCTGGCGTTTTCAATTTCAACATCGGACGCCCCGGAACTTAAAGCGGTTGCTGAGATTCTTAAAAATCGTTGGCGCGACATTGGCGCCGAGGTCACGGTGAAAATTTTCGAGGGGTCAAATTTAGCCCAGGAAGTTATCCGACCTCGACAGTACGATGCCTTGTTGTTTGGCCAAATCATAAATCGCGATCTTGATTTGTACGCTTTTTGGCATTCATCACAACGAACTGATCCAGGCTTAAATATTGCGCTGTATACCAATCCTAAAGCTGACAAAATGCTTGAGGAAATCAGAACAATTTCTGATCGCCATCAGCGAATTGTCGAATTTAGTGCCGTTGAAGCCGAACTTCAAGATGATGTCCCTGCCGTGTTCCTGTATGCCCCCGATTTCATTTACGCCGCTCCCCACCATGTCCACGGCATAAACCTCGGAATGATTTCATCCCCGTCAGATCGCTTCCAAGACATTTACACGTGGTATATCGACACTGATAAAATTTGGAAAATTTTCGCTTCCCCGTAATTTCTATACTTTACTCATAATCTATTATTTTAATTTTCTTTTATGTTTCCAGACAAAAACGTATTTCATTCTGATGCCGGTGGTGGTCATACCAACCACCAGGGCGGCCGGCCGCAACGAACTCGAACATTTAGTTCTGACTCACGGCGGCCGGCCAGTGGTCACGCGTCCGGTCATCCTTCACCAGCTGGTCATAAGCAATTCAACAACAATCGACGCCGACCGATGGCCCAACGAGGCGGGATGAAAAAGCCAGTCCGAGAACGCAGCCATGCGCATCCATCCTCAGCAACGAAACCGAGCTCAAAAAAACCGACAGAAATGATTCCACCGGCTGGTGACAATATCCGTATTATTCCACTTGGGGGAGTTGAGGAAATTGGTCGCAACATGACCATGATTGAATACAAAGACGATATCGTGGTTATTGACGCTGGCTTTCAATTTCAAGAAGATGACACGCCTGGTATTGATTACATTTTGCCAAACACCAAATATCTTGAGGATCGGAAAGATAAAATTCGGGCCATGATTGTGACTCACGGTCACCTCGATCACATCGGTGGCATTCCCTACATCATGTCTCGGATTGGTAACCCGCCAATTTACACCCGAAATCTTACCGCTATTATGATTAAAAAACGTCAGGAAGAATTTCCTCACGTTGAACCACTTGATATTAAAGTGGTGGAAAAGAATGAGCGGATTATGGCTGGCAAACTTTCAATTGGTTTCTTTGGTGTCACTCACACCATTCCTGATTCAATGGGTATTATTATCGATACGCCTTTTGGCGCCATTGTTGTCCCAAGCGATTATAAATTGAGACACGTTGAAGGAACACCAGTTGAGGAAGAAGAAAAAGAATATTCGGTTTTTGATAACATGAAAGTGCTTCTCATGCTCGCTGATTCAACCAACGTTGAAAATCCAGGTTTCTCAACTCCTGAGTCTGTTGTTCATACCAATCTCGAAGAAATTATTCGATCAATTAAAGGCCGGCTGATCATCGGAACCTTCGCCTCACAATTTGAGCGCATGATTAAAATTATCGAAGTCGCAGAAAAATTTGGTAAAAAAATTGTGGTTGAGGGCCGCTCCATGAAATCAAATATTGAAATTGCCCAATTGGCTGGCCTTTTGAAAGTAAAAAAAGAAACAATCATTAACGCTCAAGATATTGAAAGCTACCCACCAGATCGAATCGTGATTCTCTCGACTGGCGCTCAAGGTGAAGAATTTGCGGCGCTCATGAGAATGGCCAATAAACAGCACAAGCATCTTAAACTGACCAAACGCGATACCGTGCTCCTTTCCTCGTCAATTATTCCCGGTAATGAAAAAAGTGTTGAGAAACTTAAGGACAACTTGGCTCGCCAAGGCGCAAAAATTATTCACTACCGAACGTCTGATGTGTACATTCACTCCACCGGTCACGGCAATCGCGGTGAACTTGAATGGCTCCATAAAAAAGTAAAGCCAAAATTCTTTATTCCAATTCACGGCAATCACTATCGCTTGAAACTTCACGCTGACTTGGCTGAGCAATGTGGTATGGCTGAAACTAATATTGTCATTCCAGACAATTCCACCATTATAGAAATTCAGGACAATGGTAATAAACTTGTTCGACTGAAAGAAAAAGCCCCATCGGGTATGGTTATGGTTGATGGTTTCTCGGTTGGTGATATGCAAGAAGTGGTTATTCGCGATCGACAAATGCTCGCTCAGGACGGCATGTTCGTGATTATTGCTTCAATCAATACTTCATCGGGGAAACTAAAAAAATCTCCTGATATTATTTCTCGCGGTTTCGTCTACCTTCGCGAATCGCAAGATCTGCTGCAGCAAACTCGCTATATCATTAAAAAAACAATTGAAGATACCGTGCACGGCATGAATCCAATCAACTTCGACTACGTCAAGCAAGTTGTCACCGACAACGTTTCCAAATATCTCTTCCAGCAAACCGCCAAGCGCCCAATCGTGATTCCGGTATTACTCGGCGTGTAAATAAAAGCCAGACACAGTGTCTGGCTGAAAAATTAAAGTGATTGAACTTGGAGAGATTTAGCACCGATGTCCTTTCGGTACTGCTTGCCATCAAAGTGGATACGCTCGACACCGATGTAAGCATGGTCGAGTGCTTCCTGAAGCGTCGCACCGATTCCGGTGACTCCAAGGACCCGGCCGCCTGATGTGAAAAACCGACCATCGACAAGCTTCGTTCCCGCATGGAACACAACAACTCCTGATTCACACTCGGCGTCAGCAATACCGGTGATCGGCAGGCCCTTCACGTAGTCGGGCGATGGATAGCCGGCGCTAGCCATCACGATGCAGGCGGCAAATCCCGGATTCCACTCGATGATAATTTCATCAAGTCTACCCATAACACACGCCTCGAGAATATCCAGAAGATCAGTCTTCAGAAGTCGCATGTAGACTTGCGTCTCTGGATCGCCAAACCGAGCATTGAACTCGAGAACCTTTGGCAATTGACCACTCATCTTGAGACCTGGATACAAACAACCAACAAATGGACAGTTTTCCCTTTTCAATCCATCAAGTATGTTGCGAACAATATAGTCCGCCACAAACTCATCATAGCGGATGTCCAAGTAATCACTGTATACAAACCACGGCACAGGAGCGATTGTTCCCATCCCGCCAGTGTTTGGACCTTTATCACCGTCAAATATTGGCTTATGATCCTGAGCAGAAGGAAACAAACTGAACGATTTACCATCACAGAAAACATGCATGGACACTTCTTGACCTTCCACGTAGTCCTCAATGATGATGCAATCGCCAGCATTACCGTGGATATGGTTAACCATGATATCCATGATAGCTTGATCCGCTTCGTTGAGACTTCGGCACACATAAGCTCCTTTCCCTAAAGCTAAGCCATCTGCCTTAACAACAAGCGGTGTACTATTTCTGACAAAATGCTGCCGCACCTCAACTAGTGCCAGCCTATGATCATTGAAAGCTGAAAAGTTTGCCGTCGACACACCACAGGCTTTCATAAGCCACTTCGAATAGACTTTTGATGCTTCGATCTGAGCCGCTGCTTTCGTGGGTCCAAAGATTCGCAGACCTTTGGCTTCGAACACGTCAACAATGCCGAGTGCCAGTGGATCATCCTGACCAACAACAGTGAGATCGATTCCCTCCTTGAGGACAAATTCGAGAAGCGTCTCGATGTCTGTTGCCTTGATCGGAACATTTTCGGCGATTTGACCTGTGCCAGCATTGCCGGGAGCGACATAAAGTTTACCAAGTCGAGGTGACTGATTGATTTTCCATGCCAATGCATGCTCGCGACCACCACCCCCGATAATCAGGACTTTCATGTGATCTCCTTTCGATGTTAAGGTTCAATCTGACTGTAGAGTACAGGAATTCTATTTTTTATCAACACGCAGTTTCTTGAAGCCCTGCTATAATAGATGGGTATGAGATCGTCGCGATCGCGTTTTGGATATTTGTACTTTGCCGGCCTCCTTCTTGCCTTTCACTACTGCTTCGTCGTCTACATCAACTCAACATTTTTGAGTGGCTTTTTTTCGCAACGCATGGTTACTACGCTCTATTCTCTCGGGGCTATTCTTTCTCTCACCGGCTTAATACTCAGCCCACGTTTGCTCCGAAGATTTGGTAATTACCATTTGACTCTTTGGGCAATTTTCATTGAAATTACTGCCCTCTTTGCCCTGACTTCATTAACTCATCCGGTGGCCGTCGGTATTGCTTTTGTGATCCACATTGCCATGCCGCTGCTTTTATCATTTGGTCTTGATATTTTTCTTGAGCGGGCCATTGAAAATGAAAAACATACAGGCGCGATCCGATCAAACTATCTCACTATTATTAACTTGGGTTTTGTTTTATCACCACTTTTTATTGGTAAAATTATTTCTTTGACATCACTCCGAGCCGCTTATGCATTTTCTGCTGGTTTTGCCATTATTCTTCTCTTTGTGGTCATCGAACGCTTCTCCGGCGTTCATGCTCGAAAGTTCAGAGAAGTAAATTTTACTGACAGTATTCGGAAATTTGCCGGGCGAAAAAATCTCAGCACGGTCTACTGGATCCATTTTGTCCTTCAGTGTTTCTTTGCCCTGATGATTATTTTTACTCCCCTCTATCTTAATACCGTTATTGGTTTTAGTTGGGAAACCATCGGGGCAATTTTTACCTTCATGCTTCTGCCTTTCATTCTTTTTGAAGTTCCCCTGGGAAGGTATTTTGATAAAATCCGCGGTGAAAAAGATGCCCTTATCATTGGCTTCATTCTCATTAGTATTGCCTGCCTGACGATGTTTTTCCTCGAGACAAAATTAGCCATCGTCTGGGCCGCTGTCCTTTTCCTCTCACGAACGGGAGCGAGTTTTGTTGAAATTGGCACCGAATATGCGTTCTTCAGACATGTCAGTGATGAAGATGCTGGATTTATCAGCGTCTATCGCACCACTCAACCAGTCTCATTCCTCATTGCACCCCTTGTTGCCGGTATTGTCTTGTCCACAGGGGTTGGTATCAACTATGTCTTCTTAGTGATTGGTCTTATTGTCCCAATCGGAGCGGCCTTAGCCTACAAACTCAAGAGATAATTAGAGCGTCTCTTCGCTATCAACATCAATGGCAATAGTAGCTTTTTGGGGTGCTTGTTCTTCTGGTTCAGCCGATAAATTATTGGTAAATCGCTCATGGGTGCCACCCTCACAATCACAACCTTCAAGCGGTAATCCTTGTTTAAGACAAAAATCGGTTTGGCAGTTACCCGCAACTTTTGATTCGTTTTTGCATTCTAGACAAACGTAATGTTTTGACATACTTTAGTATACCATTACTTCGATGAGCATAAAAAGTGGAATTTCTTTTCGCATCCGATCTTCTTCTTTTTGGCGCGGACCTTTTTCACTTTCTCGATGAGATATCCATTCTTCAATTCTCGTGATCGCTAAACCATTGGCTTGAAGTAATTTACTGTAATATTGCAAAGGTCGATGGAATGAAACAGTCTTCTCAGATTTGGCTTTGCCAGGATTCATAACAATTTCGACTGTTTTTTCGGACATATATCCATCAAGGCGACGATATTGTTTTTCATTCTCCCAACCCCAACTTGAAGTTTGGGGAATGCGAAACGCTGGATGATTGATAACAATATAGAGTTTCCCAGATTTCTTTAATATTCTCTTACATTCAGCCAATACTTCTCTCACTTCTTTTATATTTTGCATGGCCAAAACGCAGGCAATTTTATCAAATGAGTTTGATGGTAATTTTGTCTCATGAGCTGGAGCTACAGAAAAAGTAATTTGAGAACTCGCATGTCTTTTAGCAAGGGCAATTAATTCTGGTGAAATATCTACGCCAAATACCTGGGCGCCCCGGCTTTGAAAAATTTCTGAAAAATAACCTGTGCCACAAGCTAAATCTAGAATCTTCTCTTCCGGCTTTATATCTATGACCCGAGTAAGGTTGGGGGCAATTACCTGAGCATGGTACGAATCCTCAGCTAAAAGGTGATCTTTATACCAGGTCGCCACATTCCCCCACGAGGTGTTTTTCTTCATTGCCGAATTATATCAAATGCTGTTGAGTTGATCCCGCCAAGGCGGGATTGACAAAAAAATAGAACTTGGTAGTCTGTCTCTAGCTAGTTCAAATTTCACCTCGTCCTCCTTCCCGGGTGGCGTGGAATGCCGAGAGGTCCACGCCACCTTTTAAAAACAAAACTCCGCATCTGTTTCGCGGAGTTTTTTCTTGTCTTGTTTTTCCTTTTATTTTACTTTTTGCTTTTTGGAGATCGCTTCGCTTTGTGTCCACCTTCAACCTGAGACTTGATATTCTTCCAGTGTTTTTTTAAATCATTAACCAATTCTGAAACTTCTCCCGGATCAACTTTCTTCACCTTTTTATACTGATCAGCTACACCGTCAATGACATTGTGGTAAGCCTCTTCACTCCAATCTTTCATTTTTTCCATTCGATCCATAACATCGCCGCGCATCTTTAACATCCAACCCTTAATTTCCTTGCGGCGCTTCTTGCCGGCCTCCGTGCCATATAAATAGACCGCTCCGGCAGCAGCGGCAGCCAAAGCCGCTAAGCCTGCTCCCATCAAAACTTTATTTCTTTGTGAATTGTGTTTCTTTTCCATAGTAGTAATAACGTTTAATCTTTCTTAGACTTTCTTCGTCCAAAAATTTTGTTAAAAAACTGCTTGATAAAACTGAGTCGAACCCCTTCTTGCTTTATTGATGTCCGTAAGGTTTTCAGGTCATCAATAATCTCCGAACTTTCTTCTTTGACCCTATCCGATACTGCTGAAACCGTTCGTAAAATCTTTATGATATATATAAGAACAACGATAAGAGCGATAGCGATAAGGACAAGAGCAATAGTGCTGACAAAGAAGAAAATATCGGCGTGAATAAGTGTTTCCATTTTATTTAAGGCTTAAAGACGATTGGGATGCGTCGTTCTTGCTGACGCTCTGGATCGCCTGACGGATTATCATTCATCAGGATAAGCGTCCCCGTACTCGTGGTTGGTTGAGGAAATGCCACGATCGCTTCAAATGGCACAAACTCAGTCGTCATCCATTCTTCGAGAGCCTGAACGGGAACCGTCACCAGAACTTTCCCATTACCATCGATAATTTGGATAGGAAATGAAGCTTCAAAATACCAAGTGCCCCGCGCCTGACCTTTTATCACGAGCGGACTTCTGACTTCGGCACCAAAAACTGGTTCGGTTACCTTTATTGTATCATCATTTATGGTTTGAGGAGTTGAGGTCGCAATTATTTCAGTGAATGTTTGACCTTGAGGCGTTCGGCACTGACGCGGATATGATTCCATGATTGGGTAACCAGCATTTTGACATTCAACGAAGCTCGCTATAGTTGGGGTACTTCGTCGACCAACATCAAAAATAAGGACGACGGCGATAAGGATAAGTATGGCGACAATGCTGACAATAACTATTTTTTTCATGTGACTAGTATATCACTCATAACGCAATGCTTCTATAGGACTCTTTTGAGCTGCTTTCCGAGCCGGATAGAGCCCAAAAACGAGACCGACAAAAGCCGACATAATTAAACCAATAATGGTGGCGCCAATCGGAAAACTGAAATTCCAGGCCACATTGAGGGCTTGAGATAATATGACGGAAATAAGGAAGGAAAATGTTATGCCGAGCATAATCCCAATCACTCCCCCGGTAGCCGTGAGCACCACAGCTTCGTAGAGAAACTGTTGGAGAATATTTTTTTCTGTAGCCCCTAAAGCTTTTCGCAGACCAATTTCCCTGGTGCGCTCCGTAACCGAGACCAACATAATGTTCATAATACCAATACCGGCCACAAACAAAGATATTCCGGCCACTGATGAGAGAAAGAGAGTTAGCACATCCGTGATCGTGCCCAAACTCTTAGCCAAATCAGCTTGGGTTTCAATATAAAAATCATCTTCCTCGGGATCAGTAATTCGATGAGACTCTCGCATCGTCGCGGTAATATCTGCCACCGTTTGGTCAATGGTAGTATCGCTATCGGCTTCGATGATAATTTCACTTAAATATTTATACCCAAACACATATTCCTGAGCCGTGGTGTAAGGAATTAAAAAGGCTTTATCAAAATTTATGAGCGACTGGCCTTTTTTCGGCAATACCCCAACAATTCGAAAGGCTTGATTTCTTACTCGAACCCTTTTACCAATCACTTCTTCATCACCAAATAATTCTTCTTTCACCGTGGCCCCCAAAACCGCAACCGAAGACTTTCCTCGAACATCATCGTCGGTGAGAAATACTCCTTCGGTTACTTCCATATCGAAAATTTCTTGAATACTTTCTGAGACCCCAAAAATGGTGACGCTGTAGGTTTCAGATCCATATGATGCTGTGGCGGCTCCAAAAACCACCGGGACAATATTGTCGGCATGCGGCACATTCGATTTTCGCATAACCGCATTAAGATCCTGTAATTTGATTGAGTCACTAAAAATTTGAGCCACATCAGACGGACCTTCCGGCTCCTTACCGGGTCGAAGGACAATAGTTTTTGAACCCAGACCTTGAATCTGATCGAGAATAAGATTTTGGGCTCCAGCGCCGAGCGAGGAAATTAAAATAATTGATGAAATGCCAATAACAATGCCGAGAATTGTTAGAAATGATCTTGATTTATTTGTCCGCAAACTCCGGAGCGCGGTTCGAATGGTATAAGTAAAGGTCATATTATTTTGAATAACCTGCTTTAGCTTGACGTCGATTTTGAATTCGCTCATCTCGCTCGACGGCTCCATCTCGAACATGGAGCACCCGCTTAGCGTGTTCAGCTGTTGACGTTTCGTGGGTAATAAGAATAATAGTATGGCCTTGATCGTTTAAATTCTGAATTGCTTCCATGACCGCTTGGCCGGATTTTGAATCAAGATTACCAGTTGGTTCATCGGCAAATATAATAGTTGGGCGCAAGACCAAGGCCCGAGCAATAGCTACTCGCTGTTTTTCGCCACCTGACAATTCTGCCGGCTCGTGATTAATCCGAGACGTGAGCCCCACAATTTCAATGGCTTCTTTGGCTCGAGTATTCCATTCTCGTTCAGGCACTTTTGAATATAACAATGGCAATTTCACATTTTCAAGAACTGAAGTTTTAGGCAAGAGATTAAAAGCTTGGAAAATAAATCCCATTTTTGAATTTCGAATATGAGCTGCTTCCTCATGAGTATATTTTCGCACATCCTTACCTTCAAAGAGATATGTGCCGCTCGTTGGATCATCGAGAAAACCTAAAATGTGGAGGAGAGTGGATTTTCCAGAGCCAGAGGGTCCCATAATCGCCACAAATTCTCCCGATTCGATGGAAAATGTAGCCTCGCGAAGCGCTACTGTTTCAGTTCCCTTTTTTGATTGTGAATCTTCTCCTCGATAAACTTTTTTTAAACCTTGTACATCAATATGAGCCATATTATTTTTGACGAACCACCACCATATCACCTGCCTTTAAACCTGAGACAATTTCGGTTAAACCATTGTTTCCGCGAATGCCAGTTTTTACTTTTACTTCTTCAGTTGTTTCTTTATCTTTTTGGATCAAAACATATTTTTCTCCATCACGAGAAGTGATCGCTCGCTGAGGAATAGCTAAAACATTTTGGTGTGACTGGCCTTGAATATCAATGTTAGCAGTCATACCTGATCGAATTCGATCATCAGCTTTTATAAATTGAAATGAAGCTTTGTATGTTGGTACGCCATCAATCACGGTTTCAGCTGGATCAAGGGCGGTGAGAACGGCTTGAAATTCTACATCAGAACCATAGGCATCAAGAGTTACTTTAGCTTTTTGACCAATTTTTACTTTAGCTAAATCTGCTTCGGGAATATTGGCTTCGATGGCATATCGCGCATTACTAATAACCGATACCACCTTGGTATTGGCGTAGACAATTTCACCAACCTTAGCATCTTGAGCGGTCACAATACCGGCAATGGGCGAGCGAATTGAGGTTTTTGCTAATTCAGCATTTATTTTAGCCACTTGAGCCTGGGCTTGAGCCACTTGAGCTCGTTGAGCCTCAATCTTCTGAGCATTCGCTCCTACGGTTTGAACCCCACCCGATTTGGCTGATCTGAATTTTTCATCAGCTGTTAACACGTTGGTGATGGCAGTATTTAACGTTGATCGAGCAGAGGACAGGTCGGCTTTCCAATCGGTAATTTCGGCCGCTGTGACATGAGGCGCATTATCTGTGGTCACCATATTTACTGCAAGAGCGGTATTATCAAGGAACAATTTTATTTCCCCTAAATCACGCTTGATTCTGGTGCTTAATTCTTCAATGTCTGAATTTGGTTGAACCGAATTGAGCATACTTTGCATTGACTGCAGTCGTCGCCCAACCTCCAATCGTCCAGTTTCAATAGTTGAGGAGTTGAGCGAAGAACCTTGAACGGCAAATCGTAGTCGAGGAAAGCCGGATTCAGGATTGATAAAAAAACTATCAACCTTATTTCGAATGGCATCATCAGCTGTTGTATAGGCTGATTGCAGAGTGGATATCAGGCTCATTTTGGTCGTATCAATATCAAATGTCACACCGACCTCAAGTTCAGCGAGCTTAGCTTTTTGGTAGCGTACTTGAGCCTCAGCCTGAGCTAGATCGGCCAAAATATCACTGGCACTAATTCTGACGAGCACTGTCCCGACTCGAACTTCATCACCAATATCTTTTAAGACCGTGGTAACTTTTCCGGCTTTTTCAAAAGACAGATCAACGGCTTGAGCCGGTTTTACTTTTCCTGTTACGCTCACCTCTTCACTAACCGTGGTTGATTTTACTTCAAAAATTTCTTCTGTTGCATTGCTTTGGCTGCCACGAGCAATGAGACCAATAATAATGATAAGGACAATGAGGCTGGCAATGACCCAGGGCTTTTTAAAATAAGATATAAAGCGAAATAATTTCATATAATTAATCCTTTCTTACTCACTTAACTTTGTCCACCAGGTGTAGGTGGCGTTCATAAACAGCGTCAAGGGCGCATAAATGGGCATGAGCAAGAAGAAAAGCATTCTTTTGGTGAATTTCATAGCGAGAGCATTATATCACACTTTTAATAAAAGTTCAAATTTTATTGTTCAGTCGCCGCTTCTTTAGTTTCTTTCTTTTTGTCGGCACCATGAGCATGGCCATCAACTTCATAGCTCGTATTTTGGGCTTCGAAGAAATTGACGAGTTCGAAAACATCGGTAGAGGTAGCCATCCACTTGGCTGGATTGGTGGCATTGTAGTGTTTTGGCAAACCCAGTTCTTCCAGACGACGATCGGCTACATATTGAACATATTGATTCACATAGTCAGCGTTTAAACCAAGAATTCCATTGGGAAAAAGATCTTTATTGTATTCCGTTTCTAAATTCACCCCTTCAATGACCAAACTTCTAATTTCTTCGGCAAATTCTTCGGTTAAGAGATCCTGATTTTCCTCCAAAATATTATGGACGAGATTAATACCAAATTTTAGGTGCAATGATTCATCCCGAATGACCCAATTAATCATGGAACCGAAATTGCGAAGTTGATTGCGTTGACGGAATGAAAGCGCCACCATGAAGCCTGAATAGAACCAGATGCCTTCCATCACAATATTGGTCGCGACGAGATTTCGGATGAAATCTTTCTTCCCTTCAATGGTTTCAATATTGAGCGTATCTTCAGTCATTCGCCTCATATAGGTGTTAATGAAATTTTCCTTGGCGAGCATTGAGGGCGTTTCCAAGTGAGTATTGAATATTTTTTGTCGGTCAAGTGGAAATGTTTCCAATACATATTCAAAGGCCACGCAGTGATTAGCTTCTTCCCACATTTGCTTCGCCAAATATAAGTGGCACTCCGGAGATTTGAGGTACGGATAGATGCCGAGAGCAATAGAACGATTGACAATGAGCTCAGCTGGATTGAAAAAGGCCATTAAGAATTTCACCGCATGACGTTCATCGTCTGTCATTTTTTCCCAGTCATCAAGATCTTCTTTTAAAGCAATTTCGTGAGGAAACCAGGTATTTCTCACTGCTTGGTTATACAAATCATACGCCCACTTATAGTGAAAGGGGTGCAAATTTGTATCTTCTGGTGAAGCTTTTCCAATTAATGGCATAGTCCTTCCATTATACGCATCGAAAAACCGTGGTAAATCTTACCCCTCCCTTAAAAATATGGTGGGATTTTATATATTTTCTGACTCATTACATCCAACCCCATCACCACACAAACCCTTATATTTAATATAATGGTAATAGTAGTAATATCCACCACCAATAATTATTAATCCAACAATTATCAAAATAATCATTTTCACACTTCCTTGTTTTGGATGAGAAATATTCATGATTTTATTATACTGCATAAAAATAAAAACCGCCCAACTCGGGACGGTTTATTGCTTTATTCAAGTTCGACGTGTTCAACATAGCGACCAGGCAGACACTGTTTGAGGTCCTCGATATCAATCGAGCAGTCGCGGCCGTAGGATTTCCCGGCAAAGTAAATTTTTTCAAAGTGGATGAGCATGATTGCCCCACCAATTATCTCACCCTTCCTCGTATCTTGATTAATGTTTTCGTGAAAACCAAATAGTCTAATTGATCGGTGTTTCGCTTCAAGGGTATCAGCGGCCAGATTTCTCAACTTAGTTTTCGCCGGCACGATTCCCACCCCATTGATCGATATATTTTGTTTGAGGTCGCCATAAAGCCTGATGGTATCACCATCGCGACACAAAATAACCTTGCCCATTGATGAATCAAGAAGTTTACAACAATTTTCATAAACGAGTGTCTGAGCGCTCATGATTCCTCCACAGTTGAAGTTGTTAGCACTTTCCAACAGATAAATTACCATATATACTCAACCTTGGCAAAAGCTTTTTGAAAGGAGTACATGAAACAAGGTACCATTGTCGCTGTTTGTACAAGTCCTAACCCTGGATTTCCTAAGCACCCTCGAGAACATGTTACCGTTGATTATTTTGGATTAAGGGGCGATTTTCACTGTCGGGAAAAACGAAAAAGTTTCAAAGATCCAACAATAGAAAAGTTTAACGATCGGCAAATCACAATAGTTAGCAAAGAACATTTAGATCTCCTGGCTCGAGAACTTGGAAAAGATTTCTCACCAGGATCACTCGCCGAAAACATTACCACCTTAGGTCTTGGAGATTTGGCCGAAGTTGAGCCCGGCACGTTGATTCGGATTAATTGTGAAATAATTTTGAAAGTAACGGAGCAAAATGAACCGTGCAAAAAGCTCTTGGTGTATCACAATCAACAAGCATTTGACCTCTGTCTTCATCGTCGAGGTCTACTCTGTACGGTAGAGCAAGGTATCGATTATGTGATCCGAGCCGGCTATTCCATCCAGATTCTTTAAAAACCCGTACTACGGGTTTTTTACTTTACTGACATGCGTCACATTGTTCTCGCTCGGCTGGATCGATAGGACAAACTGGTGGAGTAGATTTTGGATTACTGTGGTGGCCTTTATTATTTCCTTGATGATGTCCTGGGTTTTTATGAGGGTGATTGTGGGATTTGTGATTTTGGTTTTTATTGTTGTGGTGATTTCGGTTCTGATTTTGATGTGGATGTGACTGACGAACTTGTTTTTTCAAAGCTTCAAGTGAGAGAAAACCTTTTGATTTAGCAAGCATAACTGTCGCCTGAGCCTGGCTCACTTGCAATGGTCGAGCAGCTGAAAGGGTGGTCGGGCCATGATCAGCTTTATCTCGAGGTTGGACCGGTTTTGGTTGAATCACCGGTGTCGCTTTTATTTCAGACACTTCTTGTTTAGGAGAAAACATTGGCGTCGTGTGAGCCATCACTGCCTCGTGAGTTGTCACCGGAATTTCCAAGGTTTTCTGAAGTGGAGCTGAAAATGGTTGAGGTGCCACATCAACTTCTTTTTTAAATTTCAAAGCCCCGAAACCAAGCTTACCCATCTGCACTGATTTATTGACCGCCACCGTACTCTGCTCAGCCGTGTGTCGCGGCTTCATATGCAAGTAGTAGGTTGATTTCAAACCCTTATCCCAGGCGGTTTGATAAATTCGCATGGTTTCATCAATGTCCCGCGTTTCCAAATACATATTTCGGGACAACGCTTGATCAACCCATTTCTGGGCTCGGGCGGCCACTTCAATATAGGCGTAGGGCGATGTGGTAAATGACGTTTTATAAATATCTTTTAAGTGTTGCGGAATAAGTTTAATCCCAGAAATATCTCCTTGATTTTCAATAATGTCTTCTCGAACTTTTTCCCACAATCCCATATTTTTTAAATCTTTCACTAGGTTGTGATTGATATCCATATACTTGCCAGAAATTTTGTTTCGAGAAAAGATTTGGGCAAAACGTGGATCAATTCCCGGAGTGGTGCCAGCCACAAGTCCAATATTGGCATTTGGCGCCACCGCCATAAGCGTGGCATTTCGCATACCCCTTCTGACTTTATCGCGAAGAACATCCCAGTTAAGACCTCGATGCTTACTTTCTTTTGACACAGTCAGAGGTCGGCCTCGATCTTGTTCCAAAGTTTTTATGGAATCAATTGGTACCTGGCCCCTTGACCACTCTGAACCTTTAAAATGCGAGTAGCTGCCGCGAACCTGAGCTAAGGTTGCTGATTCATCAATGGCCATATAGCTAATGAATTCAAAAATTCGATCGGCAAAATCCCAGGCATGCTCGGTGTCATAGCTCATCCCAAGCTGTTCGATGGTGTCGGAAAAACCCATCACTCCCAAACCAATTGCCCGGTTTTCCTTGTCTGACTTTTCGGCTTCTTTTATTGGCAATTTATTAATATCAATAAGATTATCAAGCTGACGAATAGCAAACCGCACTGACTCTTCCAGTTTGCTCCAATTAATTTCTTTATTTCGAACATGAGCCGCGAGGTTAAGCGAAGCGAGGTTACAAACGGCCACATTTTCTCTATCTTGCGGCAAACAAATTTCGGTACACAAATTCGACATGTGAATCGTGCCGGTATTGTTATTAAGCGCCCGGAGATTAATGCTATCTTTCCACACGAGCCATGGGTGCGACGTGGTCTGCAGGGCCACTAAAATCTGGCGAAATTGTTCACTAGCTGGCACTTTCTTAAACGCCCGTAATTGACCAGCTTCAGCTAAGTCAATATATTCAGCGTAGCGGGTCGAAAAAGCTTTGCCGTAGAGTTCATTGAGATCCCCGGTTTCGGCTGGATCAAACATATACCAATCCTCACCCTTCTCCACGCGGTCCATAAATTCGTCAGAGAGAAACACAGCGGTGTTGGCCGTGCGCATGCGCATGTAGTCATCACCAGCATTGTGTTTCCAATCAATGTACTCAGGAAAATCAAGATGCCAGTTTTCCATGTAAAATGCTAACGCTCCTTTTTTCTTGCCCCCTCGTTGAATGGCTCGAATAGCAGTGTCAATAATTTTGGCAAACGGAGTTGGTCCGGTTGAAGCGCCACCGAAATTTGATTTCAGAGGTGATCCTCCAGCGCGAAGTTTTGTCACCGATGCGCCAATTCCCCCTGAACCCTTCGACAACAACATGACGTCAGCCACAGATTTAGCAATGTGCTCCATGTCGTCATGGATTTCAAGCAAGAAACAATTTGAGAGAGCTGGTCGCGTCGTGCCGGCGCCGAGGTTAGTTGAACCGCCGGCCACATATTCTAGCTTCGACATCTTGTTATAAAACTTGATGGCCCATTCGGTTGGATTTTTTTCGTGATACGAAAGTCCCATCGCCACTCGCATGAAAAAATATTGCGGTGTTTCAAGTGGCTGCTGCTTCATATCCTTCAAACTGTAGCGATTAATAAGACCATCGAGCCCGGCGTAGACAAAAAGTTCATCTCGTTCAATAGCTAAAGCTTGCGCCAGCTTCTTGAGATCATATTTATCGAGCATGTCAGGATGCAATCGCTTATTTTCCACGCCTTGGGTGATATATTTTATAAATCCTTCCAGGTGTTTTTGGCGCAAATCTTCAAAATCATCTTTGTCATACTCACCAATAACTTTTCGGTAAATCATTTTCAAAAGCAATCGGGTCGCCACTCGATCATACTCAATATCTTCTTTAATATTCTGCACTGCCGCATTGATGGTCGCCTGATCCATTTCATCAGTTGAGATTCCATCGTACAAGGTCAGCCGAGTTTCCGTGGCAATCTGGGTCACCATCGCTACTGGATTTGTCAGACCATAGCAAGCTCGCTCAATCGAACGGTTAATTCGGTCAGCATTAAACAACTCTCTTGTACCGTCGCGTTTTGTAATTGAAATACTCATAGTGTTTCCATTGTACAGTATGTGGAGACGCCCGACCCAGTGGAAAACTACATTTTTTTGCATCAGAAAATAAAGTTAAGGCCGATGCAATCCATAGACAGAAACGGAGTCTATTTCTAGGCTCCGTTCTCCCCTCCTCAAACCCCGCTTTTTTTATAAAGAAAACATGAAAACGATATGAATTTTTCCTGAAGACGTATTCACATCAAAATTTGGATTTTTGGCGGTTTTCTGGTAATAATAACGGGAACATGAGACTGCTTATCGTTGAAGACGACCCAACAATTGGACCGAACCTTAAAAGCGAGCTTGAGGCTGAGTCATTTGCTGTTGACTTGGCCAAGGATGGTGAGCGAGGTTCGTATCTCGCCCGGATAAATGACTACGATGTCATCATTCTTGATTTAATGTTGCCCTTAAAAGACGGTTGCCAAATTTGCAAAGACATTCGATCCAATGGAAAATCGACTCCCATTATCATGCTCACCGTTGAATCTGAAACTGTTCAGAAAATCCGACTATTTAATTGTGGTGCCGATGATTATATGACCAAACCGTATTCATTTAGTGAACTCTTAGCTCGGATTCAGGCCGTCCTGCGCCGCCCACCCCACCTTGCCTCCGAGCTCATCGAGGTCGGTGACTTACATCTTGATATCACTACCCAGAAAGTGACGCGCGGTGGTAAAGATGTTTACTTAACTCGAAAAGAATTTTCTTTACTTGAGTATTTAATGAAACATAAAGGCAGTGTGGTTTCTCGAGGGATGATTACCGAGCATGTTTGGGACGCCGAAAATGATCCGTTTTCAAATACCATCGAAGCACATATTCTCAACATTCGTAAAAAAATTGACGCTGAGTATAAAAAGAAA
>Ga0137433_1000398_pt1 | contig 24067 bp, 24 predicted proteins | sample EasRivERMZT840_2_FD_102335 | JGI IMG/M metagenome (GOLD analysis project Ga0137433, IMG submission 102335) | Soil microbial communities from meander-bound floodplain in the East River, Colorado, USA - East River MetaG ERMZT840_2 | ecosystem: Environmental > Terrestrial > Soil > Floodplain ...
TCATTCTTTTTATTGTCGGTTTTGTCTACCTTGTCCTCCCAACGATTATTCAAGACATTGTTGAATTGGTGAAGATCTTACCTCAGTATGTGACAACATTGAATGTTGAAGACCTCTCCAAGAGCCAATCGGTTGGTGAAGTGGTGGAAAATCTCGCCAACACTCTCTCCAATACATCCGGTGGAGTGCTCACCACTCTCACGGCAATTTTCGGTGGCGTGACGAGCATCATTTTGGTATTTTTCCTGTCATTTTATCTTTCGGTTCAAGAAAATGGAGTCGAAAAATTCTTGCGCCTGGTGGTGCCGCTGCGTCATGAAAATTATGTGCTTTCACTCTGGCGCCGCACCCAATTTAAAATTGGCCGATGGATTCAAGGTCAACTCTTGCTGGCAGTTCTCGTTGGACTTTTGGTTTTTATCGGTTTAACCTTGCTCGGTATTAAAAATGCCTTTCTCTTGGCGCTTATCTCCACCGTTCTTGAAATCATTCCGGTTTTCGGACCATTAATTGCCGCAGTACCGGCTATAGTCATTGCCCTCATTCAAGGTGGAGTACCGCTAGCAGTTATTGTCGCTGTGCTCTACGCTGTGATTCAGCAAATTGAAAGTAACGCCATCTATCCGTTAGTGGTAAAAAAGGTGGTCAATGTCCAACCCCTTATTGTCATTATTGCTCTTATTGTCGGTGCGAAAGTTGGAGGTTTTCTCGGAATTCTCCTTTCAGTGCCGGTAGCCACGGCTCTGACCGAATTTATGTTTGATATTTCAAAAAATCGAATTGCCGCTCGCGAGCGTTATACTGCCAACAATGAATCATAAAAAAAAGTTTTATATCACGAGCCCTATATTTTATCCGAATGCCAATTTGCATATCGGTCATGCGTACACCATGACGGTCTGTGATGTGCTGGCTCGCTATCACCGACTCATGGGCCACCCAACCTATTTTTTAACCGGCGCAGATGAAAATACTGGGAAGGTAGTAAAAGCTGCAGAAGAAAAGGGAATCACGGTTCCAAAATTTCTTGATGGTATTACCGAAAATTTTAAAAAACTGTTCGCTGACCTTGATGTTTCGTATGATCAATTTATTCGAACTGGCGTCAAGAAACAGCATTGGCCAGGGGCAGTAAAATTGTGGAATAAACTTGTCGAAGCCGGGGATATATACAAATCTACTTATGAAGGGTTGTACTGTCCGCAATGCGAAGCTTTTTACACTGAAAAAGATCTCATTGATGGCACATGTCCAATTCATAAGATTGTGCCAGAAAAAATTAAAGAAGAAAATTATTTTTTCAAACTCTCAAAATATACGGCAAAAATTAAAAAAGCCATTGAAAGTAATAAGCTCCACATAATTCCTGAAACGAGAAAAAATGAAATTCTCGCCCTCCTTGATCGGGGATTAGACGATGTGAGTTTCTCTCGACCAATTAAAAATGTGCCGCACGGTATTCCTGTTCCAAATGATCCACAGCAAGTCATCTATGTCTGGTGCGATGCACTCGTCAATTACATTTCGGCTCTTCATTATGGTCAAGATGAAGAACTTTTTAAAGAATTTTGGCCAGCTCAGGTCCACGTGATTGGCAAAGATATTTTACGTTTCCATGCGGCCATTTGGCCAGCTATGCTTATGTCGGCCAAACTCTCGCTTCCGGAGAATCTTTTAGTTCACGGTTTTATTACTTCTCAAGGACATAAGATGTCAAAATCTTTAGGCAATGTGATTGATCCATATGAACTTATTAATAATTTTGGCAAAGATGCCGTCCGATTTTATTTCGCCCATGAAATTCCACCCTTTGATGATGGAGATCTCACGCAGGAAAATTTTAAGAGTGTTTACAATGCCTATTTAGCTAATGGCATTGGCAACTTAGTTTCTCGAGTGATGAAAATGGCCACATCATATGGATTGGAGCAGGTGAGTCTGGCCACGGATGAAGAAATTCTTAAATTAAAAGAGTATAAGGTCTATCACGCTTATTTTAAAGATTTTGAATTTACCAAAGCAGCACATTTAGTATGGGAAAAAATTACCCAAGCTGATAAAAAAATTCAAGAAACAGAACCATTTAAACTTATAAAAACTGATCGTGAAAAAGCCGTAAGGATAATTGAGGAACTAGTCACTGAGATTTGGTCTATCGCTACGCTTTTGAAACCATTTGTTCCCGAAACAGCAGAAAAAATAAAAGAAACAATAAAAAAGTGGCAGATGCCTGAAGCGCCACTTTTTGCTCGAAAAGATTGATTGACTAAGGTACAATAAACTCATGTACGAATATTTTGATATCCACTCCCACCTCTCATTTCCAGAATTTAATACTGATCGCGAACGGGTGATTGAACAAATGAAGCGGGAAAAAATTGCTACGACCGTTGTGGGTACTGGTCATGCCACCTCACTTCAGGCTATCGCTTTAGCTGAAAAACACGACAATTTATACGCCACAATCGGTTTGCATCCGGCTGATAATCCGGCGCGCGATGGTGAATTTTTTTCCGAAGCAGAATATGAAAAACTGGTCTCGCATCCGAAGGTGGTAGCGGTGGGCGAGTGTGGTCTTGATTTTGCTTGGCTTGATGGCGATATTGCAGCTACGATCGATCGTCAGAAAAACCAATTTGAAAAGCAGATTGATTTTGCCGTAAAGCATAATAAATCTTTAATGATTCATTGCCGGGATGCGTATCCAGATTGTTTAAGTATTTTGCAATCAAAAAAGAAAAATTACGGCGATAAACTTCACGCCAACTTTCACTTTTTTACTTCGCCCTTAAGTATCGCCAAGCTTTGTCTCGATCTAGGATTTACCTTATCGTTTACTGGCCCCATTACCTTTGTACCGCACTATGAAGAGGTGGTGAGCTACGTGCCGCTTGAGAGTATGATGGTGGAAACCGATGCGCCTTTTGCCGCTCCGGCGCCCTATCGAGGCCGCCGAAACGAACCGCTCTATGTGAAGGAAATTGTTAAAAAAATTGCTGAAATTAAGAAAGAAGATGAGGAAATGGTCAAGCGAAAACTAGTGGAAAATGCCCTCAAATTCTATAAAATTAAACTCCAGCCTTAAGAATTCCTTTATCTTTTCTTTAAGGAAATTTCATTTGCACCGGCTATAATAATGTGATAGGCTGACCCGTATGGATAAAAAAATCTATGAATTAGGCTACCTTTTGGTGCCTTCCATAGCTGAAGAAAATGTGGCGTCTGAAGTCCAGGCGATTAAGGCCGTGCTTGAAAAGTACGAGTCTGAATTCATTACCGAGGACTTCCCAAAACTTCGAGCCCTTTCATACCCAATGACTAAAAAGGCCAATGGCAGCTCAGCCAAGTTTGATAAGGCGTATTTTGGCTGGGTTAAGTTTGAAACCAATCCCAATGTCATCGATCAGATAAAAGGAGAGCTTGATAAGAGCGACAAAATTCTCCGCTCGATGATTGTCTTGACTGTTCGGGAAAACACTCTCATCGGCCAAAAAATGATTTTCCGACCACACGCTGAAGGCGAGAAAGAAGGCAAAAAAGAAGAGAAAATGTCTGAAGAAGAAATTGAAAAGACTATTGAAAATCTTGTTGTAGAATAAAATTATGTATCTCAATAAAGCAATTGTGTATGGTAACCTGACTCGCGATCCAGAACTCAAATCGCTCCCATCAGGTATGCACGTTGCGAGTTTCTCCGTTGCCACCAACCGAGTCTGGAAAGATAAAAATGGCGCCAAGCAAGAATCAGCCGATTTTCATAACATTGTCGTTTTTGGCCGTCAGGCTGAAACAGTTTCTCAATATCTTAAAAAGGGTGCTGGTGTTTTCGTGGAAGGCCGAATGCAAACGCGCTCATGGGAAGGGCAGGATGGTCAGAAAAAATATCGCACCGAAATTGTCGCTGATCGAGTGCAATTTGGTCCTCGGGGCGGAGCTCCAGGCGCAGGAGGCTATACTGCCGGTCCAAGCCAGGGTGGGAAGAAAGAAGGTTCCCAAACAAACTCAAAAGTTGACTCGCGCCAAGGCGGAGTTGACAAAAACGAAGGAATTGATACCATCGAGTATCCAGAAGAAGAAATTAATCCAGAAGATATTCCATTTTAGTAAAAACAAATTTCATGAAAAAGCAGTGTTACTTTTCCCAAAATAATATCAAACACATTGACTATAAGGATGTTGAAATCCTTAAGAAATTTTTGAATCCTCATGCCCGATTGATGTCAGGAGAAAAAACTGGCGTCAGCACCAAAAACCAGCGCAAATTGGCGCTCGCCGTTAAGCGTGCTCGCTTTATGGGTTTGCTCCCATATGTAGCAAGATAAAGTTCTTTGAAAGGAGAGCTCTATGGCCGAGGTGCCGAGTTCCACTCAACTTCCCGCGGATAAGCGTCCGTTATCAGAAAAACCGTTGGCGCAAATGAGTGCTACGGAAATTTTTTATAAAGAAACTGCTGAATCACCCCCAGAGAGAGAAAAAATGAAACCGAGGAAGGTGAAAAATGCCCCGAAAGCTTCTTGATAAAGGATCCAAACGAATTCTCGCTAAATTAAGGAAAAGTCTAGCATATCAAAAAGCCAAACAAGACGCCGAGCGAGCGCTCCAGCCTCACCTCGATGCCTGCGATCGAATGAAGCGTATCACCGCTAAAGATCTCTCCGTGCAGGTAAAATAATCAAAACAGCGGACATCCGCTGTTTTTTCATGCCAAGTTTATTGATATAATAGTGACAATAATAAATATCTTAAATTTATGAGAAATATTTATGCAGCGGCTTTATTTTTAGGGGTTTGGGGAGGTTTATTTATAATTGGTATTATTCTTTCAGTCCTAACCTTAAGCGGTGGATCTCCAGTTAGTGGACAGCCGCTATTAATTCTTATTGGAGCTATAGCAGCAATAATGTCTTTAATTATTACCTCCATAATTGTAAAGAAAAGAAATTCACAAACTCAATTACCAGTAGGGAAATCAAGCTCTTTAAAAATTGCTGCAACAATAATTGCTATTATTGCATTTCTCGTTCTATTAGGATCAGGAATATCAGTATTAAAAGTTATTTGGCTTGGTTCCTAGAATTTATTCCCACCGACGCGTTCAACATACTGACCGGTTTCGGTATTAATACGCAGAATTTCACCTTCTTGAATAAACATTGGGACGTTAATCACTGCTCCAGTTTCAAGCGTGACTTGTTTATTGCCTCCTTTAGCAGTATCACCTTTCACGGCCGGATGCGCTTCTGTTACTTTTAAATCAACTTTGATTGGCAATTCTACGCCAATTGTTCTTTCACCAAACATAAGAGCTTTCACCACCGTGTTGGCTTTGAGAAATTTTATTTTATCTCCCACCAAAGCTTCAGAAAGTTGAAAACGTTTACTTGCATCACTTGGTTCACAAAACCAATGTTCACCCCGGTTTGAATAAATATATTTTATTTCTTTTTTATCAATATCTGCTTCTTCCACTTTTTCGGAAACATGAAACGAGATTTCTTTAATGTTTCCCGTAATGAGATTGCGCAGTTTCGTAGCGTTTACCGGTTTTCGTTGTTGTTTGCGAAACACATGTGAGTCCAAAACCTCATATGGTTCTTTTTCGTAAATAATATATTTTCCGCCAGTAATTTCGCTATATTCGAGCATGGTAAAAGCCATTCTAGCCCAGGAACCCAAAAAAGTCTAGAATTTACTCCCCATCACTAGAACTCTCAGTGGCACCTTTCATAGCCAGGGTGTTGTCGTCTTTGAGCTTAGCGCGGATTTGTTTTAAGATTTCACCTCTAATTTTTGGATTTTCTTTCAGAAAAGTGCGCGTTGCATCATAACCACGGCCGAGTTTAGTTTCGCCGTGAGCATAGGACGTACCAGATTTTTGAATGATGCCCATTTTTTCACCAAGAGCAATTATTTCACCTTCCTGAGAAATTCCCTCATTGTAAATGAGATCAAATTCGGTTTGGCGAAATGGCGCTGCCACTTTATTTTTCAGCACTTTCACTCGCACACGACCACCAACCACTTCATCACCTTTTTTAATTTGAGCAATCCGACGAATGTCGATACGGACCGATGAATAAAATTTCAAAGCTTTACCACCTGGGGTAGTTTCTGGATTACCAAACATCACGCCAATTTGCATGCGAATTTGGTTAATGAAAATGACAATAGTTTTTGATCGAGCGACAATAGCGGTCATTTTTCGAAGCGCTTGCGACATAAGTCGGGCTTGTTTGCCAACATGATGAGCCCCCATATCGCCTTCAATTTCATCTTTTGGGGTAAGCGCTGCTACAGAGTCAATCACGACCACATCAATTTTTCCTGAGCGAACCAAACTCTCAGCAATTTCCAAGCCTTGTTCGCCTGTATCTGGTTGGGAAATAAGGAGATCATTAATTTTCACCCCAAGTTTCTGGGAATATTCTGGATCCATGGCATGTTCGGCATCAATATACGCACAAATGCCACCTTTCTTTTGCGCTTCAGCCACAACGTGAAGAGCAAGGGTCGTCTTACCAGATGATTCGGGTCCAAACACTTCTATAATACGTCCGCGGGGGAGACCTCCGACACCGAGTGCTGCATCAAGACCAATCGAGCCGGTCGAGATCGCGTCCACATCTACATGGGGTTTATCCCCGAGCTTCATAATTGCTTCGTCACCAAACTTTGTTCTGATCTGATTTAAAGTATCATCAATCGCTAATCCACTTGCTTTAGGTTCTTTTTCTTTTTTTGCCATAATATTAGTTTATCTGACTGACCTGAATTTTCTATCAATTTTTAATCAATTTTTTCTTAAGACTAATTCAATCCTTTTAGAGACGACCCGTCCAAACTTATCTTTCGCTTCGACCTTCCATATATTATACCCTGGCGCCAGTAATAGTTCTTCATTAAAATTGCCCTCATTGTCGACAAAAATTTGCCGGTTATTAAGGCTAATGTAAGCAATATTGCGAGCGCTACCGCTAATTTTAACGAGGGGATTATCAAGCGTGGTGCCATCAGGTGGATTATGAATGACGAGTTGCGGTCCTTTGATAAGATTTCGGGCTTGGTAGTATGAATAACCAGCGATACTTGTCACTAAAATAACAACGAGAATAATGATGGTTATAGTTTTTCCGCTTTGACTTCTCATACAGTACTAAGCTTCCATTTGTTCCCCAGACTCGTCAGTTCCACCGCCACCCGAATCAATCACTTCTCGAGGTTTGGCCCCTTCGCCTGGACCAATCACGCCGCGCTCTTCAAGCATATCAATGAGTCGAGCCGCTCGGGCATAGCCCACGCGCAATTTTCGCTGCAGATACGAAGTCGAAGCCTTACCAGCATTGATCACAATCTCGCGTGCTTCTTCGTATAAATCATCCTCTTCACCATCGCCAAATTGAGATTCAAAAATTGCATCTTTATCCTGAATTTCCGTTAAATTAATTTCTGATGGTAATTCATCGGCATAATTGTCGGTGAGATATTTCACCAAGTTTTTCACTTCTGGTTCTGTAATGTACGCCGATTGAATGCGTTGCGGCTTCGACATTTCGCCAGACATAAAAAGCATATCACCGGCCCCGAGCAGTTTCTCGGCGCCACCGGTATCCAAAATTGTTCGAGAATCAATTTGAGAAGTAACTTGAAGAGCAATGCGAGTTGGAATGTTGGCTTTAATAAGACCAGTTATGACATTGACTGACGGCCGCTGAGTTGAAAGCATTAAGTGGATGCCAACCGCTCGACTCATCTGTGCTAGGCGGACAATAGCCGATTCAAGTTCGCGAGGGTAGGCTTGCATTAAATCAGCCAATTCATCGATCACCAACACAATATAGGGCATCATCTCTGGCACTTCTTGGCCTTCCTCATATTTTTTCAAAGCCGGCTCAAGAATATTTTTGTGGTATGACTCAATGTCCCGAACTTTTTCAGTTTCGAGAATATCATATCGTCTATCCATTTCTTTGGCCGCCCATTTCAAGGCGAGGATAGCTTTCTTAGCATCGGTAACAACCGGTGTTAGGAGGTGAGGAATATTATTATAGAGCGTCAATTCCACTCGTTTCGGATCGATCATAATAAATTTTAGATTTTCTGGAGAGTTGCGATACAAGAGCGACGCTAAAATAGCATGAATAGTAACTGATTTTCCTGAACCAGTGGCACCAGCAATCAAAAGATGAGGCATTTTTCCTAAATTGGCAAAATGAGATTTTCCAGAAATGCCTTTACCCAGAGCCACCAGGAGTGATTTGTCTGAATGGCGATATTCTTCTCCTGCCAGAAGCGTGCCAAGGCCAACGGTGGTTTTTGTGGTGTTTGGAATTTCAATGCCAACAAGTGATTTGCCGGGAATTGGCGCTTCAATACGAATCGGGTGAGCAGCCAAAGCCAATGAGAGATCATTGTGCAGTCCAACAATTCGAGAAAGCTTTACACCTTCGGCTGGTTTAAGCGCATAGCGAGTGACTGACGGACCGATAGAAATTTCGTCCATTTCAACATTGATTCCGAAATTCTGCAGAGTTCTTTTAATAATATTGGCATTAGCTTTAATATCACCCACTCCTGGCTTACCTCGATCTTCATTTAAAAGTGACAGAGGTGGCGGAGAATAGGTTTTGCCCAGGAATCGGCGAGTGCTCACGGCAAAACCAGGTTCTTTTTTGCCAGAACTTTTTTCTCCACCCTTCCTGTCGGCTTTTTCATCCTGACCTTCTTCAGATTTTATACCATCGGTTTGTTCCTGGATTTGATTTGCCAGTTCAGGTGACAATGGTTCATCAAGCAATTCGTCTTTTTTCTTTCGCCAAAAGAATAACCAATCGGCTTTTAAGTGTGGATCAAGAATAACAATGGTGGCAATAGCCAAAACCCCAAGTAAAAATATGAGCGTGACCCAAAAATCAAAAAGTTTGACCATGGGTTCAGAAATGAGATTACCGACAAGACCCCCCTTACCACCAGCTGTCGGGTCTTTTAAAAGCGTGCTCATAATTCCGAGACTCGACAACAAAAAGATTGAAGCCCCAGCAATTTTTGGCCAAGCCACACTTTGTTTCAATGATTTTATAAAGAGCACAGCTAAAACCAACAAGAGAACGGGCAAAAGAAAATAACCGAAGCCAAATAAATGGGAAAGGGTATCGTAGGTTGTTTCCCCAACCATTCCAGCGCTATTGATTGAAGAGAGTAAAAGGAATATCGATATGATAGAAAGCAAAATGGCATAAATAATATGCACGGCTTTTTCTCGAAGAAGAGGCGGAGTATCTAACTCATCTTCAAAATCATCCCCCCTTCCCAGTTTCTTCTTTTGCTTCTTGGCCATTTACTCAATAGTTTTATTAGTACTGTCCTATTTTATCACATCAATACGATTCGTCATTAAGCCATTTTTTAAATGTCCGGTGTATCGTTTGACATCCGACTTGTCCGATATATAATGGACAAAAATAACTCGTCCTTTCTATTAAAAACTCAAGGACAAATGTGATTGATTTTAAAAAAGACATTAACCCACAAAAAGACAAAAACATATCAACAGCCCAGTATATTCCTGCTCTTTTTCACCATGAACAGGATTTATACTCGTCCTATAAGAAAATAGAAAATATCACAGCGGCAGTTTTTCTTGTCTCTAATCTTATGCCAGATAAGGAGATCCTTAAAGACACGATCCGAGGAAAAACCATTAGTTGTTTATCGCAAATTGTTTCCATTATCAGCCAACCAAATCTTGATGTTCATCAATTACAGATTTTAGCCTCTCATTTGCTTCATATTAGCTCACTTTTAGATATCGCCTTCTGGTCAGGATTGATGTCTCAAATGAACACTTCAGTTCTTCAGTCGGAGATAAATAGCGCTTATATTATGGTCAGTGAATTAGGTAAAAGACAGAAGAGTAAGTTCTATATCGAACCCGGATTTTTCGAAGTCAGAAAGGACAAAATATCAGGCTATGCTGAAAAGGACATATTTAAGGATAATGATGGGCTTGTAAATGAATTACATACTAAAGGACAATATAAAGGACATATTACTAAAGACACTGTAAGGGACATAAAAAGACAAGATAAAAGGGACATACTATCAGACAGTAAGGACAAAAGACGACAGGCGATTATGGCTTTACTCAAAGAGAAAGGTAACTTAACCGTGAAAGATTTTGTGGGAGTTATCCCCGGATTTAGCGAAAAGACTATTCAGCGTGAACTACTCTCATTAGTTGATGAAGGAACTGTCCGAAAAGAAGGGGCCCGCCGATGGACAACCTATTCATTGAAGCCATAGAATTGCGCCTTGGCGGGATTGACCTTCCTCTATATATATGTAATGATGAGTCCGTTGTGGAATTTCCGGCCGTCGACGCTGGTTATCCACAAAATAGCCCATCTTTATATGTTAGGCCTTATATTGATGTGCTATACTTACACAAAACCTGTTTTTACTTTGCGTCGATCAAACTAAAGGTAAAGATAGGGTGTAAATACGCTTGAGTTTTGTAACTATTATAAAGCTTAGGCGTAGTATAGGTATCACGGATTATGCTGATGTCGAAGTAAGTATAATTCGGGTTACAAAAAAATAAAGTAATTTCTATTCAAAATATTTAACAATAACGAGTAGGAGTTATTAACGTTAATAACAAATTTATTCATTATATGCAGATTACATCAACACAAAATAAAGTACTTGCAGGCCTTTTGGCTCTTGCAATGGTACTTACATTGGTTGCTGGCTTTACAGTTTCTTTCGCTAATGCTCAAACAACGAGCTTTGCGCGAAATTTGACTGTTGGCAGCAGAGGTACCGACGTTGTCGCCCTCCAAACTATGCTTGTGAATGCAGGACACCTTGTTATGCCAGCTGGCGTAGCGATGGGATATTTCGGTCCTCTTACTCGAGCAGCAGTTGCTAAGTGGCAATTGTCAGCTGGAATTTCTCCAGCAGCAGGCTACTTCGGACCAATTAGCCGAGCTTACGTAAATAACGGAACAGTTCCTCCAGTCGTAGGCGGGGGCGGAACATGTCCAGCAGGTTATACCTGTACACCAGTCGGTGGCGTTCCAGGGGTTATCACAACTCCAGGAGCTGAAGGTACACTCACTGTTACCAAACTTGGTGAACCAGCTAGCGGTACAACCGTTCGTGAAGGTGAATCAATGAAGAGCGTTCTTGGTCTTAAAATAGACGCAAAAAACTCTGACATTCAGATTCAACGAGTAAAGGTTCAAGTCGGTACAACAACAACATACTACACAAAGGTATTCAAGAAGATCTACATCACAGATGCCTCTGGCAATGTGCTTGCATCTTCTGACCTTAACTCAGACACAGTTACAAAAGATGGTTCAAACTACTTTGTAACTCTTGCTGGTGTTAATAAGGTTGTAAAGAAAGGTACAGCTGAAAACCTCTACGTTAAAGTAGACCTTCACTCATCTATCAATACAACTGACCGATGGGCCCGAACTCTCGTAGTTCCAGCTAACGGTGTCCGAGGTATCGATGGTGCTGGTATTGATCAATACTCACCAGCTTCAGCTTTCTCTGATCAAACAGTAAGTATTGCTGGCTCAATTGTAGACAGCGCTTCATTGACGATTACTCGCGATGAACCTACTACAGCTCCAGCAGCAGAACTTATTGCTAACGAAGATCGAGACGGTGAAGGTTCATCTGCGGCTGACGACAAAGATAAGGTTTCCCTTCTCTCTGTTAAACTCGCAGCTCAAGATGACAATGTTAAGATCACTGATTGGTGGGTACGTGTAGACATGACTGGTACTGGTACAGCTACAACTTCAGTTAATGCTTACCTTTACGACGGAACTACTCTTGTTGGTTCAGCAGCTCTTAGTGCTTCAACACCAAGCGGACGCTGGGCAAAGATTAGTGACCTTAGCTACGTAGTTCCAGCCGGAACAACTAAGGTTCTTACAGTCAAGGCTGACGTTCGAAACTCAAACGGTTCATCAGCAGTCTTTACTGCTTATGCTTCAAGTACTGGTATCACAGCTGAAAACTCACAAGGTGGAACAGTTTCACCTTCAGGTTCAGCAACTGGTAACAGTGTTTCAGTTCGAAATGTTGGTCCTGAAATCACGTTGGCAGGTACACCTACATTCACAAAGACAACTGAAACCTCAAGCGGTATCAGTACGTCAACTGCAACTGTGACTTACAACCTTAAGGTCAAGGCTGTGAACGGTGATATTATCTTGGGTACTACAGGATCTACAACAGGTGCTATGGTAAACAACGATGTAACTCACCTCCACTTGTTCCGAAACGGTTCAGCTGCGGCTCAAGCTGGTGTATCAACATCAACTTCGATCACAGTGCCTTCAGGTCTTACAGTTACATCTAACTCCTTTACTCTTACCAAAGATACAGAAGTTACGATTCCTGTAACTATGACCTTCAAGAGCAAGACCAACGCAGGCGTAGATGCCTCAACACTTGGTCTCTACTCTGTACAGCTTCAGGCGGTTTCATGGGTTGGTCCAGCAGGCGTTGCCTCAACGACCTTCATGAACGGTCTGTCAGCTTGGAGAACTCCAGAAATATCATTCCCTTAAGCTAAATTGTGGTCCTAAACTAGATTTCGGTCTAGGTTAAGACAAGCTCGCAAAGCCCCGGCCAAAAGTCGGGGTTTTGTGTTGCCAAAAAATGCGCTACAATAGATATGTGTTCAACCTATTCGACAAAGATTTCTTTAAATTTTTTATTGGCTTCGTGCTTATTCTTGGTACCAGTTTTGTTATCTTCTTTGTCATTAATATCTATCAGTAGTTTTTTCTTCAGAGTTTGACAATCTCAGGCTTTTTGGTAGTCTGGCATTCATAGGCCAAAGACAAGGGGCATCCATAAGTCCTCTCGAGGTTTACTCTCTCAGCCTATAAGGTCGAAATTAATTCGATTGGATATTTATGGCAATCAAAAAAACAAAGAAAAAGGAAATTCTGGAAAAAGTTACTGACGTGGCCAAGAAAGCGAAGTCGGTAGTCTTTGTGAATTTCAAAGGTCTGACCGTTGGAGATGCCACTGCGGTTCGCAAACAACTTCGGGAAGCTGGTGTGAAATACACCGTCGCCAAAAAAACCCTCACCAAAAAAGCTTTTGCTGGGGAAAAATTTAAAGGCGACATGCCCGAACTTGCTGGTGAATTAGCACTGGCCTACGGCGAAGACCTCGTTGCTCCTGCTCGAGAAATTTATTCTTTTGAGAAAAAACTTGAAGGAAAAGTTTCGATTATGGGTGGGGTGTTCGAAGGAAAATTTATGAATAAAGCGGAAATGACCACGATTGCGTCAATTCCGTCCCGAGAAACCTTATATGCTCAGTTTCTCAATATCATTCATTCTCCAATTCAACGTTTCGCAATTGCTCTTGGTGAAATTGCAAAAATTAAAACAAGTTAATAATTACAAACATGTCAGACGAAACAAAGGTAGACGTTCCAGCTCACTTCAAGGATCTTGTGGAAAAAGTTGAGAAGATGTCAGTGATTGAACTCAATGATTTAGTTAAGACTTTGGAAAAGCGATTCGGAGTTTCAGCCACAGCGGTGGCTGCTCCAGCGGCAGCAGCGGCTGCACCAGCTGAAGAAAAAGCGGCATTTAATGTTCACCTCGCCGATGGTGGTGCTCAGAAAATTGCGGTGATTAAGGTTGTTAAGGAGGCTTTGGCCCTTGGACTCAAGGAAGCAAAAGATCTCGTTGATGGCGCTCCAGCTCTGCTTAAGGAAAACATGAAGAAAGAAGAGGCAGAAGATCTCAAGAAAAAGATCGAAGCTGCAGGCGGTAAAATAGAATTAAAATAACAAAAGCTCCCGAAAGGGAGTTTTTGTTTACCTGAAAGTGCATAACTCATTTCCCAAATAGCTTATAGAAGAGTACGCTTAAAGGAGAAAGGAGATTTTTATGGGACGAATTGATGATATCGTTCAACGATTCAGATACGGCACGGTGACAGCCCTCGTCTATGAGGCTGGACAATTTTTTGGTGATAAAGCTCACGAAATTGCCTGGATGCTCAATGCGGTAAAAATTGGTGATCTCCCTGGCGATGTCTCTAAATTCTGTAAAATTCTCGAAGAAACTGGCAGACGACCACTTATCCCAGGACAACTCCCCGGAATTTCGGGTGTGATGTAATCACACCCTTTTTCATTCACAACAGTGTGATATACTGGTTTTCAATAACTCGGAATTCATTATGATGGATATTCTAGAAAAACTGTTTGGCACGGCGGCGAAGGTAAAAATCATGCGGCTTTTTCTTTTTAATCCCACCTCTACTTTTGACTTACAACAAATCAGTCATCGATCAAAAGTTACTCCTCAGGCCACGCGGCGGGAAATAATCAACCTCCATAAAATTGGTCTCATCAAACGAAAAAGTTTCTATCGAGAATTTGTAAGGGGCAAAGGTAAACGAAAAAAAATTGAACGTCGAAGAACAAATGGCTGGACTGTCCATGAGGAATTTGAATACATTAAGCCACTGCAAAATTTGCTTATCGATATTAGTCCACTTCGCGATTCGGAAATTGTGAAGCGCTTGGCTCGGGTGGGAAAATTAAAATTAGTTATTGTTTCTGGACTCTTTATTCAGAACTGGGATTCGCGCATCGATCTTTTGGTGGTGGGAGATAATTTACGAAAGGGCACACTTGAAAATACCATTAAAATTCTTGAGTCAGAAATTGGCCGAGAGATTCGCTACGCTGCATTTGAGACATCTGATTTTAAATATCGTCTCGCTGTGTATGACAAACTCATTCGCGATATTCTCGACTACGCTCACGAAAAATTACTCGACAAACTTGATATTGAAGCGAAGAAATAGTGGCTCAAAATAAGGCTTGAAATAAGCGCTTGACATGGGTTTGGCTCTGAGTATAATAGTCTTTACATAACGGAATGATGATCAACATAAAAAATCGCCTGCGGATAGTAAGTTAAGCCTTCCATAAAGTGCTTATCTCGTCCGCGCGCAGCGGATTTTTTGTTATACGGAACGACTGCAATTTGAAAAATATCCGTGGAGTCTTAAAAACATCAAAGGTTTTTTCGTCGGACTTCACAACGGATCAAGCCATCACACCTCGACTAGTAAGTGGGTTGGAGATGGGTAGGTAACAACTTGTTACATAGATTCTATGTAACAGGATAAAACAATTAATTAAGAATTGTGGTTCTTACATTTCCTAATAGGGAATGTAAGGGCATATGGTGGATGCCTTGGCTTAAAATAGCGATGAAGGACGCAGCTTGGCGGCGATACGTTTCGGGGAGGTGCCTAGCAACCGTTAATCCGAAAATGTCCGAATGAGGAAACTCCTGCATTTTGATGCAGATCTATCCGCTTGACGGGTAGAAGCAGACCTAGGGAAGTAAAACATTTCAGTACCTAGAGGAAAAGAAAACAATGTCCAAAAGACAACATTTCCTAAGTAGCGGCGAGCGAAAAGGAATGAGCCCAAACCTAGCTACATTCTCACGACGTACAATTGTGTTTCGTGGGAGTGTTGCTGGGGGTTGTAAGGCAACAACGTCGTTATTTATAACGAGAAGAGTTACAAAATAGTTTGTTAGCAGAATCTGCTGGAAAGCAGAGCCCGAGTGGGTAATAGCCCCGTACGCGAAAATAAACTGTCTCTTTTGTTGTTGTTCTTGAGTACTTCGAGACACGAATGGCTCGGAGGAACCTGCCGGAACTAACCGGTAAGGCTAAATATATTTTAAGACCGATAGTGAACTAGTACCGTGAGGGAAAGGTGAAAAGCAGCCCGGTGAGGGCGGTGAAATAGACCTGAAACCATATGCCTACAAGGAGTCAGAGCGGGCGCGCAAGCGTCCGTCATGGCGTGCCTATTGAAGAATGAGCCAACGAGTTGATGCATGCTGCAGGCTAAGAGCGAGAGCTTGGAGCCAAAGGGAAACCGAGTGTTAAGAGCGCGATCGTAGTATGCATCAGACCCGAAACCAGAGCGAGCTAGTCTTGAGCAGGGTGAACTTTCGAGAAATCGAAAGGGAGGCCCGAACCCGTATGTCGTTCAACGCGTTGGGATGACTTGAGATTAGAAGTGAAAAGCTAACCGAGCCTGGTAATAGCTGGTTCTCTCCGAAATAGCTTTTGGGCTAGCGTCAGATGTTCCTTTGAGGGGTAGAGCACTGGAAGGTCTCGACAGGGCGAAAGCTCGCGAGACCTATCAAACTCCGAATACTCAAAGTTAAGAATCTGGCAGTTAGACTGTGGGGGCTAAGCTCCATTGGTCAAAAGGGAAACAGCCCGGATCTCCATTTAAGGTCCCTAAATTTATGCTAAGTGCACTTAAGGTAGTGATTACTCTCAGACAATGAGGAGGTTGGCTTAGAAGCAGCCATCCTTTCAAGAAAGCGTAACAGCTCACTCATCTAGAGTTTTCGCGCCGAAGATAATCGGGGCTAAGCATAGTACCGAAACTGAGGATTATATCTATTTTCGAATAAATATACTGGTAGGAGAGTATTCTCGTCTGCGATAAAGGCAAAGGGGTGACCCATGCTGGAGCGTCGAGAAGTAAGAATGTTGGCACAAGTAACCACAAGGTCGCTGAAAACGCGACCCGCCGAAAGATCAAGGTTTCCTTCGCGATGACAATCAGCGAAGGGTTAGTCGGCCCTAAGGGGATGGCGATTGCCGGACCCGATGGACACATGGTTAATATTCCATGACTTTTGTGCTGTGCGATGGGAGGACGGAGTGTAGTATTTGAGGCGCATTATTGGATTTGCGTCTGTGGTGTAAGAGGGGTTCCTAGGAAAATCCGGGGCCTACCTTTAATGGTAACTTCAAGCACAGCGGAGATGTGCGGGGCAACCCAAACTAATCTCAAAAAGCACGCTTCCAAGAAAATTCTCTAAGCATAACAGTACAAAAACCGTACCGCAAACCGACACAGGTGATCAACTCGAGTAGAGTAAGGCGAACGGGTGAGAGATCCCCAAGGAACTCGGCAAAAAAGCAGCCGTAACTTCGGAATAAGGCTTGCCTCGATTTATCGAGGCCGCAGCTAAAGTATGCTTGGCAACTGTTTATCAAAAACACAGCTCCCTGCGAACTCGTAAGAGGATGTATAGGGGGTGACACTTGACCAATGCCAGAAGGTCAAATATCGACGTTGTATGAGTCGCAAGATTTGTAGAGTGATTGATATAAGCCCTGGTGAATGTCGGCCGTAACTATAACGGTCCTAAGGTAGCGAAATTCCTTGTCAGGTAAGTTCTGACGCGCACGAATAGTGTAATGACTGAGCAACTGTCTCGGGGATTTGCCCGGTGAAAATACAATACCGGTGAAGATGCCGGTTACCTGCAGCTAGACGAAAAGACCCTAGAAGCTTTACTGCAACTTGGTATTGCGTATACGTTGTTGATGCGTAGCATAGGTGGGAGAGGTTGAAATTTGGTTCTCGGACTGGATGGACTCGTCAGTGAAATACCACTCTTCATAAATGTATACTCTAACCTCCATGGCAAAAACGTGGAGAGACAGTACCTGGCGGGCAGTTTTAGTGGGGCGCTATCCTCCTAAAAAGTAACGGAGGAGTCTATTAAGGTTGGCTAGCCGCGAATGGAAACCGTGGCGATAGTGTATTGGCACAAGCCAGCTTGACTGTGAGACGTGCATGTCGAACAGGTGCGAAAGCAGAGCAAAGTGAACCGACGGTCCGCGTTAGATGCGGCCGGAGATTATCGGATAAAAGCTACTCTAGGGATAACAGGCTAGTTCCACCTAAGCGTCCATAGCGACGGTGGAGTTCGGCACCTCGATGTCGGCTCATCTCATCCTGGGGCTGGAGAAGGTCCCAAGGGTTTGGCTGTTCGCCAATTAAAAAGATACGCGAGCTGGGTTCAGACCGTTCAGTATTTAACGTGAAGCACATTCATGCTTAAATTTTGAACCGTCTGAATCCTCGAGAATGATTCTATATATTTTAATAATATGTTCCACGGAATCCTGTAACTTGTTCACGGCGGTCTCGAAAAGAAATTTTCGATGACACAGTCGACTTATATCGGTGAAGCCCGTATTCCCCTGAAGGGAAGCGTTGGTGACACCTAGGGAATAAACAGAAATGTTTTGCCCGTAGAGACTACACGTCGACTATCTTAACTCCAAAATTTATGGGAATAAATTTAGAGAAAGATAATCATATAGTCCATTGCCCGGAGCGATCCGGAAAAATACAAGCGTGAGACAGGTTGGTCTCCTATCTGCTGCAGGCGTCGATTTTTGAGGAGATTTGTCTCTAGTACGAGAGGACCGAGATGAACTGACCTCTGGTCTACCAGCTGTCCTACCAAGGGCACCGCTGGGTAGCTATGTCGGGTATGGATAAATTCTGAAAGCATCTAAGAATGAAGCCAACTCCAAGATAAGAAATCATTAAGACCCCTAAAAGATGATTAGGTTGATAGGCTCTAGGTGTACGCACTGTAAGGTGTTGAGCCGAGGAGTACTAATTGGTCAACCTTATTAGGAAATGTGGGTAATCACAATAATTATTAATTCGTTTTATTCTGTTACATGGGATTTTAAAATTCCATGTGTTATTTAAAATTCCCGCTTCGCCAGCAAAGCGAGGCGAGTTGAACATCAAAATGTGGTTTTGCGGGCGTAGTGACAACCGGGCTCACGCTACTTCAAATGTGGAATTCCAGGTTCAAATCCTGGCGCCTGCATTCACGTTTTGTTCTTTGAATTCGTGTGCGATGTTCCGCTTCAAACGGGTGCGGTGGTCCAAAGGATCCACCGATCCAGAAGATCATCGCACCCACATTTTGGTGTTCAATCAATAATATATATTGAATGTTTTGTTCTGGTGGTTTGTCGTAGGGGAAACACCTGATCTCATTCCGAACTCAGCAGTTAAGCCCTATAGAGGCGATGGTACCCTTATGGAGGGGAGAGTAGCTAGCCGCCGGGACAAAGTATTCAATTGTGCTAAAATAGGCCCATGACCTGGGCAGGGAAGAGGAAATTCCTCTATTTTTTAGGATTTTTAACATTTCTTTTGGTAGTTATTGCTACTCCCCTTTTTTTTATTCTCAGAAGGGAACCGACCTGTTTTGATTTCAAACAAAATCAAGGTGAAAAAGATATTGATTGCGGCGGTCCTTGTTTAAAACTTTGCAGTGCGCTTGAGCTTGAACCGGCCGTTTTGTGGCACCAAGCATTTAAAGTTGCTACTGGCACCTATACAGCTGTTGCGTATATCAAGAATCCAAACCTTAACGCTGAAAGCGTCTCAGTCCCCTACGTTTTTACTTTATACGATGAGAACAATAAAATAATCACCGAGCGAAAAGGGAAAACCACAATTCCAGCAGGCGGCAATTTACCTGGCCAAAATTTTACAGTCTTTGAAAGTGGAATTTTAGTTGGTGAAAAAGTGCCAATTCGAACCACGTTTGATCTATCGAGTGAATTTACTTGGACCCTAGCCCGACAATTTCCTCAGGTAACCGTGGTTAGCCATGATATTCAAAATCCAGACAAGTCTCCCCTGGTCACCGCTAAAATAGAAAACAAGAGCCTTACTCCTCTTGGCATCATCGATGTTACGGCTATTGTCTATGATGTGGCGGGCAATGCTTTTGCTCCATCAAAAACTGTCATTGATCGGCTTGATGCTCAATCAACTGCCGAGGTTATTTTTACGTGGCCTCAGAGCTTCACGAAATCAGCAGCCCGCGTAGAAATAATTCCAATTCCGAGATGACCCAAGCTGCAAAAAACCACATTCCCCGAATTGATTGGATTCTCCTCTTCTCAATCACCCCCTTGCTTCTAGCTGGTCTAGTTACCATGAATTCATTTGGTGGCCGGAGTGATTTTTTTATTCGCCAACTCGTGTGGATTGTTGTTTCCATCGGAATCTTTTTTGGTTTTAGTTTTATTGATTTTCGGTTCTTAAAACGGACTGGGGTGGTTGTCTCGATGTTTGTCGGGATCTGTGTCCTCCTTATTCTTCTTTTTTCTTTGGGTCACGTGGCCAAGGGAGCGCAGAGCTGGTTTCGATTTGGTTTCTTTTCATTCCAGCCATCGGATCCAGCTAAAATTATTTTAATTATGCTTTTGGCAAAATATTTTTCTCGCCGTCACGTGGAAATTGCCAATGTTCGTCACATTCTCGTTTCTGCCTTCTACTCATTTATTATTTTCGTCCTCATTCTCATTCAACCAGATTTTGGGTCGGCTCTTATCATTGCGGCGATTTGGCTTGGGATGGTGCTCGTATCTGGTATTTCCAAACGTCACTTTTTTGCCGTGCTCATGATTGGTATTGTAACTTTTGCATCACTTTGGTTTTTTGTCTTTCAAGCTTATCAAAAGCAGCGCATTCTCACGTTCCTGCACCCCTTGGCTGATATTCGAGGGGCTGGCTACAACGCCTACCAATCAACCATTGCTGTTGGTTCTGGCCAATTACTTGGCAAGGGTATTGGGTATGGCACGCAGTCAAAACTCAATTTCCTACCAGAATATCAAACCGACTTTATTTTTGCCGCTTTTGCTGAGGAGTGGGGTTTTGTTGGAGCGATTTTATTATTTTTCTTTTATACGCTTGTGATCTGGAGAATTTTGGCCAACGCACTTCGGGGTGCAACCAATTTTGAAATTTTATATGGCACGGGGATTGCGATTTTATTCATGACGCACTTTATTGTGAACATTGGTATGAATATTGGTTTGCTGCCGGTTACCGGTGTCACGGTACCTTTTATGAGTTATGGCGGTTCACACTTGATCACTGAGTTTGCGGCGCTTGGTATTCTCATGGGTATGCGGCGCTACGCGAGGCGAGTTCATAAAGATCATATTGGAAATGAAATAGTTGGCGTATGATGCGACGTCTGTTAAAATCTCCGGTCTTTGCGGGTTGTGTGGCAGCCTTCATTATTTTTCTTCTCCACCCACACTACCTGCTTGAAGTTGTTCAGCTTGGAATATTTGCTGGTGCTGATACAAGTGGTCATATTGCGATTGGTAAATATTATGCCGATCATATTTTTCCGAGCACTTGGGGCTGGGCTGATCAGTGGTTTAATGGCATGCCTTTTCCGCAGTTTTACCCACCGCTGTTTTACATGATTATGGCAGTTCTTTCCAAAAGTCTCCCATTTTCTTATGAACAGATTTATTTTTTCCTCGCGTTTCTTATGACCCTAAGTCAGCCGGGATTATTAGGATGGATTGCAAAAAAATATACTGGCAGTGTTGTGGCTCTGTGGGTAACCGTAATGTTGGCCGTGTTGCAAGTTAGTATGTTTGGCATTAAAGAATTTGGTCTTACCCTTGAAGCCAATTTTGATTTGGGGATAATCACCCAGACTTTTGGGTTTATTCTTCTTGTTATTTGGCTTGGATTTTTCTTCTCTGTGGAACGGTCTTTTCGCTCCCAGTTACTTTCGATAATTTTCTTTACCGGCATACTGCTTTCTAATGTTTTTATTATTCCAATTGCCCTGCTTATCTTTTTTCTGACGTTTTATTATCGAGTCCGTTCAATTGCCGCTCTCAAGCTCTATAGCTTCCTCGGTCTTATTCCATTGGCCATCGCTTCGGTCTGGTATATTCCACTTTTTTTATATAGTCACTACACGACCACGGCAGCTCCCCAATTTTCTTTTTCAGCCGAATCAATTATTATTCTTTTGCCAACAGCTATTTTTACATTTTGTGCCGTATGGATGGCTAAACATCAGAAAAATTTTCCTCTTTTCATTGTCTCCTTAGCTACATTATTCTTGCTCATTCCTGCCATTTTTCAGTTTGAAGCTATTTTTTGGCACTTACCATTTCAAACATACCGTTACTTCGGACCATTTTTATTTCTCGGAACGATTGCAGCTGGTTATGTCAGTATGGTCGCCACACATCAGGTTCGACATTTTATAATGAGACTTGTTCCAGGCTTTATCATCATCTTCATTTTTTTCACGATCTGGCTGTCATTTCCTCAATTCAGTTTAAAAAAATATTTCTATGCTGATTACCAAGAACATAACCTGGTTACTATACGTCAGGCTCTTGTTGCTGAACGTGGTACTTTAGCAATTGAATCGACCCCTCGGGCTCGATCGCTCTACAATGTTTTGACGACTCAAGATTCGGGGGCTCTCCTTCGAAATGGTTATATTGTCTTTAATGAATCTTCCCCGACGGCGCTTTTTATGCTGCCAGTTAAAGATCTCTTTTCCCATGAATATGAATCGACGACGATGTCCAGTCCGCTATTTTTTGATCGAGCCTTTATGAATCGGACTAATGTCGAAGTTTTTGCCAGCCGCTTGAGACAGGTTGGTCTTAGTCATGTCCTTACTTCAACTCAACCAATTTTGGATTTGCTTCGCTCTAGTCAACAATTCTCAACAACCGATTTTGGTTTTTGGAAATTGTTAACTTTAAAAAATCCAACTCCAGCCGTAGAGGTCCTTCAATTTAAACCAACTCTCTTGTTTAGTCCTCAAACCTTTAAGCGAAGTTTTGATTCAAGCTATGATTACATCCATATTCAAGATGAAATTCTTTATCGAGCCGATGAGGAACTTATCATAGCTCAAGCCAGGAGCCCGTTTCTTGACGAAGTTTCTGATCTCGATCAGTTTTCATCTCTTATTGTCACAGAGTACCGGTACCAAAATCAAGATGTGGCGTTCGAAAAGTTGAAAGATTTTAGTCGAACCAGACCGCTTATTTTAATTTCAGATTCTGATCCACTTTTTGCCCGTTTAGAAAAAATTACGGAAGAAGGTAATATCTCCATCTTCGAACGGTTGCCCTACATTCTTGGTTCTGGAACTGCATTTCGCCATCAAATGGCAGAAATTTTTACCATCCTTGAAAATACTAAAATTAAAACCAATGCTCATAACGTAAGTGTTGCTGATGTTCACCTTAACCAAAACAGTATTTCCTTTTCACTTCAAAATAATCCTCAGGGCATAGTTCCTGTGAGAATTTTGATGAGTCATTTTCCTACCTGGCAACGGGCAGATGGTAAACCAGTTTATATCGCTTCTCCTACTTATATGGTAACGTTTGCTGATACAGCAGATGTCCGGATGGAATTTATCACCCCCCTCAGTGTGTATGTCGGTAGAATTATTTCTGGACTAGGGATTCTCGGAGCTATTATCTATTTTGCCTTCCATGTCTATCCAAGAAAAATGTAAAAATATTGTTGTCATCCCAACCTACAATGAGAAGGATAATATCGAATCCTTAATTCAAGAGCTAGTAACGTTGTATCCCTTCCTCTCCATTTTGGTGGTTGATGATAATTCACCTGATGGGACTGGTAAAATTGTTGAGACTCTGGCTCAAACTTTTCCTCAACTGAGACTTTTGAAACGCGATAAAAAAACTGGTCTTGGTTCAGCGTATAAAGCTGCATTCCTGACGCTTAGAAATGAACCTGAAATTTGCTCGGTCATTACTATGGATGCTGATGGTTCTCATGATCCAAAAAGCATTTCCCAGTTTCTTGATCTTATAAAAACTAAAGATTTAATTATTGGTTCAAGATATGTCGAGGGTGGGGCTATTGTGTCCTGGGAACTATGGCGTCGGTTACTTAGTTGGTGGGGTAATCACTACGCTCGTTTTTGGACTGGACTTAAAATTTGCGATGTCACCTCAGGTTTTACTTGTTTTAACAAAAAAATTCTGGATTCAATACATCTTGAAAATATTGACGCTTCAAGTTACGCCTATCAGATAGAATTTAAATATATGTGCAGTCACCTGCCAGGAATTAAAATTCAGGAAATACCAATTACCTTTCGAGCAAGAAAAAATGGTGAATCCAAGTTGTCTCTAGCAACAATTACCGAAGCCCTAAAAACTGTTGGCCGGCTGATGAGATTTCACTAGTACGATTGAGCAAAGTTTGATTCGAGGGGATTGGCAGAACAAAGCGTTCCGAGACTATTTGAGTCCGTGAGCACTGGTAAGCCTAATTTACAACCAGCGGTTCCTCCAAAAACTGGGTAAATAATAA